>Ga0302167_10000751_pt1 | contig 14908 bp, 17 predicted proteins | sample I_Fen_N1_1_FD_193496 | JGI IMG/M metagenome (GOLD analysis project Ga0302167, IMG submission 193496) | Peat permafrost microbial communities from Stordalen Mire near Abisko, Sweden - I_Fen_N1_1 | ecosystem: Environmental > Terrestrial > Soil > Wetlands > Permafrost | place: Sweden: Abisko...
ATCACAGTCATCTACAATTTTTAGAGATTTTCCCCATTGATGTTTTTCACCAGGTATCTTTTTTGATTCTCTTCTATCTAAAAATTCAGTCTTTTCACCATCGAATTCATAGATAAGAAATTTCTGAGCCCTTCCAAAGTGTTCTGTAAACTTTTCATCATCCGAAACTGAAACAGCTATTCTCATATTATTCTCCCCTATCTGTTTAACCTTTTTAATCCCCACAAAGATGGGTCTTTGACATTTTCCACTTTCCCATATTTCAAATGTGAAATCACCATATATATAAGTTTTAAAACCAATTTCATTCATTATGTTAATTACTTCATCTATTTCAAAAACACCTAAATGGTGTTCATCTATGTCAAAATCGAATTTATCGTTATATTTTACAAGAAAAACGAAGTTAGCATTGAAAATTCCATTTTTAAGTGTTGATTGGCATATCCTTGCGATTTTAAGTTCTTCTTCTACCATTGTATCAACACTGACAAACCCTTCAATCCAGTTATCGTAATTGAAGCTCAGATCGTAGATTAAAATTCCGCCATTTTCTAAGTGGTTGTAAAAATTGGTTAAAGTATCTTCAAGTTCGTTATAATTTGTGTTGTAGTGTATAGCAGAGAATATACAGATAACAACGTCAAACTTAGATTTGAGTTCCAATTTTTTCATATTCCCTTTGATAAATCTTCTTCTGGCAATTTTTTACGGGCTATTTCGAGCATGTTTTCGTTTATATCTACTCCTGTGACTTTAAAATTATTTTTAAGAATCATTGCATGGGATCATGTCCCACAGGCTACATCATTAGTTCAATTCCAGGGCTGGTTTTATATTTTTTCACAGCCCATTTTATGAATTCAGATTCACCTACATAATCAACATTTTCGTATATCATTTTCGCAATATATCTGCGAATTTTTGTAAAGCTGTCCGTATGACATGATCCTACCCAGTAAATAACAAATTAATGTTTGTTATATTTTTTTAGCTAATCTTTATGATATTTTTTCAATGAGTTTTGCAACATTCTCTCCGAATCTTATAATAGTTTGCATGCCCTCTTTGTCGTTTAAAGCTTCTCCTTTTTCCCGTCCAAATACCATATTCCAGTAGGTTGAACCTGGAACTATCATTTCATTTATAAGGTAAAACATTAGAAGTTCTTGGATTGTGGATGTTTGTCCTCCTCGCCTTGCAACTGCAATTGGTCCACCGACCTTCCATGAAAGGAATCTGGTAGTGTTCATTGAAACATAACCAATTCTTTGTAATGCAGCCATTAGATCTCCTCTTGCTGTTCCAAAGTAAACTGGGGTTCCAACTATGAAACCTTTCGAATCCTTTATTTTCTCTATGATTTCGTTTAGGTCATCTTCTATCCTGCATCTGTTGATCTCTGCACACTTTCCACATGCGCGGCATGATTCTATTGTTTTACCTCTTAAATAAACAGTTTCAGTTTTCATACCCCGATTTTCTATGCTCTTGGCACATTCAGAAAGCACTTGGGCAGTATTACCTTCTTTACGTGGACTTGCACATATAAATAGAACTTTTTCCATTGAGTTACCTCCCTAAATTAATTTATTCAAATTTTCCTTATATTTTATGAATAGTTAAATTTAGTCTACAAAATAAATAAAGTTGGTCTTAAAATTGAAGCGTGACTCATTAAGATTTAATTTAGCTAAATTATATTAAAATATATCTTAAATATTCATTATCTCATTATTTATTTTCAGATATACTTTTTCAAGTCATATTTTATATGAATATTAGGATTAAATGGAAATAGAATTAGAAAATTTATTATAAAGGCTCTTAGAATATAATAATAGCTGTGATAATCAGTCAATTGATGCATTGAATCAAAATCGTGTATTTAGATAGAAGATAATTAAAATTGTTTCCATTCTTAAAAACTAAAATAAATAATTACTGGGGTATGAGATGTCTGAGAGATTTGAAAGTGTCGAACATTTTTCTCAAGTCATATATGAGATTTCTTCAAAAATTCCAGATGATGGAATTACATTAGAAGAATTTTTGGATATAATTGGAGAGCGTGGTCTTTTCATGTCATGTATGATCCTAACTGCCCCTTTTCTACTCCCAATTTCAATTCCAGGAATGAGCATACCATTCGGATTAGCAATATTATTATTAAGTCTTAGAATAGTGTTTAATAGACCTATTTTAATACCTGAAACTTTTATGAACCATCAAATATCAAATCATGATATGAAATTAATTTTAAATGAGATTCTGAACATTTTAACCCCATTAGAAAAATATATAAAACCAAGATTATGCTTTTTAGTTAATGGGAACACAATGAACCAGATTAATGGTGCTATGGTGGCGTTTGGTGCTATTTTACTTATAACGCCAATAATAGCACCATTAGGGGACTTTCTACCCTCATACGGAATCCTGTTTCTCTGCTTAGGGACTCTGGAACATGACGGATATTTGATATTAGCGGGTTATGCAACTGTTATTGGTACCACTGTTTACTACATTTTAATATTTGCAATTGGAATTACATTAATAATAATTATTGCATCCCATTTGGGCTTGCATCTCTAAAAAAGAAACTATTATTCTAATAATAGTTTATCTCATATCATTCTTGAACGATTTTAAGAACTTACGGGTAGTTCAGTGTCCAATTAAGGAGACCAAAAATCAAATGGTGAAAAATCTGTTGAAGTGTCTATTAAAAATGCAGTAAATTCTGTAAAAGATAATCCTTTCACAACTCTAGGAATCTTTGCTCTTCTAGCCTTAATTGCAGTGGGCTATTTTAAAAGAGATAAATTTAGGACTTGGTTTAGCTAAAGATAAAAAATGTATTTTTGGAAAAAAAATAAGTAATGATCTAAAATTCTAAAAATAGGAGTAATTTTATAATGTTTTGGGGGAGTATGATTCTTTATTACATCCACTTATTTCTGATTTCTTTTCTCTCTCCTGAATTTGTCCCATTTTCACTAAAACTGCCTTTGGATCAACTTTGGTGTTAATACATCCATCCTTTAAGAGTGGTACACCCTGACATGAAAACTTTGATAGTTTCATCATAGCCAGATTAAGATCCTGGTAACAAGCAACTCCCAGAACAGCTTTGAAATCGTTTTTTTCAAGTATTTTTTTTAAAAAGGTCGAACCTGGTATTATAAATACTTTAAATCCCATTCCTTCAGCTTTATTTTTTAGTACACCTATAACACAGCGATTACAGTCTTTGCAGATAAGTCCTGACGATTCGAGTTTTGCTTCACAGTCTGCATGTCTGAGGCAGTGTGGAAGAACCAAGATTTTTTCATCGGATTCTATTTTCTTAAAGAACTTTTCATTAACTTTATTCCTGACCTCTACACCAATCTGATCAACTATTTTAGCATCGACTCCAACATTCTCAGAGAACTTCTTGAAGAGCCCATAGAACATATCTATTGTAAAGAGTAAAAGTCTGGGAAAAACAAGTTTATCTTCCTTAATTAAAAGTTTTCCCAGGATTAAAGTTACTGAAAGAAGTGTAAGCATTACTATAACAATAACAAACACTATCTGTCCAAAAATCATATAAAATTCATAAAAAGCCATATTATAAGTTTAATGCTTACTAGTATATTAAATTATTTACAGCAATTAAAAAGTATTTTCATAAGTTATTTCAGTATTCTATACAGTATTGGGAGTGTTATTGATCTATCTTTTCAACTTTAAAATTAGAAATAGTTCCTTCTATTTCAACACCACCGGGAACAGCCTTTATATCTAAACCCGAGAGATCTTGGCATGCACAGAGAATGTCTTGTTCAGGATGGGTTCCTGCTTCTACATTGCAATCTAATCTTATATGGTCTCCACATGCAACTACCATTTTAAGTCTCTTTGAAGTGGGATGGTTTTTGGGAAGGACTATTATTGGAGATGAAAATTCCTTTAAAAGGTAGATCATAGATTTTATTCCCACTTCTTCTTTTAATCCTACATTAAACGTGGACACAGCTATTAGATCATCTTTTCCCAGGAAAACAACTATCTCTTCTTTTTCAGGGGTTCCTATAAATATCTGCATTTCACGACCTGTTTTTGCAAGGCCAAGTTTACCAGAACTTCCAATTAAAAATAAAATTTCATCAGAACTTAAGCTAATTCTTTGACGTTGTCGGACTGACATGAAGGACATACAACTCTTTTTCCTATGCCTTTAAACTCATTTCCACAGTCCAAACATTTATAGCGTTTGGTTTTAAGTTTCTTCATCTTAATGTCGGCCATTGGCCCTCCAACTGTACACATTTTATCACCATTTGAAGTATGTTTTGTGGGTTATTTATTTGTTGTTATTGGAAATTTTGTTCATATAAAATAATTCATGCCATAAAAAAATTAGAATATAATCCATATTTGACTAACTATTTATCAACTAAATTCCATATAAAAAAATCGGAATATGATTAATCATAAATATAATCAGGGAGACAAATACTTCTAATAAACGGTGAGACTATTGAAAAACCTTATTTTTCCATTTACAGCAATAGTGGGTCAGGAAGACGTAAAAAAATCTCTTATTTTGAATGCTATAAATCCAAGTATTGGTGGCGTCCTAATAAAGGGGGACAAGGGAACTGGTAAAACAACAGCGGTAAGGGCTTTAGCCGATCTATTGCCTCCAATTAAAGTTATTAAAGGTTGTGCTTTTAACTGCGACCCTGATGATGAAGATTCGCTTTGTGATTCATGCAAAACAGAAGGTTTCGAGATCGAGACTAAGAACATGCGCGTGGTTGAACTACCATTAGGATCAACTGAAGACAGAGTTGTAGGATCAATTAACATCGAAAAAGCCTTGAAAGAGGGTATAAAAGCATTAGAGCCAGGTATACTTGCTGATGCTAACAGGAACATCCTTTACGTAGATGAAATTAACCTTTTGGATGACAACCTAGTTGATGTGTTATTGGATGCAGCTGCGTATGGTGTAAATATTGTTGAACGTGAAGGTGTATCAGTTGTACATCCATCCAACTTCATGCTGGTGGGTACCATGAATCCTGCAGAGGGAGAACTCAGACCTCAACTTTCAGATCGTATAGGTCTCCATATATCTGTTCATAGCATCATGAACTTGGAGGATCGGGTTAAAATAATGGAGAGACGTGAGGAATTTGAAAAGGATCCATCATCATTCAAGGATAAGTTCAAAGAGAAACAAAACACAATACTCGAAAATATTGTAACTGCAAGGGAAATGCTCAAAAATGTAAATGTATCAATGGATATCATGGGAGTTATAGCCAACGTTTGTATTGAGGTAGGTGTTGACGGCCATAGGGCAGATATAGCAATTTTGAAAACTTCCAAGACAATTGCTGCATATCATAACAAAGATGAAGTAAATCTAAATCATGTTGAAGAAGCAGCTCTCCTAGTACTGGGAGAAAGAGTTCATCAATCATCTCAAAACAAAAATAAAATCAATCAGATGGTTCAAAAGGCAATGGAAGATATTTCCAAAAGAAAAAAAGAACAGGATGAGCAGCAGCATAATAATGAAGGAAAAGACGATCAAAGGGATGATCATAACAGTGATCAGCAAGATCAGAATGGAACAGAACAAACAGGAAACCAGAAAGAACAAAGTGAAGATAGCCAAATAAAAGATGATTTAAATGAAGAAGAGGAACCAGGGGGATCTGAAAAAAAGGAAAAACAGATCCAACAAATAAATCAGAGAGAACAGAGTCAAGGATCTTTAAATAATAATAATTCTGAATCGAAACAACAAGGAAAAAAGCTCAAATCTCTTGAAAAAGAAGAAGATGTAGACTATTCTGAAGAGGGGCTTGATATAAAAAACTTGCTTAAAATTAAGGGGAAAAAGAAGAGGAAACTTTACGGTAAAAGGGTAGATTCAACCACTCAGAAGGGTAAATATGTAAAAAGCAGACTTTCTAAGGATTTGAAGAATGATATTGCAATAGATGCTACTCTAAGGGCGGCTGCAATTAGTTCTGAAGGAACTATAAATGTCAAAAGCGAAGATCTGAGACATAAAGTTAGGAAACATGGTGCTAAAGCGTCAATAGCTCTCATTGTAGATATCAGTGGCTCTATGTTTTCTGAAAGAAAGGCTGAAAGGGTTAAAGACATTTTGATAAGCGTTATTGAGGATGCAGATCGCCAAGGTGATAAGATCAGTGTTGTTGGGTTTAAGGGAAAGGAAGCCGCTGTCATAATTCCAATAACTAAGAGAGCAACCTCTTTTAGAGAACAAATTGACAACATTACTATAGGGGGCACAACACCCCTCGCATCAGGGATGAAAAAGGGATTTGATATCCTTAAAAAGGAAAAATTCAAACAAGAATATGTTCCTATTATGCTGATACTCACTGATGGTATGCCAAATGTTGCATTAGATCAAAACCCGACCAAAGATGCATTGAATATTGCTAGCGAACTCAAAGATAATGAAATACACACAATAGTCGTGAACTTTGAACTGGCCATTAAATATGGTAGAGATATGAATATGGAACTTGCAATAGCTTCAGGTGGCCGTTATTACGATCTTGAAGATCTTAAAAGTCCTGGGTCTGCAGTATCTATGATACTAGAGAATGAGAGAAATGTTCTGTAAACAGATTGAAGAAAATTAAAAAAAATTATAAACTATAATATATTATGAGGGATGATGGGATGTCAAAAATTAATATTGGACAAAATATTTTTACACAAACAATGCCAGTCACACTGCTTGGCACAAAAATTAATGACAAACCTAATTTCATGACTTTAGCGTGGGTACACGTGCTAATGCAAATCCTCCACTTTTTGCAGTAGCAGTTAACAGACTCCATAAAAGTGATTATGGTATAAGGGAAAACAATAGTTTCAGCATCAACTTTCCCTCGGAAGATATGATAACTCAAACAGACTACTGTGGTTTGGTTTCGGGAAGAAACATAGACAAATCAGATATTTTTAAGGTTTTCTACGGAGAATTGGAAGGTGCACCAATGATAATGGAATGTCCAGTATCAATTGAATGCAGGCTTTTTGATATTCTCGAACTACCAACGAATGATCTTTTTATTGGAGAAGTCGTTGCCGCCTATACTGAACGGAAATACTTAACGGATGATAATTTGGATATAAAAAAAATAAATCCCCTTATTTTGACTATGCCCGACAATAACTATTGGAAAGTTGGTGAACATGCTGGAAATGCATGGGAGATTGGAAAAAATTTTAAAGATTGACTATTGCAATGATTTTTTATAGTGGAAAGTGTAAGGTAGAATGTAAACAATGAAAGTAACAGTGTATCATGCAGAACAGTGCGATCCAAAGAAATGCACGACAGTGAAACTTAAGAAGCAGAGCATGATTAAAGTGGTTCCCAAGCTAAACATGTTGCCAAGAGGGGCAATTGTTCTAGATCCCTTCTCAAAAAAGTCAGTTTCACCAGAAGACAGAGAAATCGTTGAAGAAAATGGTATTGTAGGTCTTGACTGCTCATGGAATCGGATACAAAAGTCAAACATCATGTTTAAGGGAAAAAAATACCACAGATCACTTCCTTTCCTTGTTGCAGCTAATCCAACCAACTATGGAAAACCATGCAAACTATCAACTGCAGAGGCTATTGCAGCAACTTTTTATATAGTGGGGCTTAAAGATAATGCTGTTGAAATAATGTCCCAGTTCAAGTGGGGACCTAATTTTCTAATACTCAACTACGAGTTATTAGAGGCATATTCCTGCGCTAAAACAAGTGTAGAAGTTGTAAAGATTCAAAATGAATTTATAGGAGGCTAAAAATGGCTAGATTTGAAGAAGCAGAAAATAGACTGTTCAAGATTAAGATTTGCCTTAAATGTAACGCAAGAAACCCTCCAACCGCCAAAACATGTAGAAAGTGCGGTTACAAGGGCTTAAGATACAAGGCTAAAGAACCGAGAGGTTGAATGTTCATATTTAATTTGACTGGAGGTTTTAAACCTTCAAGTTAAATTATGAACCATTTCATTAATTGCTTTATAATATTGATTTTTGATAATATTTTGTATTTTTTGTTATAACCTTAAATTCGAACTGAGTGATTAGATGAACGTTGAAAATTACATCAGAGAGTCTCTAAAGGATCATAAGATTCACCTTACACTTCTTGATCCAGAAGAACAAAGCCCTGAGGAAGCGGTTTCAATAGCAAAGGAAGCTGTTTCCGGGGGAACGGACGGGATAATGTTGGGAGGATCTACTTCAGACTCCACAGATCTTGATGCAACTGCAAAAGCACTTAAGGAAAATGTTGATGTACCAATAATACTTTTTCCCGGCAATATAAGTGGTGTTAGCAAATATGCGGATGCAATATTTTTTATGAGCCTTTTAAACTCAAGCAACCCCTATTGGATAACTGGAGCGCAGGCTTTAGGAGCTCCAATGATAAAAAAAATTGGAATTGAAACCATATCAATGGGATATTTGGTTGTGGAACCTGGAGGAACAGTTGGATGGGTGGGAGATGCAAAGATCATCCCGAGGATCAAACCAGACCTAGCAGCAGCATATGCAATGGCAGCAGAGTTCATGGGTATGAAACTTCTGTACCTTGAAGCAGGTTCTGGTGCTGATCAGCACATTCCTGAAGAAATGATTCGAAATGTAAAAAAAACGACTGATACTATTGTGATAGTGGGGGGAGGAATCAGAACAGGTGAAGATGCTGCGAATGTTGCATCAGCTGGTGCTGATATATTAGTAACAGGTACTGTTGTAGAAAATACCTCCAACATTAAAAACAAAATTAAAGAAATAGTCAATGGAGTAAGATCTGTTTAAATATTAATTAAAAATTTAATATCATTTTTCTTACTCAATTCATCAAGTTTCAACGTAATGATTAATAATTATGCTTGTTTTTCAATTAACACAATATAAAGACGGTTTCAATAAAAAGGGATACTTCACGCCGTTATAAATAAAAAATATATTGATGTTTAACCCACATTATGTTTAGAGGTGAAATCATGTGTAGTTGTGATGAAAACGAGTATAAAGATTTATCAATTAAGATAAAAGATAAATTAGGATTAGAAAAGTCTCCAGTTGCTATTAAACTTGTTTTAAAAGAAGAAGACATCCCCGAAGGGATTCCTAAACTAGAAAAAAATGTTAGACACTGTGAGATGGTTCAGATGGCCTCACAAGGCAAAACATTTTATTCAACAGCTGAAGAACAGTCATGCAAAGGAGGGGCTGGAGCAATCGGACTTATTGAACCGCCTGAAAAGGTTAAATCGGGTGAAATGTATTATTCTCTTGGAAGGTTCTCGAGTTTGGGTTCTGCTAAGAGAACTGTTGATGTAATACCAAAAATTGATCCTATTATGAAGGCAATAGCATATGCTCCGCTCGAATCAGCTCCATTCGATCCAGATGTTGTGGTTATAATTTGCAACCCTCAACAAGCTATGCAGTTAGCTCAAGCAATGGTTTACACTCTTGGTGGCCGTTTCGAGGCGGATTTTGCTGGAATCCAGTCCATATGTGGGGATGCTGTTGCAGGGCCATACACAACCAAAAGACCTAACATAACATTAGGATGCAGTGGTTCTAGAAAATTTGCCGATATCCAATCAGACGAGGTCATTGTTGGAATGAATGGTGAAAATATAGGATGTGTTGTAAACGCACTCGAAGCTCTATGAATATTTTAGAAATTTTTCATAGAAATTCTTTTTTTTATTTTAATTTGACAAATTTTTTTCAATAAGACCCTTTTTTAGATATTTTCTTTCGAAAATTTAACATCCATAAACAACAAATTAATAATAAGAAACCTTGAGGTGAATGTAAATGTCTGAAGAAAAACAGGTTTTTGAAGTACTGGATGAAGTTAAAAGTTTAGGCGAAATCATAACGCGCTGTATCGAAAAGGGAGAGGTGGATAACAAGTTGGTTGCGAATTGGACCTATGACACTCTTCAATTAGTGGGAAAAATGGGTAAATTGGTTGATGAACTTGAAGAACGCTTGGATCTCTTAGAAGAAGAAGTAGAGAATAAAAAATTTTAATTTTGACTATTTAAGGATTTTTTGTACTCTATTATTTTTTTTCTTAACCTTTTTTGATTGAAGAAAAATTCTTAGGATTAAATATACTAAAATAACTTTCTTTACGCATTTTAATGGAATTATTAAATTCTGTAGTTTAAAGACTATTAAAAAAATATAAGAACTTCTAAAGCCTATTTTTAATGTGTAGGTAGTCTTCGTATCTATTGATGTTTACAAGCTCAAGCTCGTTTAATGGGGGGGTTCCATAGAAAACAACACCATTAAATATCATTTCCATTAAAACCGGATTTAAATTGTCTGTATGGTCATGCAGATACTTCAAAAGTAGCTTGGAATGACATACAAACGGCATTCCTAATCCTTCTGCAGATTCAAGATAACCACTTTTCTTTCTTGCTAATATTGAGACTATGTTTTCAGGATTTTTGTATTCTAATACTTTTTCTATGAGTCTCCTCATGGTTTTACTAGTTATAGTTGGTTGGTCTGCAGCTACACAAAGACATAAACCTGATTCAAGATTTTGAACTCCATTAAGTAGAGTTTGAGATAATTCAACATTAGGATCGTGATTATTAATTATTTTCACCTTATTATCTGGAAAATTTTTTAAAACAACAGTAATTTCATCACTATAATGGCCTAACACGACTACGCAATTATTAACCCCTGATTTAAGAACATTTTCTATGGTATGTACTATTACAGGTTTACCTTGTAGGTCCATTAGCAGCTTATGATTTATTTCTAAACCCCTTAATTTAAGGTCGTCTATCATCCTTCTGTTTTTTCCTGCTGCTGTTATAACTGCTGAAACCATGTCATCAACCATCCCATATGATATATTGGAATTCTCATATTAATGATTGTTTAAGATCGATATGATTATTTTAGATTAAAGAAGAATTGTTTGTTTAAAAAAGAAAATAAAAAAATAAGAAATTTAAGGTGTGTATTGTATAGCCTGTGCAAATATCTGCATACTCGTACCGCTACCTACCGTCCAGATAACAATCTTAATAGGATAATTTGTGGGATTATAGACTTTTATTCCAGTCGAGGGGTTAGCGTCTATTGTAACAGACATAAATCCGCTACTCATGCCTGAAGGTAGTGGGCAGCCTGCTTCCATTACGGCAGCTCTTAAAGCCCTTCCAGGGGGACAAGCGCCATGTGATGGATACCCAGAAACATCAGGATCGTAAACTCCTGTAAAAGTAACATCTTCTTTTCCTGATGCAGATGTGTGTGGGGGAACAATTGTGCCATTCCATCCTTTAGTAAATGTTCTAGCGTTGTCCGCACGCAGAGCATTGTTGTACTGGGCATAATATCCAAGTACACTGTTACCTGCTCCAACTACTGTTTGATTATTTGCTCCATTATAAATCATTACAGGCGATCCTGATGGATAATCAGTCATATATTTAATAGTATCATTGTTCAATAGAGTTTTAATCTGGTTAGGGGCCAATGAATTTCTTCCATCATTAAAAGATGTCAGGGAGTAATCCAATCCAATCGAATCCCCTATTTCAGAATTATTGTACCATTCCTTAAGTGCTGATGCTGTAACATAGTTAGTTGGAACTGAATCATTATTTATATCTGATGCTGAAACACTTTTAACCGTTTTATTTTGAGTTACAATATTTATCCCATTAGCAGTTTTAACTGCGGTGGTGTAAGGTGTTTTAAAACCCCATACAAAAGTTTCTGGTGGGTTTACGGCCAATTTTTCTCCACTAACAGTAACCATACCCGGACCGTCGAATCCAACTGCTTTACCGGTCCTAGTTATTTTACCGCTAGTAATCTGAGTTATTGGGGTTTCAACAGATCCCGTTATAATTGCGGTGAAAAAATCGTTATATTGATTACTTTTTAAATCTTCAATTAGATATTCTGGATGATAAATTACTGGAACTTTACGAATTTTACTGCTGCTTACTACATTTTCTCCACTGTAAACAGTATCTCCTATATTAACAGCTGCAATTTCTGCAGGATTTTGAGGAGGAACATAAGCATCAACACTTTTAGCAAAAGTAAACATTCCAACAGCCAAAATAACTAATATCAATATTATTATCACAGGATTTTTCAAGTAATTAACCAGAAAAATCCCCTCCTATCTCCTATCATACATACTTCTCCTATAAACCCTTCCCAAATAATTTATTATTAGAATAGTTATTAGATGAAAAACTATTTATAGTATATGATTTTAGGTAGGAATTATGTTTAGAGGGTGAAATCTGGGAAAAAAGTATTATATTATCTAATAATTATTAATACTATTCGAAAGTTTATTTAATGTCTTTTGAATGTACATAATCTTTTTTTGACCATTTCCACCAATGAATATGTTTTTGTACTTCTTGGTACAATTTAATGCAAGTTCAATTACTTCTGAAACTTCATTTAATACACAAACGTCCCCATCATAACCTTCGGCCCTTAAAATTTTTTCAGCTATGTCGGTAGTGTTGTCTAAACCAGGATATAATACTACAAGCTCCGGGTTTGCATTTGAAACTTCTTTTAAGATATTGTATCTGTATTTTTCGCTCTTTCGCGGTGTTCCAATTATTATAATGTCCATTTTTACTTCATTGAATATTGCAGCCACTGCATCAGGATTGTCTGTTTTTCCAATAATGATCCTAGAGTACTTGAAATTTATTGTTTTTGTTCTACCCTCGACACCATTAAAATTACTCAAAACTTCATTTATTAGTTTTGATGATATCCCTAAAATTTCAGCGACCCTGAACGCCCCTGAGGCGTTCTCTTGATTGAATTCTCCAAACAATTTCAATTTTCGATGGTCAGAACCGAAGAAAAATGTGTTATCAGCACAATCTGCACATTTTGTTAGAAAATTGTCTTTTTCATTTAAAATAGCTTGTTTTTTTCCTTTTAAAAATCTGCAAACAGATTTACAGTAGTTTTCTAACGAAATATGATACTCCATATGGTCGCGTCCAATATTGGTAACCAAGACCATGTCAAAGTTAAAGACGTATGATACAAAGTCGAGGGTCATATCACAAACTTCCACAATCATAACATCATATTTATTTTCTGATGCTTCAAGTACCAGTTTGGTATAACCATCAAAACCTCCACCAGCATTTCCTCCTAAAAGAACCTTTAAACCTGATGTTTCGAGTATATCTTTCAGCATGTAGCAAGTTGTTGTTTTTCCATTAGTTCCAGTTATACCTATGGTAAAAACTGATTTATGAGCAGTTAAAATATCTGAAAGTAGTTTATTTTCAGCTATTATCTTATTTGCTATATCAGTGTTCCATAAACCAGGACTTAGAACTACAACGTCTGCTGAATCTATTTTAACAGGGTTATGGCGACCAAGTTCAAGATCCAAATTTTCAGTTACAAGTTCGGTGATATTTATATTCATATTTAGATCAGAAGCGTAAACATGATTTCCATAATCAAGGAGAGCTTTAACAGCATTTTTTCCTTCAATTCCCAGACCTAGAACCGCAACGTTCATTTTATCCATAGATCCACCTTATTTTTTTGTGATATCAATTATTTAATTTCAATATAAAATGATTAATCAGATTTATAATACTGAATTTATCTACACCTATTTTTATCTATCTGTTTTTACAATAGATATATCAAGGTAATCGAATATTGAAAATGAATATCAACTTGTAAATTAAATCTCATGTTAAATATTAAACTTATCATGGTGGCATAATGAAAAATTTATCTAAAGAAATTGTACAACGAATTGAAAAAATCTCAAGACCAGTAAAGATAATGCATGTCTGCGGGTCACACGAACACACAATAATGCAACACGGAATAAGAACACTCATACCTAAAGAGGTAGAGATTGTTGCCGGACCAGGATGTCCTGTTTGTTGTGTACCTTCAAGAGAAGTAGATGAGTGCCTCTTCCTTGCAAGGGATGGTGTTACTATAGCAACATTTGGAGATATGTTAAGGGTTCCTGGAACAACAGGTTCACTGGCAGATGCAAAGGCAGATGGTGCAGATGTTAGGATAGTTTATGGAGTAAACAATGCAGTGGAGATGGCACAAAAAACAGACAATGAAGTTGTCTTTATGGCGGCAGGATTTGAAACTACTGCACCAACAACAGCAGCGGAATTGGTAAACGGTCCACCAGAGAATTTTTCAGTATTATCAAGCCATAGACTTATCCCACCTGCTCTTAAATTCCTGATAGAATCTGGAGAAGTGAACCTCAATGCACTTATTGAACCAGGTCATGTCTCAACAATAATAGGAACAAAACCCTACCAGCCCTTTTCTGAGAAGTATGGAATTCCACAAGTTGTGGCCGGATTTAACCCATTTGATGTACTTATATCAATTTATATGGTGTTAAAACAGTTTAAAGATGGAAAAGCTGAGGTTCAAAATGAGTACAAACGTGCTGTAAGGGAAGAAGGAAACATAAAGGCCCAAGAACTACTTGAAGATGTATTTTACATAAAAAGCAGGGAGTGGAGAGGATTTCCTGAAATACCCAATTCTATTTATGAAGTTAGGAAAGAGTTTTCAAACTTCAATGCGAGGGAAAAATTTGATATAAATGTAGTTGAATCTAAACCCGTCATAACCGGATGTATATGTGGTCCAATACTCAGAGGAATTGCAAGACCAGAGGAATGCAAACTTTTCAAAACCAAATGCAACCCCATGAATCCAGTAGGAGCTTGTATGGTCAGTAAAGAGGGAACATGCAATATAGCCTACAGATACGGATCATTCGATCCATCGATGTGAATTT
>Ga0302167_10000752_pt1 | contig 14907 bp, 10 predicted proteins | sample I_Fen_N1_1_FD_193496 | JGI IMG/M metagenome (GOLD analysis project Ga0302167, IMG submission 193496) | Peat permafrost microbial communities from Stordalen Mire near Abisko, Sweden - I_Fen_N1_1 | ecosystem: Environmental > Terrestrial > Soil > Wetlands > Permafrost | place: Sweden: Abisko...
TCATAAGCTTTACACCATCTTTTGCAATGGAGCGATGTGAACTCAATTCATCTGAAACAACATAGGTCATTCCTTTTGTCAGAATAAATTGCTCGCCATTTTGCAATTCGCTTACAAATTCACCTTCCAAACAATGCACAATATGTCCTTTTTTGCACCAATGGTCAGCCTTATAACCTTTAGAGTATTCTACTATTCGGATTCTTAATCCCGAAAGCTGAATAGTTTGCCAATAAGCAGTACCACTTTCTCCTGCATGCTCAGTTTTAGGAATTATCGTCCAATCGATTGTTTGAAATGGGATATTTGAATTTGTCATATACAATTTGTTATAAATAATCAGTACGTATGGGTGTAAATACATCAACTATTTCGCCTGCTTCAATAATTTCCAACGAGTGTTCTGCATTTGCCGGTATCGAGTAAGAGTCTCCGCTGGAAATAATAAATTCAGTGGTATCAACTGTCAATTTGTAAAGACCAGAAATCACATATCCGCTTTGTTCATTTGGGTGTTTATGTAAAGGGGCGAAATCTGAATCTTTAAATAACATTTTAGTTACCATTGATTCTTTTCCAACGGCTAAAACTTCAAAATCAACTCCTAAAAATTGTTTCCTAACTGCATTCTCTTTTTTTACAATACTCCTAATCTCGTGTGACATATTATTTCAATTATTTTTTCACGCGAAGCGTGTTTCTGTCTTTTTATCTATTGTTTATCGTAAAACTAAAAGTCAATCATACTGTCGCCCTGCGACAAAGTGAATTGAAAATCAGCGAAGCTAATGCGGGAGCAAAACCCGCCGAAATGCACGTCAGCCGCCATTGCACCTAAGAGCGTGTGTTAGCGGTTCGGCATTTAGTTCTTCGTTTTTTCGTGTTCTTTTTTGTTTTTATGAAATGTACTTATCCGTCCTGTTTTGTCAATGTGAAATGTGTAATAGTCACCTTGAAAATAAATACTTTGTTTTCCATATTTGCTGTATCTGGAATCAGGATTTTCTTCTTTAAATTTTTGATAGACACCTTCTATTTCTCTAATTATATTTCCCATTACTAAAAAAACATCTTCTTCATTCCATTGAAAATTGTCTTTGTGTTCAAAATTTTGATTTACTTTGAATTCTTCAACATGTCTCATGTAAATATGAAGAAAACTATCAATATCTATATAAATTGGGTATTTACCTAAAACATTCAATCTTCTTTCATTAAATTGAAATAAGACTTTGTGTGACAATTTCAATGCTTGTTCTTGGTTTTCTTTATTAAGTTTCACAAAACTACTACCTGCTTGTTTTAGATATTCATCAAGTTTATTCAGTCTAAAGTGAAAATCTTTCTTTTTAAGTTTTGTGAGTATTTGTTCTTCTTTTTCATTTAAAATTTCTAATTCTTCTTTCATTTTTAAATATTCAAAACCGATCTTCTCATTCACGATTTTTTCATCAAAATACACTTCTTGTTTTTCTTGCTCACTTAGTTCATTTGGCTCAAAGAGGAGTTTCCCAGCCAAATAGAAGTTACGCTCTCTTGGACATAATCCAACTTCATCCTCCACTAACTTTTTGTAAAATCCATATTCCCAACCTAAATCACCACCTTTTGGTTTTGGTTCAAATTCAATTATATGTTTGTTTAAAGTTTTCTTTTCAGTGTTATGAAACGTGTTTTTGTGAATGTTATGTAGGAAAAATATATCAACAATATCTTGAGATTCTATGCCATTTTCTAAAAGATCTTTATAATCGGCTTCACTTAGTTGAGACAATAAGTCTTTTGCTATAACTCGACCATGGGTTGAGGAATCATCATTTTGAATTCGTTTATCCAATTCTTCTCGTTCAGATTGAGTGTAAACAAATTGGACAGTCAACATGTCTCCATATTTATTGAACGCCTCACTTCCTTTTTTAAAAGTCAAATTAGCCACACAATCGTCTTTTCCTACCAGTTTGTAAATTTTTTCAATTGAATAAACCATGTCTTTATCTTTTTTTTATGCTGACCGCTAACGACCGAGGCTATGGGCATTTGGCGGTTTGCGGGAGCATTCGCTGTCGTGGAACGACAAGGTGAATGCGGGAGCAAAACCTGCTAATTGCACGTCAACCAGCCAATGAACATAGGCGTGTGTTAGGGGTTAACCATTTTTATTGTCGATTTATGTATTCGTTGTACTTCTTGTCCAACAACTTACAAAACTTCTCAATAGTTGCTTTCTGATTCGTTGTCGAATTTTTGCAGTTTTCTTTTATTTTCTTGTTATAGTCAACGACAATTTTCTTGTCATAACCGTTGTCCGTTTCTCCTATTATTTCAAATTCTAACAGTGCAATGTCAGCCCACGTTTCTAAATCTTTGTCTGTAAAGCATTCTCTGTTGTCAAAGTAAGTTGCAAATTCACAAGTTTTGTTTTCAATATATTCTTTACCAACATTTCCGAGTCCTTCCGAATAAGAACTGTCTGATATTTTGTATGAGTTTGTAATTACTCTGAAATAAAACCAACGCTTCTGAACGTCTTTACTCTCTAAATTTTCAAGTAATTCCAACGGTTCGTCGCCTTTGAGTTTGTATGTGTTACGATAAAGTTCAGTTGCAATTTTTGGTGTCTTTGGGTCATTTAAGAATTTCTCAAAGTCACTTTTATGAATCGTTTTAATGTCTTCTTTTTGAGTCATAACGCTGTCTTGTTTCTGAGTTGTCAGCGTTACAGAATCTTTCTTTTCGACAGATTTTTCGTTGTTGTTCTTTTGTCCACATGCAACGAAAATCAAAGTCAGTCCAATGGTTAGTAAATGCTTCATTTTCTTTTTTTATGGTTACCCCTAACATCTGTATATGCGAACATCTAGTTCGCATATTCATCTATTTAGCCGGATATACGAAATAGCATTGCGCATATTTCCACTTTATGTCGGGTACTATATTTTTTCAACCCCAAAGATAAAAACATTATTTTACAATATCAATAATTATGTTTTTTTAATTTAGACAATTTTCTGTACAGTCTCCAGTTTTCTGCACACTCTCCGGAAAAATTACTTTTCTTATCGCTTTAGTTTCTTTTCTTATAAGAAAAATACTTTTTCCTATTGGTTTTGTTCCTTTTCTTGTAGGAAAAATACTTTTTTCTATATCTTTAATAACTTTTCCTATAGGTTTAGTTTTTTTTCTTATAAGAAAAATACTTTTTCTTATAGCTTTAGTTCCTTTTCCTGTAAGAAGAATACTTTTTCCTATAGGTTTAGTTTCTTTTCTTGTAGGAAAAATACTTTTTCCTATAGCTTTAATAACTTTTCCTATAGGTTTAGTTTCTTTTCTTATAAGAAAAATACTTTTTCCTATAGGTTTTGTTTCTTTTCTTATAGGAAAAGAAATTTTTCGTATAGCTTTAGTGACTTTTCCTGTTGGTTTTGTTTTGCGTCGAATTTATTCATGTTTTAAATGGAAACGAAGCGACACTGAACACGCAAAATTATAGATAGATTATCTCTCTGTTTTATGATGTGTTTAGGTTGTGAGATTGAATTGCTATTGGTTATCGAAATTATTAATTGGTGTAGCTTGTTTTGTGTCTTCTTAGAAGATAGAAACGTTTTATCCTCAGGCTTATACAGCATAAAGAAACTTCGAATTGACATGTTCAATTCGCGGGTTGTAAGCTTGTTTTATAAGGATCGGTGATCCGAAGGACGAGAGTATTTATCAGAAAAACAACAGGAATTTATTGACAAAATAAATCAACCCCGTCCTTTTGGATATATTCTTGATTAAATAAGAAAAGAATGGCATTGGTTGGTGGGATCTGCGATCTCACCTTCTTGTATTATGAGGATATGTGATCCGATATAAAGAAATCTGCTTTATATCCGGATGTGCTACTGGATTAAAAATCCAAAGAATATAAGAACTGGGATCGCAGATCCCAGTGACGGTAGTTTGCGGGCATTGTACAAAGTTGGAGTTAAGCTTATTCCGACTTAGGCAGCCTGACAGTAAAGGTGGTGCCTTCGTTAATGGCGGTGCTGAACGTAATGCTTCCGCCCGAGATTTCGATAATGTTTTTGGCAATGGCCAGACCGAGTCCCATGCCGGTACTCTTGGTGGTAAAGTTAGGTATAAACAGCTTGTCCTGTATTTCGGCATCTATTCCCGCCCCGTTGTCCGACACGGTTATCGTCACTTCCTTGGCTTCTTCGGTCAGGCGTATGCTTATTTCTCCTTCGCGCTCCTCGGGTATGGCTTGCAGGGCATTTTTTATGAGGTTATTGAATACCTGCACCAGCTGCTCGGGGTCGGCATATACAAATACGTTTTGCTCTGCACCTTCGTAGTGCATGGTTACGTGTTCGTTGTTGTTCATAAACAAGCGGAACACGGAGTAAATCTTGGCTGCCACATCAACGCGCACAAAGCTGGCTTCGGGCATACGGGCAAAGTTGGAGAAAGTGCCGGCAATGCGCGACAGGTTATCAATTTGTTCGATAAGCATAACGCTCGATTTCTCGAAATAATCGTCGAACTGCTTATCCTGCATCTTTTTGGTGCGTTGGAGCTGTTGTATGGTGAGCTTCATGGGCGTAAGCGGGTTGTTGATTTCATGAGCCACCTGTCGTGCCATCGATCTCCATGCCGACTCCCGTTCCGATTTGGCCAACAGGCGCGCACTTTGCTCCAGCTCGTCCACCGTTCGGTTATACTGTTGCACCAGTTGTCCTATTTCGTCGTTCAGATTATAGTCAATCTTTTCGTTCCTGCGTCCCAGGCGCATATCTTTAAGTTTCATTTCCAGTACAATGAGCGGAGCCGAAAGCTGCTTGCCAATGAATAAACTCAGTACGATAGCCAGTACGATGATAATCATATAGATATGAATAATCACTGTGAGGAAGCTCTCAATCTCGCTTCTGATTTCGTCCTGACTGAAAAACTGCGGCACGGCAATGAACCCTATCTGCGTAAAATCGCCGTTTACAAAGTCGATATAGCCGGTCAGGTAGTTCAGTTTGCCTATATGCTCGTATTGGTTAATGTTGGACGTGGAGCTAAAATAGGGAAGAGGTGCTATTTTATTACTCATCAGGTTTTTGTTGAATATTAGCGGTTGCGAGCTGCCCATCAGTATGCCGCGGTTATCGTATACATGAATGTCGGTGTGGTATATGTAGGACAAATCCTGCAATACGAAGTTTAGCGCCTGCGTATTGAGCACATTCAAATCCTGATTCCAGTAATACGTATCCTGTAGTGCTTTTTGGATGTAGTTCTTTTTGTTCTCCAGATTGTCAATCTGTTCCTGTTGGTATTTTTGTTCGATATAATTGACCGATACGTAAAAAATACCTAGAAAACTTATAATCAGCAGGGTAATAAATGCGTATTGAAATTTTGCGGTCAGTCCAAGCCTGTAGCCGCTGTTGCGCCTGAGATAGAAAAATGTCCACACAAAGAGCCAGCATGCCGAAAAGAATGCTAGAAAGGTGTAAATGAAATAGAGCAGATAATCAGTCACATGGTGTGGTTGCAACTCGGTGACAACGATATAATTGTTGTCGCTGGGCGAGTAAATATAGTGCGTATAACCTTTATATTCCTGATGAAAAAAGCCGGATCGCTTCTTGTGTATCCACTTATTCTCTTGCGGAAATTCAAATTTGCCGGACGAATACACCAATCGCTCCCGGTCATACTTAGCAATGCCGATATTCAGACGGGCTTGTATGTCGGGCGTAGAGGCTATCAGCAAATTAGGGAAACTGTAGCTTTTGAAATTGCGGCGCGGGTAGAACTCCATGAAAAAAAACATGGAATCAGGGCGATTATAATTGGCCTGAAATTTACCGATGTAGGACATGTTACTTTCGTTGGCCGGTACGCTGTAGAAATGGGTGTTTTTCAGTTTGGTGCCCGAAGAGAGAATAAATTGCACATAATCATTATACAGTGCGGAGTGAACATTGGTGGCATTAATGCGCATCTCGTATTTGTTCCAGAATCCGCGCAGGTATTTTTTGTTCAGGTATTCATTGGCGGCGGTGAGCGAGTCTTTTTTTGAAACCAACAGCCCTATCCTGCGGTCGGTCGATATCTTGTAGTCGAGCTCTTCCAGCAGGATGTCAGCCATTTTGTCATTTTCGGTATTTCCGTTTACCAGAATGTTTTGAGCCAGCACTTTGTATTTGTCGTTTCTTTTCTGACTGTCGATAATAAAAGAGTTGCAAACCAGAAAGGCCGTAAAAACAAATACCCAGCAGGCAATGTAAACGTTATTGTTTTTGTATTTTCTGAAAATGTATGGAAAATAAAGCACCCCACAAATAATGCTAAAAGATATTGTTATTCGTATGGCCGATTCAGGTGCTACGGTAGCGTAAACAACGAATAAGAGCAGCGATAAGGCAGCATCAACAATCAGAGCCTGGTTCAGTAAATGTTTTGTTTTAAACCAATTGTGCGATTTCAGGAATAAAAGTACCAACCCGATTCCCCATATAAGTATAAGAAAATGAACCCAAATAGTTACGCCCGAAAAATCTTTGAAACTCAGAATACTGATCTGAATGCTGGAGTGATGAATAAGTCCGCTAAGGATGTTATAAACCAATACGAAGTATAAAACAAAGATGATTTGAAGTATAAAATGCCCTGCCCGGTGTTTGATGGAATTGGTATAGGCATGAAAATAAAACAGGTAAAGGCTGGAAATAAAATACCCGGTGACGACAGTTAAATGGCTGATGGATGCCAGTATGGAGTTGGATGCATACTGATAAGGCGTAAATATCTTATTCCAGAATACAAGCGATGGAAAGTTGAAATACAAACAGGCTCCGATGATCGCCCCAACACCTACGGCTAAAATGGAAAACTCCCTAAGGCTCAGAATTCGCCTGTTTATCAGGTATGGTGCACGCACATAGATGGTGAAAAACAAGATAAATGCCAGCGTAAATGCCAAAAGTCCGGCCAAAGCCCATCTTTCATTGTAGACGGGAGTTTTGGGTGCCGCCAGACTAAAGAGATAATTTTCCTGCGAACAAAAAACAGCATTCTTATCCGTTATGTTGCCGGCTACTATTTGGACCTGCTTATCTATTCTGAAACCCTTGGCAAAACTGTTGGTAAGTTCATGGTTCTCGTAAGGATAATTGTTCTTGATCGTAATTAATGCCATCAACTTCCAGTTGCCAATATCTTTTACCTTTCTTATGCAGTAAGCATTGGGTAACTGTATGTAGTTCCAGCTGTTCAGCTCGGGCATCGAGGAGCTGCTTACGTCATATCGGTTGTCCGACCAAAATGCAAGGCCACCGTTTTTGAACACGTAGTATGCAATGTCCTCATTGCCGAACGGATAAAGTATTAATGAATCGGTGGAAGCATGAGTAATAATTTCCTTCATGTCTTCCAGCGTTTTATCGGCCACTTTCTCTTTCCGTATTACTTCTTTCTGAAAGTTTTTTAGGTTTATAGACCGTTTTGGCGATTGCTGGTAAAAAAAATCACACACAAAACCAAAGCTAATGCTCACTACCAGAGCAATAACCAGATAAGAGTTTGTGGATTTTTTTTGTGTAAACGACATTTTTTAATCTATTGGTCTATTCGACATTCTATAAGTTAGATTTTTACTACCCTGTTTTATAGTGATATTCAGCCCACTTCGGGGCTGGAGTTGTGTTTCGGTTTTCATCCTCCGGTTGCGCTTCACTTACCGGAGGCTATGCACATTTAGCCACTCCCTGGCAATTAATAGTCTTTCAATTGACTCTTATATTTGTAACTTGTAACTAGCAACTCGTAACTATTCCCAACTACTCGTGATGATAGGGTTCTCCTTTAAGTATTGTCATGGCCCGATAAAGTTGTTCGGTAAAAATCAACCGTATCATCTGATGCGAGAAAGTCATGGCAGAAAGTGATATCTTGCCATTGGCTCGTTGGTACACTCTTTCCGAAAAACCGTATGGTCCTCCTACAACAAAAATCATGCGTTTATGCGAAGCCAGCATTTTTTTTGCCATAAACTCCGAAAATCCTACCGACGTATATTGTTTTCCCCGCTCGTCGAGCAAAATTACTTCATCGTTAGCTTCGAAGGCTTTCAGTATCAAATCGGCTTCTTTTTCCTGTTGTTCGTTAACTGATAGGTTTTTAGTGTTCTTAAGTTCGGGTATAACCACAGTTTCAAAAGGAATATAAAATTTGAGCCTGTTTTGATATTCTTCCTGTAATTTAATAAGATATTGGTTCGTTGTTTTCCCAACAGTTAAGAATGTAATTTTCATTTATTTAGTCAGTTGTGCTTTTTTGGCTTACTATTTGCTGGTAGTAAAATTCAACCAAATTATTTGGTTGCTACGAATTAATTAATGTACTTTTGCAGTTAGATTTCATAACGCAATGCAAATATGGCATTTTTTAACCACAAATTCATGGAATTAAAAATGTTTTTCGCATAAATTTATTTTAAGATGAAACAAGTGCTCCATCAGACTTCAATGACTGAATTTTGAAAGCCAAGTGTTTCAGCACAATAAGAATAAAATAATTAACGACAATCGCATGAAAACTATTAAATTATTTCTACTTTGCAGCTGTTTGTTTTGTGCCATTCCTTTGACTGAAGCACAGAATTCAGAAGTCTCACCGGATATAATTTCAGCATTGAATAATGGTGCTGCTAACCAGCTTTCAGCTCATTTAAGTGCCAATGTTGAACTTGTTATTGAAAACAAAAACGATGTCTTCAGCAAGCAACAGGCAGCAGGAATAATAGCTGATTTTTTCAGAAAAAATCCGGTTAGTTCATTTCAGCTTTTACATAAAGGAAACAAAGACGCGGCAAGTTTTGCTATAGGAATTCTCAAAACATCTTCAGGCAGCTTTCGCGTATATGTATTAACACGTAAAAATGAAATTCAACAACTCAGAATTGAACCTTCCAATGACTAACGATTTCGAACAACTCATTTCATTGTGGTTTGCCGAAGATATAGGTGATGGCGACCACACAACTCTTTCATGTATTCCGGCCACGGCCATCGGAAAATCACAGTTAATAATAAAAGAGAACGGCATTTTAGCAGGCGTTGAAGTAGCTCGTCAGGTGTTCAAAGCATTTGATCCGGAACTGAAAATGACTGTTTTTATCAAGGATGGAGCCGAAGTAAAAGTAGGTGATATTGCCTTTGTGGTGGAAGGTAAAATTCAATCGCTCTTGCAAACAGAGCGCTTAATGCTGAACATCATGCAACGCATGAGTGGCGTGGCTACCCGAACCAGAGAGTATGTAAAAGCGCTGGAAGGTACTAAAACACGGGTGTTGGATACACGCAAAACAACTCCGGGACTTCGTTTGCTTGAAAAAGAAGCTGTGAAGATTGGTGGTGGTGTAAATCATCGTATAGGATTATATGACATGATTTTGCTTAAAGACAATCACGTGGACTTTGCAGGTGGCATTGCTCAGGCCATTCAACGAACAAAAGCTTACCTGAAAGAAAAAGGAAAAGACCTGAAAATAGAAATAGAAGTGCGTAGTTTTGATGAACTTGCTCAGGTAATGGCCGAAGGTGGTGTTGATCGGATTATGCTGGACAATTTTACTCCTGAAAATACCCGCAAAGCAGTGGGGATTATCGGTGGTAAATATGAAACCGAATCATCGGGTGGGATAACCTTTGCTACACTGAAAGACTACGCCGAATGCGGTGTGGATTATATTTCGGTTGGTGCACTTACTCATTCTGTAAAAAGTCTGGATATGAGTTTTAAAGCAGTATAAAGCAGCTTTTTGACTTAGTTTTAAATAATGGAAGCGACCGGTTCAATTGAGAATCGGTCGCTTTTGTGTTTTATGACGCACTGATAACTGATAATTGTCAACTGATAACTGATAAGAATCCTTGCTTTTTCAGCACTTCCAGAAATTTATCCGAGAAAAATTCGTTGTTTTTGCGTGAATAGCGAATGTCGGTAAATACTTGCGCCAGTGTTTCTTTCTTATTTTCCGCCACGAATTGTTTGTAAAAATCACTGTTCTCTTTCTCGGCGTAGAGTTGGTCTATATCGGCCGCTGTGAAATCCTTGTAAGTTTCAAAATGAACCACAGCTTCCTGAGGCAGGCGGTCGGTTTGTTCGGGCAGGTCAGCTGGGTAGCCTACAGTTACGGTAGTGATCGGCACTACAAGTTTAGGCAGTTTTAGTATATCAATGATTTCGCCTGCGTTGTAAGTAGTTGTTCCAAGGTAGCATATACCCAACCCTTCACTTTCGGCTGCAATGCAAAAAGTTTGTGCCGCCAGTAATGTGTCAATGGCGCTTGCCATAAACGATTGAAAGTTATCATATCCCGGGTCTGCCTGCCGTTGTTCGCACCATTTTGTAAACCGGTTAAAATCGGCACAGAAAGTCAGTACAACAGGTGCCTGAGTAATCATGGGTTGATTGAAGTGGGTAGGGGCAAGCTGTTGCTTAAGCGTTGCATCAGTTGTAACTACTATGCTGTACGCTTGCATATTTCCGGTATTGGAAGTGCGGCAGGTTGCTTCCAAAAGCTTTGTTAGCAATTCGGAATTAATAGGCTTATCAGTGTATTTTCGAACGGTTCGGTGTTGATTGAGCAGGTTGAGCATAAATCTGTGATTGGATAATGGATAGTTATTTTTCTTCGGTGCAAAGATAGCACTTTTGATAATGGGTTACAAATATAAAAGAGAGAACTCTCGGCTTTTAAACCTCTGAGTTCTCTCTTTAAAATTATCGTATTGAAATCAATAACTGTTCACAGATAGCTGATCACTGTCAACTGATTATATTACACCCTGAGCCAACATAGCTTTTGCCACTTTCAGGAATCCCGCTACATTGGCACCCTTCATGTAATTGATGTAACCGTCGGCTTCGCGTCCATTTTTTACACATTGAGTATGAATTTCACTCATAATCTGATGCAGTTTAGCATCTACTTCTTCGGCAGTCCAGGTCAGGTGCATAGCATTTTGCGACATTTCAAGTCCGGAAGTAGCCACGCCTCCCGCATTTACTGCTTTGCCCGGACCATACATGATTTTATGCTGCAAAAATAATTCAATGGCTTCGGGTGTACAACCCATATTTGATATTTCGCCAACACAAATAACGCCATTGTTTATCAATGTTTTGGCATCTTCTTCGTTGAGCTCGTTTTGCGTTGCACAAGGAAGGGCTATGTCCACTTTAATTTCCCACGGACGACGGTCGGGCACGAATTGAGCCCCGAATTTTTCGGCATACGGCGAAACAATGTCGTTGCAGGTGGCACGCAGGTAGAGCATATAATCAATTTTTTCTCCCGAAATGCCGTTCTCGTCATAAATATAACCATCCGGTCCGGAAATACTTACAACCTTGGCACCCAGTTCGGTCGCTTTGGTTGCGGCTCCCCAGGCCACATTTCCAAATCCCGAAATGGCAATGGTTTTACCTTTGATATCTTGTCCTGCAGTTTCGAGCATTTGCTTTATGAAGTACAACCCTCCAAATCCGGTTGCTTCGGGGCGAATTAATGATCCGCCGAATTCAAGATTTTTCCCGGTTAATACCCCTGTATTTTCGCGTGCAAGCTTCCGGTACATGCCGTACAGATAGCCAATTTCACGACCTCCAACGCCAATATCTCCGGCAGGCACGTCGGTATCGGGTCCTATGTATCGCCATAGTTCCAGCATAAAAGCTTGACAAAAACGCATCACTTCGGCATCGGATTTGCCTTTGGGATTGAAGTCCGATCCGCCTTTGGCTCCGCCCATGGGTAATGTGGTAAGCGCGTTTTTGAAAATCTGCTCGAAGCCCAGAAACTTCAAAATAGAAAGGTTTACTGATGGGTGAAAGCGTAATCCGCCTTTGTATGGTCCGATAGCGTTGTTGAACTGAATGCGATATCCCAGATTTACCTGTACTTCACCACGGTCATCGACCCATGAAATTTTAAACGTGAATATTCTGTCGGGTTCTACTAATCGTTCTGCAATTTTTGCATTTTCAAACTCGGGATGCTGGTTGTAAACGTCTTCAATAGTACTTAAGACTTCTCGCACAGCTTGCAGGTATTCATTTTCGCCGGGGTGCTTTGCCTCTAACGATTGCATCAATTTTTCAATATTCATACTATAAAAATTTAAAATGAAGTAGTTATGTACTTAATAAATGCAGACAATAAATTGAAGTTTTAGTTCGTTTTGAAACTTAATATAGTATCAAAATGATAGTTATCGTCCTTGCTTTAATCAAGCCAATGTCAAAATCAGTCCAAAACGTATAGGTTCTTGCATTACATTTTGCCATTTGGTTTGTACTGCAAGTTTAGAGTTTTTATTTGTTATAATCAAACTTTTTCGCCTGTTTTATTTATAAATATACATTTATTTTACTTGGACAATAATCGATAAAAACCGGATAAATTTAAACGTTTGATAATTAATTAAATATGTTGACAAGTTATAGCTGCAATCTTTCAAAATGTCGAGTAATTAGAACAAAGATTTTGCGGGTATTTCTGTTCAATTGTGGAAGATCAGACAAGTTAATTTCGTTTTTGATTTTATAACGTACGTGTATTCGGCTTCGCCAATATATTTTTGTATCTTTGCGGTCATCCCAAAACTGCCTTATAATGAGGGATTGGAAATAAACTTTAAGTGTAAAATTAATATTTTGTAGGTGAAAAAGATAGTTGTTCTTGTTCCATTTATATTTGTTCTTGTTTATGTTTTGGGGCAACAAGTACCTCCAAATTACAGATTTGTGAAAACATGGCGCATTACTGACCAATTTGCAACGGTCGATTCTATTCCCGTGGATACTATGCGTCTGAATTTTCAAACCTCTAATCCAATTGACCGATTCAGTATAGCTAATTCATACAATGGTAATTTAGGTTCGCCCATTCAGTCTAAATTGTACTTTGATCGCCCGGCGAACAATGATTTTATTTTCTCGAATGCGTATTATCCTTATTTGATGAATATTGACCATGCTACGTTTTATAATACTAAAACTCCATATAGCAATCTGGATTATAAAACGGGTGGAACAACTTACCGTTCAGAGGATAATATCAAGTTCTTATTTACGGCTAATGCCAATAAGAGACTTAATTTTGGTACCACGCTTGATTATGTTTATGCGATAGGTGAATATGGAAATCAGTCAGTTAAACGTTTTTCAGGTTCTTTGTTCGGAAGTTATCAGGGAAAACATTATACGGCTACAGGTTTGGTGGCTATTAATAACCTGAGTAATTTTGAAAACGGAGGTGTTGCCGATAGTACTGACATTACTTCGCCCAAGGGTAAAGCTACGAAGGATATACCTACCAGAATTCTTGGTTTCTCAAGCTATAAACAGAGTCAGTTGTTTTACAATCAGCAATATAGTGTAGGTATTGAAAGACCTGTACGTGTTAACGAAGATTCGGTAAGACTGGATTATGTCCCTGTAACGCGGTTCGCACATACGTTGAAGTTCGACGATTTACGAAAGAGATATTACGAACCTCAGTTGGTTGGGGCGCCATTTTATAATAATTCGTATTTCAAACAAACGAATGATACTTCCGCATTATCTACGCTTACCAATACCTTTTCGGTAAGTATGGAGGAGGAATTTAATAAATGGTTGCAATTCGGTTTGAAAGCATTTATTGAAAATGAAGTTCAGAGCTACACTTTTAATACGGACACATTGGTAAATCACATGTCGAAGACCTCGACGAAAGTGGGTGGTATTTTGTCAAAACAACGCGGACAATTGTTTAAGTACAATGTGCTGGGCGAAGTTAGTTTTCTTGGCTACAAAGCCGGAAATTTTAAACTGGAAGGAAATATCGGAGGTTTCTTTAAACTCTGGAATGATAGTGTCTCACTGATAGCAAGTGGTTTTGTCAGGAGCGATAAACCTTCATATTTTTTGCAGAATTATCAATCAAACCATTTCCGTTGGAATCAAAGTCTGGCAAGTATTTACCGAACGCAGATGGGTGGAACTTTCGCCATACCGACACGGTCATTTTCGTTGAATGTTGCGGTTGAGAATTTGTCACGCTATATTTACTTTAATGGACAGGCGGTACCAAAACAATTTTCAGGTAACATTCAGGTCTTGTCGGCTAATTTGAAACAAGATTTTCATGTAGGCAAGTTTACGTTAGAAAACAACGTGGTGTATCAGTTAAGCTCGCAGCAAGATATATTACCGCTTCCTGATTTTGCATTGTATCATAACCTGTATTATCATGATGTTTTCTTTCATGTGTTGAGTATTCAGTTAGGAGCCAGCGTACGTTATCATACATCGTATTATGCTCCGTCGTATATGCCTGCCACAGGTCAGTTTTACAATCAGTCTGCTGTGAAAATAGGAAATTATCCGGTTGTAAATGTGTATGCTAATTTTCATTTGAAAAGAACACGTTTTTTCTGGGAGTATTATCACGTAAATCAGAAATTTGCTAATGATGCTTATTTCTCAATGCCAAATTATCCGATAGATCCTGCTATGACTAAAATTGGTATTTCATGGAATTTTTATGATTAATGCTGATATTCGTTAGTCAAAAAACTGCAAACAATGAAAATAATACGAATTATAATAGGAATTGTTATAGTAGCTATATTGATTGCAGCTGCCGTATTTGTTCATCAGGATAAAAGCAAAATTCATGATTTGCCTGAAATCCTTGAAGCAGGACGAATTTCGGTAGTGACAGATAGTAGCAGTGTCGGTTTTTCGATTAAAGATGATAGTATATTCGGGTTCCAGTACGAAATAATTAAAGCTTTTGCAGACACGTTGGGTGTTGAGCTGGTAGTTTCGGAGCACAATGATATGAAAACCTGTGTAGATGGATTGTTGAAA
>Ga0302167_10000757_pt1 | contig 14864 bp, 16 predicted proteins | sample I_Fen_N1_1_FD_193496 | JGI IMG/M metagenome (GOLD analysis project Ga0302167, IMG submission 193496) | Peat permafrost microbial communities from Stordalen Mire near Abisko, Sweden - I_Fen_N1_1 | ecosystem: Environmental > Terrestrial > Soil > Wetlands > Permafrost | place: Sweden: Abisko...
TAGAAAATAGGGGTAGTTTTTCACCAGTTCCTCATAGCGCTCTTCAGCAGAGTAATTGATCGCCAGCATTCTTTTCTGTGCGGCAATGGTATTGTTTTGATTGATGATGCTCGACATCGCTGAAAAGGCAGGAATATATTTAAGAAATTCTTCAATTTCTGCGTTTGTTGTTTGCAGTATTTCCAGTTCCTCCAGCGCTTCGATATGATAGTGGCTCGGTGTCAAACGATAAAAGCTTTCGAAATCTGTAAGCCACCAATTTTCTACAGACAATCTCAATATATTTTCATGTCCTTTTTCGTCTACCGTAAAGGTTTTGGCAGAACCTTTCACAATAAATGCAATAAATTTGCACACGTCACCTTCCTGCAAAAAGTATTGTCGCTTTCGGAGTTTTCTGGGTTTAAAATTTGTTGCCAGCAAAAGCTTATCATCGTCGGACAGCATTTTGCCTGATATTTCTTGAATGTAATCGAAAAACATTTCAAAATTGGACATTGTAAAAGTAACTTAAAAACCTGCAATTTAATCAATTTAAAACATATCTCAAAGATGCGATAATATGTATTGAAAGGTTGATTTGAACTGCGGATTTTCTAAAAATATAAAACCGCATATCACTTGGAGCGTCTATGCGGTTTCACATTAAATATTATTTAAATTTACTTGATTAAACTTTATCCGTTTAAAACAATTTTTGAAATCTTATCGGATTTAATTAGCTGCAGTCTGTAGTTCTTTGATTTTATCTACGCCTTCAGCATCCAGCCACTCATCAAAGCTTGTCAGCTTCGGCATCCACGATGAAATTAACTCGTAGTCGATAGGATCATAACCTTCTTTGGCAATCATCTCAACCAATTTTGCAAAAGTTTCACTTTGCTGATACAGCATTTCAACTGGAACCTGTATGAATTCGATTTTTTGATTCAATTTGTCTTCCAATAATTTCAAAACTTGTTTCGGGGTAAACAGCTCACCTCCGAAATCAATTGTTTTTCCATTGAAAGCGGTGTGGTTTTGAAATATAATACGGGCAAAAGTTCCAATATCTTTTGTAGCAACCCATGATATTGCAGTTTCCTCAGGTAACGGATTGACAAATTTTCCTCCACCCAATCCAAAACTTGGTAAGATGAGATTTTCCATAAAGGATGCAGGTCTTATTACAGCACCTTGCAATTGACTTTCAAGCAGGTATTTTTCTATGGTAAATTTAAATTTCGGACGGAACGAATCCTGTTTGTCCGAAGCCATAACCGAAGAATACAACACAAACTGAACGCCCTGTTCTTTGGCTAATTTCAGAGTTTGTATGCCTAACGCAGCTTCGGCTTCATCTGTTTCTAGGCTGGAAATCCAGACAGGAGGTAAAACAAGATACAAACCATCTACTTTGCTTAATATATCTCTTAAAACCTCCAAATCTTCTAAATCACCTTTTACCAGTTGAGCTCCTGCTTCCTTCAGCTGCTCTGCTTCCGGCGACATCGGATTTCTTGTAAGTGCAAATACTTCAAAGCCGTTTTTTAGTAATTCATACGCCGTGGCGCTTCCTTGTTTTCCTGTAGAACCTGCTACCAATATTTTTTTCATTTTTAAAATTCTTTTGAGCAAATTTACTTTCTCTGTTTAGTATATTTGGGTTTGATAACCTTTAGGAAAGTGTGATGGAAAAGAAGATAAAACCTTGTATAGAAAATGAACAGATACTTAAACAGAGATTTATAGCTTTACGCGACACTTTAGATCTTTTAAGCGGAAAATGGCGCTTTTCTATTCTTCTGGATCTTCATTATCACGAAAAGCTGCGATTTAAAGATTTTTTTGAAGTTTTGAAAGATATTTCTCCTAAAGTTTTAAGTTCTGAACTTTCATTATTGGAAGCACACCGATTAATAAGAAAGAATATTGAATATACACCTACTCAAGATATTACCTATTATGTCCTTACAGAGCACGCACAGGAAATCTGGACGGTTCTTAATACCTTGATTGATTTTGGTTTGTCTAACCGCCAGCAGGTTATGAAATCTCTTTATCCGGATAAAGTTGATTGATTTTTAGTTAAATTGTAAGGTACTTTACCACATTTTCTTCATAAATTGGTTTGGCTACCGAAGAATGGGGCGAAAATAACAAAAGTGATTTAAATAAAGCTCAGGAAACAGATCCGAAATTTGAGTACATGCTGTAAATTTAGATGCGCAAATTTTATAATGTGTTGAGGTGTACATTATTTATGTTTTTTTCAATGGAATGCAACATATTTTTATTAAGACAATTATATACTTGAAAGTACCGAATCAAAAACTATAACATCACTTATTTTATCATCTAGTTTATTTCTAGAGGTACCAATTTTGCTATATTAAAGCATATTGTCACTTATAAAATAATTATCCTAAGTTAATAAAAATGGCGCCACTTGTCTTAAAGTGGCGCCATTTGGCTATGTGTGACCAAGACGAGCGTATCTTCAAACACTTTTATCGATGATTTAGTTCGTTTGAGCCAAATTAAAAAAGAATTGCAAAGCTCATTTTTATCGATTAGTTTTTTTTGAATTGAAAAATTAAAAAACTTTATTTCAATTTAATTTCGAACATTAAAAATAGGTGAGTTTGGAATAGTTAGCCTTTAGTTGGCTTTGCCTGTCTTGTACCCAAAACCGAAGAAATATCAAAACATTTGATAGAAGATTTAAAGAGAATTTCACAATTGTCAGGAATGAAATATTAAACCTTTTTAACAATATCATATTCGCCTTTATCGGCGAAAAAACTATATATTTTATACTTAAATTTATTTTTGCCAATAAGGTTTATTCTAAAATGAGAGTGAATGCTTATTTTCAATTATTAAAAAACCATTATGTTATTTAGAACATATTATTGTAGCTCTCTGGCTTTTAAAAAAGTACCCGCTAATTATTTGCCGGCTAAATTAAGGCGGTGTTATTTGAGAAAATATAGTTATGGATAATTTCATAATCGAATGCCATATTCAAAAAAGTGGCTTGTTATAAGCCAACTTTTTCTGTTATCTCAATTTCTATTATTATACATAATACTTTTTCTTTAACCATAAACTTGCTCTTACCAGCAAAATTAGAACCGGAACTTCTACCAAGGGGCCGATAACCCCGACAAAGGCCTGCGCAGAGTTGATGCCGAAAACAGAGATCGCAACTGCGATTGCCAGTTCAAAATTGTTTCCTGTGGCTGTAAATGCGATGGAAGCATTTTTGTCGTAAGGTACTTTCATCGATCTATTGATAAAGAAGCTGACAAAGAACATCAGAACAAAGTACACCACGAGTGGTATCGCAACCTTTACAACGTCCATCGGTAATTCTACTATTTTTTCACCTTTCAGACTGAACATTAAAACAATGGTAAATAATAACGCATACAAAGTTATAGGAGAGATTGCTGGTACAAATTTTCTGTTGTACCAATCCAAACCTTTTGATTTAACTAAGAAATATCGGCTTAAGAACCCAGCCAGAAATGGAATGCCCAAATAGATGAGAACGCTCTCGGTTACATCTTTCATTGATACACTTACATTGAAATTGGCCAATCCTAATTTTCCAGGTAAAACATTGATGAATAACCAGACAAAAAAACTGTAGGTGAATATCTGAAAAATACTATTTAAGGCGATCAGTAAGGCGGCATATTCTCTGTTTCCTTTTGCCAGATCGTTCCACACAATGACCATTGCAATACATCTTGCCAAACCGATGAGTATCAATCCTATCATATAGTCCGGCTCACTTCTTAAGAAAATAATGGCCAGTATAAACATCAATATGGGACCGATGATCCAGTTTAACAGAAGTGATATAGTGATTACCTTTTTGTCTTTAAATGCAATAGGCAATAAAGAGTAATCTACTTTTGCGAGGGGAGGGTACATCATCAAGATCAATCCAATTGCCAGAGGAATGTTGGTTGCTCCTACAGAAAGCGAATTGGTAATGTTTGTTATTTCGGGAAATATATATCCTAAGCCTACTCCGACTGCCATGGCAAGAAATATCCAAAGTGTTAAGTATCTGTCGAGAAATTTTAATTTTGGTTGCATACTGTTTTAATTTATTCCTGTTGTTTTACTTCTTCTTTCCATAATGACGGTGTCACGCCAAGTATCTCTTAGCTTTCCGATTTTTTCGCGATAGCCTATCATTCTGAAGCCCGAACTTTGATGAAGAGCCACTGTTGCTTCATTCTCAGGAAACATACCGCTTTGCAATGTCCATATGCCGTTCCTTTCACTTTCTTCTATCAGTTTTTGCATTAAGGCTTTTCCAATGCCTTTTCCTTTATGATTATTGGAAATGTAGATGCTCAATTCTGCCACACCACCATAGACACATCGGTCACTCACTGCCGAGAGTGCAGCCCAGCCAACAACCGTGTTGTCAATTATAGCAACCAATCGACTGTGCTTTAGTTTACCTTTGCCCCAATCCTCCCAAGTCGGAACAGTGGTCTCAAATGTGGCATTGCCTGTTTCAAGTCCTTGCCTGTATATTTCCGCTATGCCTGGAAAATGCTTCTTGTCTGTTGGTATTATTTCCATTCTATTTGTCTATCTGCGAAAAAACATAAAACATCTCTGTGGCGATTTGCAAACTTCTCTCAGTATAGATCTGTGTCTGTTCCGGTGTGTTGTCTGAAGATTTGGGGTCATCGTATTTGATAGGAAATCTACCTTCTGCTCCAATCACTAAAGGGCAACCTTCATCGGCATTGTTGCACGTCATAATCGCACCAAATTCTTTTTTGGGATTAAAATCGTTGCTGTATTTTTTTGAAAAGCAGATGATAGGAGCTTCATTTTCTGCATACTTTACTGCATAGACAGGATTTGCATTGTCACTCAGCATCTGAATCTGAAATCCTTGATTTTCCAATGTTTCAGCCACTTTTGGAAACATTGCGGTCGCTTCTGTACCTCCGGAATAACAATACACGCTCTTAATACCAAAATGGAAAGCCATGGTCTGCGCCCAGATCTGGGACAGGTGACTTCTTCGGCTGTTGTGGGTACAGATAAAATTCAGTCTGACTGTCTGATTTGCTTTCGATTTACTTTGGATGTAATCTGCTAATGGCTGCAAAACAGTTTTTCTTTCTTCGGTAATAGAGTCTATAGAAATTGATTCTATAATCTTTGAAATGGTCTGGTTCATTTTTATTTATTTTATTAGTATCGATAAACGGACTTCTTTTTAATGGTAAGCATACTAAATACTCATCAAAATATAGCCTAATAATGCACCTCCTAAAACGATAAACACACTATTGATCTTTTGATATTTGAAAATAACAAAAGCACTGATCAATGCAATAGTGATCGTGCGCCAATCCGTAACGGCTTCTTTAGCCATTGTAAAGCAGACGGCAACTATGATCGCTACAGAAGCTACATTGACGGCATCAAGAAAAGCCGATAAGCTTTTATATTCGCGTATCCTTTTCATTAGCGGATTGAGCAATGCAACGAAAATAAATGACGGAAGGAATATGGCAATGGTAGAAAAGATGGCACCCGATAATCCATTGATCTGATAACCGATAAAGGTTACAGAAGAAAAGACAGGTCCCGGTGTGAACTGACCCACCGCGATCGCATCCATTAATTGCTGTCTGGTGATCAAGCCTTTTGCAACCAATTCTGTATCGAGGAAAGCAAAAAGAACATATCCGCTTCCATACAGTATTGAACCGATTTTCAGGAAAATCCAGAACAATTTGACATTTGTTTCTGAAAGAAAATTACTTTGACCGACCTTGAAAAATAATAAAGGAACAAAGCCCTGCATAGTGTTACCATTATTCGTGTTCTGAAACGAGAATACAACTATGGCCAGTAGCCCAGCACCAAACATCAGATAAATCTCGCTGATTCCCGATAAGGAACCTAATAATACAGCCATACCGACCAAAGCAAGGAATGTAGATTTGATCGACTTCTTTGCCAATGGATACACTGCGCCGATGATCACCGCAATGATCGCAGGCTTAATACCGTAAATGAACGGTTGAACTTGGGGCAGCTGTCCATATTGATGATATAAAAAAGCGAATATTCCTGTGATCAAAACGGCGGGAAAAATAAAGCACAAGCCGGCTGCCAGCAGACCTTTCCATCCGCCTTTGTCATAGCCGATGTGTATTGCCATTTCGGTACTGTTGGGGCCGGGGATAAGGTTGACAGCTCCTAAGAGATCAAGAAAATGCTGTTCGTCCATCCATTTCCTTTTGACCACCACTTCGTTCTGCATCATTGCGATGTGAGCGGCAGGACCGCCAAATCCTATAATGCCCAGTTTGAGGAAAAGAAGAATGATCTCTTTTGTGTTGACCTTATTTTCCATTTGGGATCAGTTTTTTATCGAATGACCAACAACCTGCACCTTTGATCAGCAAAAGAATACTTCCCAAAAGCCTCGCCCAGTCCGTTCGGCTTCCGTGTAGCAGTTCCATACGGATCAAAATTATGATTTTGCTATTGTCAGTAAGATTAAGCTTTAGCATTATCACAAATGGTGTTTCTTCTTTTGAAGTTGCAGAATACAAAATTCTGAATGGTTTCAAAAGGTGTCTTGTGATCAACAGAAAAACACCCGACCGCTTCAAAATATTTCTCAAACCGATCTGTCATTGTCTGTTCTGAATATTGTTTAATATCGATACCGCTGCATTTTTTTGGTCCCAGCTTCGAAAAGGTACCAATCACCATCATTCCATTTCTGGAGATCGCATTTCCTGTAATTTGTATATAATGATCCACATCATTTTCTTCGGTCAAAAAATGAAAGGCCGCCCTGTCGTGCCAAAAATCGTATTGCTCTGTTGGTCTGAAATCCAAAATATCTTCGGTGATCCATTGTACTTTGTCGGCTTTGCTTCCTAGTCTTGCTTTTGCCCGTTCTATTGCTGTATGGGAAATGTCGAGCACTGTAATATCTTCATACCCTAACTCAAACAAATGATCCACAAGAAAACTGTCGCCTCCGCCAACGTCAATGATCTTAGCGGACTTGGCTAGATCGAGCTGACAGATGAATTTTAAAGAGGTCTCGGGATCAGGCTGATACCAGCTTACTGTTTCTAAAGGTTTGTTCTGGTAAATGTTTTCCCAATGCAATCTTTTGTCGAATGCTTCCATAAAGAAATTGATTTAGCAACAGCCTCCTCCAGGTTTGCACGTATTAGTATTATTAACAGGCAATTCCGCCAGATTCTTCTTCAATTTTTCCGAAGGAATTCCGCAAGCATCCTGAGCAAGACAAGCAGTGGTCTTACTTTTCAGAACAAAAACTTTCCCATTGAACTCCAGATCATATTTGCCAATGGTATTGCTTTGATATTCCACTTCGATCTCATTATTTTCAATCCCTAATTTTTCTTCAGAAAGTTTGATAATATTGAGCAGTTTTCCGGGTTTTAGCCTATGCTCGTAGTCATCTGCATTCCATAACTGGAAATTGACCACTGATTCCTCACGGATCACTCCGCCACAATCAATGAATTTTTTATTAATTTGTCCGACCTCCGTCACGTGGAAATGCTCAGGCACAATAGTCCCGTCTTCCAATTGAAACTCTACATTCTCCAATGTTGGCAAGATCTCTTTTATTTGTTCTAGTGTCATAGTATTTTGTTTTAATTATTTTTAATTTAATGGATACGATTTGAAAGTCTAAAAATATATTGTACTAATGCAATATTGCGATATTTAAAAGTAAAAAATGCATCAACAACATTTTTGATCAGTAACGGTATTAATGATCTTTGAAAAGTAATCCTTCAGGATCTCGAAAGTATTTTCATCGATACAGTAGCATACTGAATTTCCCTCAATGTTACCTTTTATCAAACCGGCATTTTTCAGTTCTTTCAAATGCTGGGATATGGTGGGTTGTGCCAAGGGTAATTCATTGACGATGTCACCCGTGATACACGTATTTACCTTGAGCAGGTATTCTATAATAGCAACTCTGGCAGGATGTCCCAATGCTTTTGCTATCACTGCTATTTTATTTTGTTGATCTGTAAAGTGATCCGTCTTTGTAGCTCCCATGTTGATTTAATATTGCAATATTACGATATATTTAATTGATAAGAAAATTAATTGATGTAAAATTGAAAATTTATAAATTAATGTAAATTCGTAGAATATTTTCACATAATGAACCCAAATATAATTTCTTCCGAATTCAGTTCTTCTAAGGAATTAACTGATAAGCTTTATCAAAACGGTATCCTGAAAACATATCACGAAGGAGATATTATTCTGGATGAAAATGCGTCCATACGCTCCATTCCGATTGTAATGAAAGGATTGTTAAAAGTAATAAGGACAGAAGAAGACGGCAGAGAAATTTTACTATACTACATTAAAGCAGGTGAAAGTTGCATTATGTCGTTTCTTGGTGGGATGCACAATGAGAAAAGTATTGTAAAGGCCGAAGTGGAGGAAGATTCTGAGATCTTGTTTTTACCAATGGATAAAGTTACATTATTCATCAAAGAATATCCGGAATGGCTGGATTATATTTTCAGGCTGTATCACAAGCGTTTTGAAGAATTGCTCGATATTATCAATGCGATCGCCTTCAAAAAAGTAGATGAAAGATTACTTGATCTGCTCTATAAAAAATCTGAAAACTCCCAATCTAAAACCATCGTAATCACACACGAACAGCTTGCCAATGAACTCGGAACAGCCAGAGTAGTGGTGTCAAGACTTCTGAAACAGCTGGAAGATTCCGGTAAATTGAAATTGGGAAGAAACAAAATTACACTCTTGGATCCCATATAAATTTCCCTATGTAACAAAAGTAGCTGTACGGCTCCCCGGATATATCCATTTTTGCTTTATAAAAGTTGAAAAATGGAAATATTTGGATATGTAGCATCGGTTTTTATCGGTATTTCTTTAGGATTGATTGGCGGTGGCGGAAGTATTCTTACCGTTCCTGTTTTGGTTTATCTCTTCGGAATTGAGGCTTTTCTGGCAACAGAATATTCACTTTTTATTGTGGGAATCAGTAGTTTGGTTGGCTCGGCTTCTTATTTCAAAAAAGGATTGGTTAATTTTAAAACAGCTTTAGTTTTCGGTTTTCCTTCCATCATTTCTATTTTTCTGACAAGAAATTACCTTTTGCCTCTTATTCCTGATGAAGTTTTCACTTTTGGAAGTTTCATTGTGACCAAAGACATTTTTCTTCTGTTACTATTTGCAGGATTAATGATTACCGCTTCCTATAAGATGATTCAGAGAAGTGTTGTACTAAAAACGATAAATTCAGAAAAAAACAATACACCTTTGGCAGTAGCTGAAGGTTCTGTAGTCGGTATTCTGACAGGTTTGGTAGGAGCAGGAGGCGGATTTATGATTATTCCTGCCTTGGTCAATCTTCTCAAAACGCCAATGAAAACTGCCATTGGAACTTCTTTGGTCATTATTTCTTTAAATTCTCTGATCGGATTTTTTTCATCAATGAATCACGTCAAGATCGAATGGAATTTATTATCAACCATCACCGCAATTGCCATCGTTGGAATTATCATTGGCTCGCAATTATCAAAGAAAATTGATGGCAAAAAACTGAAACCTGCATTCGGATGGTTTATTCTGGTGATGGGAATTTACATTATTATTAAAGAACTTTTCTTCTAATATTATTGGGGCAGCTTTATCCGCCTTCCACTCCCGCTTTTTTGCTCGTCGTTCCTCCTCACAAAAAGAGCTCCGTTCAAGTCGGGCTGCAATCATTCGGTGTTTCAAAATAGGAGATAATTAATTAAAACTCTTATGTAACAAAAGTAGCTGTAGAACAGAGTTCAAACCCGGAAATTTGTATCAAATTAAAATTAAATAAAAAATATCAAAATGAAAATAGAACAGATCTATACAGGATGTCTCGCTCAGGGAGCTTATTATATTGTTTCAAACGGTGAAGCGGTGATCATTGATCCTCTCAGAGAAACCCAGCCGTATATTGAAAGACTCGAAAAAGATGGTGTAAAATTAAAATATATTTTTGAAACCCATTTCCATGCAGATTTTGTAAGCGGTCACGTAGATCTGAGCAAAAAAACCAATGCATCAATCGTGTATGGACCAACGGCAAATCCTGAGTTTGAAGCTATCATTGCTAAAGACGGAGAAATCTTTGAAATCGGAAAAATCAAAATTAAAGTTCTTCATACGCCTGGACACACGATGGAAAGTTCGTCGTTTTTATTAATCGATGAAAATGGGAAGGAAAAAGCACTTTTTAGCGGTGACACTTTATTTTTGGGAGATGTTGGTCGTCCTGACTTGGCTCAGAAGGCTGCAAGCATGACTCAGGAAGAGTTGGCAGGACTTCTTTACGATAGTTTATACCAAAAAATTATGCCTCTGGGCGATGAAATTATTGTTTATCCGGCTCACGGAGCTGGTTCTGCCTGCGGAAAAAATATGCAAAAAGAAACAGTAGACACATTAGGAAATCAAAAGAAGAGCAATTATGCGCTCAACCAAAAAGATAAAGAAAGCTTTATAAAAGCCGTTACAGATGGACTTCTTACTCCGCCAGCTTATTTCGGGATGAATGTAGCGATGAATAAAAAAGGGTACGATAGTTTTGATGAAGTGCTATCTAAAGGTCTTCGTTCTTTTTCTCCTGATGAATTTGAGGAAATAGCAGAACATTCAGGAGCTTTAATTCTGGATGTGAGAAATAATGACGAGTTTGCTAAAGGTTTTGTTCCTCAATCCATTAATATCGGACTAGACGGAGATTTTGCACCTTGGGTCGGAGCTTTGATTGTAGATGTAAAACAATCAATTTTATTAATTACCGATGAAAACAACGAGGAAGAAACGGTTACAAGATTGAGTAGAGTAGGTTTCGACAATGTTTTAGGTTTTCTGAATGGCGGTTTTAACGCCTGGAAAAACAACGGAAAAGAAACTGATACTGTAAATAGAATTTCCGCGCAGCAGTTTGAAAATGAAATCAAGGATAAAAATGTAATAACGATAGACGTAAGAAAAGAAAGCGAATACCAGGCAGAGCACGTGGATGAATCCTACAATAAGCCTTTAGCTTATATCAATGAATGGATTAGCCATATTGAATCGACGGAACATTTTTACCTTCACTGTGCTGGAGGCTACAGAAGCATGATGGCGGCAAGTATTCTTCAGGCAAGAGGTTTCAGAAATTTTACCGAAATTGAAGGAGGCTTTAATGCCATCTTACAAACCGGTGTTCCCAAAAGTGATTTTGTTTGCCAAAGTAAAATGTTAAATTCAATTTAAATAAAAAATTAATCAATGTTAGATGTTATAAAAGAACCTTGGCCGTGGTATATTGCAGGTCCGCTCATCGGTCTTACCGTTCCTATACTATTGATTTTAGGTAATAAATCTTTTGGGATCAGCTCATCATTACGGCATATCTGCGCAGCATGTATTCCGGCTAATATCGATTTTTTCAAATATGACTGGAAAAAAGAATCATGGAACTTATTTTTTGTCCTCGGAATTTTCTTTGGCGGAATGATTGCTGCCCATTTTCTGATGAATCCGGGAGAAATTACAGTTAGTCCAAATCTTAAAACCGAATTGGCAGCCTATGGAATTACAGATTACAGCAACCTTGTTCCTGTTCAATTAATGAATTTTAAAAGCCTATTAACCTTAAAAGGTATCATCACAATGGTCGGCGGCGGATTTTTGGTCGGTTTTGGAACCCGTTATGCAGGAGGATGTACAAGTGGACACGCTATCATGGGACTTTCCAATCTTCAATGGCCGTCTTTGGTGGCAACAATTTGTTTTATGATCGGTGGTTTTTTAATGGCTAATGTCATTCTGCCGATTATTCTTTCACTTTAAACTGATGCAACAATGACAAAACAAAAAGATACACAGAACAAAGACAATTTTTGTACAAACGAAACCCATAGAATCGAATGGCTTCACAATCTGAAATACATGATCGTAGGAATTTTATTCGGAATTGTGTTTGTAAAAGCCGAGATCATCAGCTGGTTCAGAATTCAGGAGATGTTCCGTTTTCAATCATTTCATATGTACGGAGTGATTGGAAGTGCAGTTCTAACGGGAATGATTTCTGTCTGGCTGATTAAAAAATTCAAAATAAAAACCATTTATGGAGAAAAAATTTCAATTGCTCCTAAAACTTTTAACAAAGGACAAATTTACGGAGGTTTAATCTTCGGATTTGGCTGGGCCATTACAGGAGCTTGTCCGGGACCTCTTTTTGCACAGATTGGAACAGGAGCTTTTGCGGTTATTATTACTTTGGTGAGTGCTGTTTTCGGAACTTGGGTGTACGGATATTTCAGAGACAAGCTGCCGCATTGATAGTATTTAAAAAAGCTTTATATAACAAAAGTAGTGGTACGCTTCAACCTAGTTAAAAACCTTGCACAGGCGAGCTAGTTGATCGGTGGTCAGGCAAAGGGTAAAGCCATTGTTATTGATGTCATAAGATTACAGAAGAAAATAATCTGATCGCGATTCTGGGTAGATGTTGCAAAGTCTTTGCGATTACAACTATAATGATTTTACTGCTTGGTAAAAAAGACTGTAATGGGTGGTCATCCCTTTATAGTCTTTTTTTGGAACAAGATTTCAGTGAGCAATCTTTATTTCAATTAGTTTTTCAATATCTTTACAATGCAATTGATCTCTGACCTCAATCCTTATACCACGTCCCTCTGCATAAACTTTTGCAGCTATAAGTTCAGTTTTTATACTGTCTGAAATGCTGCTTTAAAGAATGTTTCTCTTGGCAAAAGATATATTATAACCCGTTTTCTATCTTTAACTCGCAGACTCCATCCAAATTTTTCGCCGTAAAAATGCCATTCTGACTTCGAATTGTGGCCATGTTGATGAGTGAATTTCTCAAGGCTTTGCCATAGGTTATAAGTATTACCTAGAGCTTCTTTCAATTGATCTAATGTCGGAATTTCATCCTTATTGTTAAATTTTTCATGATATTCAAAAAGTTTTAAAGGAGTTTTTTCAGACTTAAGGATTATCTTTTAGCTCCTCCATTTGATTTTGGAGATCCGGTAACTTTTTCCCTACTCTGGAAAATGTCATAGCTTATATTTTTGTTCCTTTTGGACATGAAAATAAAGTAGCTTAACCTGTCGTTGATTATATTTTTCAAAATATTTAAAACAAGAAAAAATAAAACTATCTCAATTTTCTTTTCAGGTGATAGTACCGGAATAATAACCCATCATACCATAAGGCAAATAATAGTAGACTTGCGGGAATAAGAAGAGTTCTTAAGTTAAAATGTTGATAGGTGAGTGCCCCAAGTATTCCCCCAAAAAAGAAACAACTGATGATCATAAGCTTTAAAAAAATGCTTTTATTCAATTGTATTCTTTTTTCTTTTTCCTTATGGAAAAGCTGCTGAGACAATTCGATTCCCAGATCTGTAAAGAGCCCTGTGAGATGGGTGGTCCTTACTACAGACTGCGAAACACGGGTAACAAGAGCATTTTGCAGACCCATGGCAAAAAGTAAAGCTGAAGAAAATAGTAGAGCTAAAGAAGAACCATCAGGTAATAATTCAGGTGAAAACCCAATGACAAGCATGATCACAATCTCAATAGACAAAGGAATGATATAGGAAGTATGGGATTTATGTTTTGAAGCCCATTCCATAATAGCTCCTGAAACAAAGGATCCCAGTAAGAAAAATAAAATGTACAACAAATACATAAAGGCCATTTTGTAATTTTTTATAAATAGTTGTTCCGAGAAATAAGCAAAGTGTCCCGTAACATTGGTGGTTAGGGTGCTTACAGAGAGAACCCCTGTGATATTCACTAACCCTGCAACACAGGATAAAATAGAAGCCAGTTTTAAATTATGCGAATATGTTCGTCTTTTCCCTTTGTGTCTAAACATGAATAATTCCTTTAGGTTAATTGTAAGCTATGAATTTTTGAAAGACAAAATTATTTCTTGCAGGCTATCAGAAGCCATAGAACACAAAAAAAATTATCTATTAATATTAGCAATACGGATCAGGCTTTCCAAATCTGTCAATTGTATTTTTCTTCCTTCCATTGTGATAAGATGATCCTCCCGGAAATCATGAAGTATACGGGCTAATGTTTCATTGGCTGTTCCTACCATATTGGCAAGATCTGTCCTGGAAAGAGTGATATATACCTTATCTTCCGAACCATTTAATCTATATTTTTTATGAAGGATTAACAGGCTGAGCGCCACACGCTCCCTGACTGTTCGTTGTGATAAAACGGTCATGAGATTAGCCATTACACTGAATTCATGGCTAAGGCTTTTTAGAAGCAATGTTGAAAATACTTTCGACTGATCAAGAATATTCAAAAAATCCTCTTTGGGGATAAAAGCAACAGCAGAATTTTCAATGGCCTGGGTTGTATCTCCATAGGAATCATTGCTTAATATCGCTGAATATCCAAAAAATTCTCCAGCATTATAGATGTAAATAATCTGTTCCCTGCCGTCATTATCCACCTTATACTTTTTTACCTTACCCTCTTTTAAAAAAAATATCCCATTAGGAATAGTCCCTTCAGTAAATATGGCTTCATTTTTACGGTAGTTTTTAATCTGCATCACCTTTTGAAGCATTTCCTTATCATATAGAGAAAGTTCCTCAAAAAGATATTGACTATTAAAAATAAACTTTGAAATCATGGTTTACTAAATTAAGCAATTTTAAGACAATATAAATTTGACTTAAATCAAGTTTAGAAAAGGTGTACGTCATTTATTTTTCCTTGTAAAGCCCCTACTTTTGTGAACAT
>Ga0302167_10000758_pt1 | contig 14846 bp, 13 predicted proteins | sample I_Fen_N1_1_FD_193496 | JGI IMG/M metagenome (GOLD analysis project Ga0302167, IMG submission 193496) | Peat permafrost microbial communities from Stordalen Mire near Abisko, Sweden - I_Fen_N1_1 | ecosystem: Environmental > Terrestrial > Soil > Wetlands > Permafrost | place: Sweden: Abisko...
GTAATTGTGCGAAATTACAAAAACAAACTATAATATTGTAGGTTATGAAAACAAAAAAAGAAATAGTTGAAAACTGGTTACCCCGTTATACCAAACGTCCATTGAATGAATTCACTGATTATATATTACTTACCAACTTTAATAATTACGTAGAATTATTTGCGGAATGGTATAATGTGCCGGTTGTGGGGAGAGATGGTAATATGCCAAACGCTTCGGCAAATGGAATCACGATCATCAATTTTGGTATGGGAAGTCCGAATGCGGCTATAATCATGGATATTTTATCGGCTGTTAGCCCAAAAGCGGTTCTGTTTCTGGGGAAATGCGGAGGACTCAAGGATAAAAACAAGTTGGGAGACTATATTTTACCGAGTGCTGCTATACGTGGGGAAGGAACATCTAATGACTATTTTCCACCAGAAATACCGGCTCTTCCGGCTTTCAGTTTGCAACGTGCTGTGTCCTCGAATATTCGTGACTTTGGGAAAGATTACTGGACAGGTACTGTTTATACGACCAATCGACGTGTGTGGGAACATGATGAAAGCTTTAAAGATTACCTGCGTCAAACACATGCATTGGCAGTGGATATGGAAACGGCAACTTTGTTTTCGGTCGGCTTTTATAACAGTATACCTATTGGAGCCTTACTTTTGGTTTCGGATATGCCTTTGCAGGAAGATGGAATTAAAACCAGTGAAAGCGATAAAAAAGTGACTGTCAACTTTGTGGAAGAACATATAAAAATAGGGGTAAAGTCCTTATCTTCATTGATTAATAACAGTAGAACTATCAAACATTTGAGATTTGAATAGTTTTTTTATCCTAGAAAAATACTTTTCCAACAACCAAAAAGTGGCTAAACAAGAAACAACATACGATCAAATTCTGACAGATCTCCGTAAGAAAGAGTATAGTCCGGTTTACTTCCTGATGGGAGAAGAACCTTATTATATTGATGTAATCTCTGATTTTATTCAGAAAAACGTGCTTGATGAGACAGAGAGAGAGTTTGATATGACCATTTTATATGGAAAGGATATTGATATCACGACGGTGATAAATGCGGCTAAACGTTACCCCATGATGGGAGCTTATCAGGTATTGATTATAAAAGAAGCTCAACTAATTAAAGATTGGGATAATTTTGTTCATTATTTATCTAATCCGCTAAAATCTACAATATTAGTTCTGTGTTATAAATACGGTACGCCCGATAAACGTAAGAAATGGTTTCAGGAAGTTCTGAAAGTTGCCACAGTATATGAATCAGCCAAATTACGTGATTATGAAGTTGGGAGCTGGATTACAAAGTATTGCAAATCGAAAAATGTGGCTATTGATGAAAAAGCAGTAGCAATGATTGCTGAGTTTCTAGGGACTGATTTAAGCAAGTTGGTGAACGAACTGGATAAACTGTTGTTGACAAAACCAGCTGATATGCAACGGTTAACTCCCGAACTGGTAGAGAAAAACATAGGTATTAGCAAAGATTTCAATGTGTTTGAATTACAGGCAGCACTGATTAATAAAGATGTGGTGAAGGTGAACCGTATAATACGCTATTTTGCTGAAAATAAAAAAGCTAACCCGATGGTAATGGTGTTGTCGCAGCTATTCAAATTCTTTAGCGATTTGATGATATATCATTATTTATCGGACAAAAGTCAAGGTGCGGTGGCTTCTGAACTGAGGATAAACCCTTATTTTGTAAAAGATTATCAAAAAGCTGCTCAGAGTTTTGGAGCCTGGAAAACCATGAATATCATTTCGTGGATTCGCGATACGGATGCCAGGTACAAAGGTATTGATAATCCAAGTACTGACGAAGGCGACTTGATGAAAGAATTGGTTTTCAAAATTCTGCATTGAGATGACCTAACGCCTAAAGGGGCTCAAACTTTATAAACTTTCAACTTTACAAATTCATTTCCAATGTCAACCGAAACGACTCAAATTCCGGCTAAATTTATATCGCTTATAGCCAATTCGCTTCAACTCGCTGAAAAACAAGTCCGAAATACCATTCAGTTGCTCAACGAAGGTGCTACCATACCGTTTATCAGTCGTTACCGTAAAGAAATGACCGACGGATTGGATGAAGTACAAATAGCCAATATCAGTGAGCAATACGATAAATTGTGCGAATTGGCCAAACGGAAACTGGCTGTTCTGAAATCGATAGATGAACAAGATAAGCTAACTGAGGAGCTTAAGGCCAGAATTGACAACTGCTGGAATATAACCGAGCTGGAAGACATTTACCTGCCTTACAAACCCAAACGCCGTACAAGAGCCGAGATTGCCCGTGAGAAGGGTTTGGAACCTTTGGCTAAAATGCTTATGAAGCAGCAATCCAACGATGTGGATCGTATGGCGCAACCGTTTGTCAAGGATAAGGTTGAAAATGTGGAAGAAGCTTTAGGAGGTGCCCGCGATATTATTGCTGAGTGGATAAACGAAAGTGAAGCAGCCCGAAATGCTATACGTCAGATATTTGCCCGCGAAGCTGTGATTACTTCAAAATTGATTAAAGGAAAAGATGAGGAAGCTCAGAAATACCGCGATTATTTTGATATGACCGAGAAACTGGCGCGCTGTTCGTCGCATCGGTTACTGGCCATGCGCAGGGGAGAAGCTGAAGGTTTTCTCCGAGTAAGCATTTCGCCCGATGACGATAAGTGCCTGGAAAGATTGGATCGTATTTTTGTAAAAGGAGAAACAGAATCATCGCAACAAGTGGCTGATGCTGTTACTGATGCTTATAAACGGTTATTGAAATCCAGTATTGAAACCGAATTTGCTGCCGAAAGTAAAACGAAAGCCGACACAGAAGCCATACGGGTTTTTGCCGAAAATCTTCGGCAGTTATTGTTAGCGCCACCCTTGGGACAGAAACGGGTACTCGGTATCGATCCCGGTTTTCGTACCGGTTGTAAGGTGGTTTGTTTGGATGCACAAGGGAATTTACTGCATAACGAAACCATTTATCCCCATCCACCTGTGAATGAAACCTCGCAAGCCATGCGTAAGGTTCAGAAAATGGTAGAAGCTTATAATATTCAGGCTATTGCTATTGGTAACGGAACGGCTGGACGTGAGACCGAGCAATTTATCCAGAACACCCGTTTCGACAGGGAAGTAAAGCTCTTTGTGGTGAGTGAAAACGGTGCTTCCATTTATTCGGCTTCTAAAATTGCCCGTGATGAGTTTCCAGACTATGATGTAACGGTACGTGGTGCTGTTTCGATAGGACGTAGATTGATGGATCCGTTGGCCGAACTTGTAAAAATAGATCCAAAATCGATTGGCGTAGGTCAGTATCAACACGATGTAGATCAAACCCAATTAAAAAAAGCATTGGATCAAACGGTGGAAAATGCAGTGAATCGGGTAGGAGTGAACCTCAATACTGCCAGCAAGCATTTGCTAACCTATGTTTCGGGGCTTGGACCACAACTGGCTCAAAACATTGTGGACTTCAGAGCAGAAAACGGAGCTTTTAAAAGTCGCAAGCAATTGATGAAAGTGCCCAAGATGGGTGCAAAAACTTTTGAACAGTGCGCAGGGTTTCTGCGGATACCCGATGCAGAACACCTGCTGGACAATTCGGCTGTACACCCCGAGAGTTACGGCATTGTAGAAGCAATGGCTAAGGACTTGAAAGTGGATGTAAAAGAATTAATCCAACAGAAAGAACTCCGTAAAACCATTGGCCTACAGAAGTATATTACTCCAAAAGTAGGATTGCCCACGCTGAATGATATTTTGCAGGAACTGGAAAAACCCGGACGCGACCCCCGTAGTGCCATTCAGGTTTTCGAGTTCGATGCCAATGTAAAAAACATAGCTGATCTGCGAATTGGCATGGAATTACCCGGTATTGTTACTAATATCACTAACTTTGGAGCTTTTGTGGATATAGGCATTAAAGAAAACGGACTGGTGCATATCTCTAATATGTCCGACAAATTTATTTCCAATCCGGTCGATGTGGTATCGGTTCACCAGCATGTGAAAGTACGGGTGTTGGAAGTAGATGCTGTTCGTAAACGTGTTCAATTGAAGTTGTTATAGATTTCTACTTGCTGAACACTAATAATTATCCCACGCATCGTTCTAATAACGGAACGATAGGTGGGATTTTTTTTCATTTTACACAATAAATAATTTACATAATTATTGCTTTAATAGATTAATGTATATATCTTTGAACCGATTTTTTAATTAAAATCAGGATAGCAGCAATAATTATTTCTTCAAGCTGTAAATTTTTATATTAAAGACACTTTCCAATTAGCTCACACATGAATATTTCACTCAATATCAAACAGTTGAAACAGATATTCATAACAATTTCAATCCTATGAAGTTGAAGCGTCTATTTTTTCCCTTATTTCTAGTTAGTTTGATAAACATTCAGGCACAGACAGTCATCCAGGGGCGTATCCGAAATGCTGACGGCAAAGGAGTAGGTTCTGCATCGTTAAGTATCAGGAGTATAGCCGCCAAAACAGTTTTAGGCTATGCTTTTAGTAATGAAACAGGAGTTTACAAGCTGACCCACAATAATACCGTGCCGGACAGTCTTAACCTGGTTGTTTCCGGATTGAACATTGAAACTAAAACCGTGCGAATAAAAAATGTATCGCAAACGCTCAACGTGGTTATCAATGAGAAAGAACAGAAGCTCAAAGAAGTCATAGTAAAACAACAAAAAGTATGGCAACGCAAGGATACCATTAATTATCTGGTATCGGCGTTTATAGATAAGAAAGACCTGGTGATAGGCGATGTGCTCAAAAAGATGCCAGGCATCACCGTTGATAAAGATGGAGGGATTCTATGGCAAGGAAAGCCGATTAATACTTTCTATATTGAAAACCTCAATTTGCTAAAAGGTCGATACGGTATTGCAACTAACAATGTAGCCGCCAATGATGTGGCTACGGTACAGGTGTTGGAACATCACGAGCCGGTGAAAGCATTGGAAGGTCTTGTTCCGCCTTCTCCAACGGCAGCCATTAACCTGAAACTAAAAGAAGAAGCCAAAGGAAGACTGAGTATTATGAGCAAATTAGGATTGGGAGCCGCTCCCATTCAATGGGAAAATGAGGTAGTTCCCATGATTTTTGCAAAGAATTTTCAAAACATTACTACCTACAAAGGAAATAATGCCGGTGTTGACTTATCGCAAGAAATCTATTCATTCAATTCACACGTTCGGTTTAACGGAGACAATATGTTGTATGTAAATACAGCCAATTCACCGTGGATAGACAGTAAACGTTACCTTTTCAATAATTCCAATGTAGTGACAGTTAATACGATTGCGAAAACAGATTCGAATGAAACAGTAACTGTGAATTTGGCCTATCTGAATAGTCAGGAAAACAAAAAAGGAAGTGCTATAGCATCGTACTATATCCCGGGCAAAGAAAATTTGGTAGTAAGCGAGGATATGAACTCAAACTCCAATACCAATCGGTTGGATGCTGATATTTCATACGACCGAAACGAGAAGAAAAACAATTTGAGCAACGAATTGAATTTATCTGCCCTTTGGGACAATCTTCGGGGTGATGTGATTTCCGGTCAAACCGTTCATCAGGAATTAAAAAAGCCCACATTTTCCATTACAGATAGATTTCAATGGGTTAAAAGAGGCAGTGTTACAAAGGGATATCAGATTAGTACCAGTATGGGTTTTAAAAGTATTCCACAGGAATTGACCATAACACCGGGTATGTACTCCGATTTGTTGAACACCGGGCAGGATTACAGCTTGTTGAAACAGGAGACACGCGTTAATAATTTCAATATAAATAATCAAATTAATTCCTATTCGCCGATCAGTTTTGGAGATTTCAGTCTCAATCCCAATGTTGAGCTTGATGGTGAATACCGTAATCTGACATCGCAAATGCACGTACAGGACAATGCAGGAATGATGAAAGCAATTGAAACCGACAGTATGCGTAACAAGCTCGACTGGACAAAATACAATGCCCAAGTTGATTTGCCATTCAGTTACCGAAATTCCTTTTGGGACATTCGTTTGTCGCTTCCGATTAATTATAACTATATAGTAATCAACAATAAAATCAAGAACGATAAACAAAATCTAAGCAGATTGTATTTCCAGCCCAGATTCAATATCACGTATCATGCTACTGCTAAATTGGATTTGTCTGCAAATTATGGATATAATAATACTATGGGGGATGTTATGCAGTTCTACCCGGGTTATATTCTTTCCGGTTACCGTAGTCTAAGTCGAAAAGCCGGTCATATTTACGAGTCACAATCTAATCGAGGAAGTATCGGAGTTGATTACAAAGATATTATCAATTTATGGTTTTTTACCTCAAATATTTCATATACACACAATAAAAGTAACTTACTCTATGGACAAAATTTTCAAGGTATATTGTCGGTCAATACTCCTTTAGAGCGGGATAATATTAGTAATAACCTAAATTCATATGCAGCAATTGTTAAAGGTTTCGACTGGAAAAAACTATCGATAACTATTAATCCTAGGTATGTTATTACTTTTTCAAAGACACTTCAGGAAAATGAATTAATGGATTACACCTCCAAAGGATTGTCCATTCATGGATTAATATCCTGTAAACCTGTTGAAATCATCAATTTTGAATACCGTAGTGAATGGAGTAAGGACCTTACCATTATTTCCAATTCCGATAATACAAGGGATTATTCGAGTTGGACAAACAACCTGAAGCTAGATATTGATCTTCCAAAGGATTTCATTATTACGGGAGTTTTTGAGCATTATTACAACAGTGCATCTACCACCAATAAAACTCTATCGTTCATCGATTTAGGATTAACCTATATCTGGAATAAAACCCATATTTCATTGGATTGGAAAAACATTCTGAATACTACCAATTATGTGACCTATTATTACGATGGCATCAATAGTTTTCAAAACACGTATAGAATACGTCCTGCCACCATTATGCTGAAAGTAAGCCTTCAAATTAAATAATCAATTAAATGCTATTGTTATGAAAAAACTTCTATTCATTTTTATTGCTGTTTTCTGTGTACCATTCATCAATGCACAATACTTTACTCCACCAATTGAGATTCCGCTGAATAAATTTAAAGTGCTGGATTCTGCACAACTTAAATTTACCTACTTTTTTAGCTATAAGAAGAGCTTTAGTAGAAACGAGTCAGACACTGCGTTTGTTGTTGATAAACAGGTTCTTTTGGTCGGAAAAAATGTTTCCAAATACTATAGTCAATATTATCTAGATTGTTGCGAAAGGGTAATGAAGAAAGTAAAGAATATCCCAATGGAAAAATCGGCGTGCAGTTTTGAAGTCTTTAAAAATTATCCAGTTAAAAAAAATACGGTAACGGAACAGGCAGGATCATATCGATATGGAGGTAACTATCTCTATAATGAAGATAAACCGGAATTTAAATGGACGATAGATAAAGACACAATGACTCTGCTGGGTTATACGTGCCAGAAAGCCACCACCACTTTCAGAGGACGAAACTATACAGCGTGGTTTGCACCCGAGATTCCATCAAACAATGGTCCGTGGAAATTTGGTGGACTTCCTGGTTTAATTCTGAAAATATCTGACGATAAGCGTAATTTCATCTTTGAATGTTCTGGTATTCAGCAATTAGATAAGCCGGAATCCATCAAACTATATACATTGAATTACACAAAACTAACACGTCAGGAAATGTCCAAAATTTATGCACGTTTTTTTAAAGACCCCATTAAGTTTTTTAGCGAGGCTGGCTCAGATATTATAGGAATGGTTGATGCCAAGGATATTCCCAAGTCGAATTACAATCCAATTGAACTGGAATAGTAAATGGATATAGCTTATTTAAGATTAAAATACAACAGATTATGAAAAAACTTCTATTCATTTTTATTGTACTTTCTTGCGTATCTATAGCCAAAGCTCAATATGTTGGTTGTAATGAAATTCCAGTTAATAAATATTCGATATTGGATTCCGCTCAATTGAAATTCACCTATAATTTCAGTTATAAAAAGAGCTATTTTAAAAATGAAAGCGATACTGCTTTTGTTGTAGATAAGCAAAGTTTGCTTATTGGAAAAAAAGTATCCAAATATTACAGCCAGTATTATTTGGATTATTGTGAAAGAGTGAAAAATAAAACCTTTGATATAGAAGAAGGTATGTGTAGTTTTGAAATATTTAAGAATTATCCTGTCAATAAAGTAACGGCTACTGAGCAGGCAGGAAAAATATTTGGGGGTTCATACATCTATCACGAAAATATGAATGAATTCATTTGGAAAATAAGCAATGACACAATTTCTATTCTAGGTTATACCTGTCAGAAAGCCACCACCACTTTCAGAGGAAGAAACTATACAGCCTGGTTTGCACCCGAAATACCATCGAACAACGGTCCGTGGAAATTTGGTGGACTTCCCGGTTTAATCTTAAAAATATCGGACGATAAGCGCAATTTTATCTTTGAATGTATTGGAATTCAAAAACTTAAAAAACAGGAATCAATTAAATTATATACATTGAATTACAAAAAAGTAACCCGGCAGGAACTAGATAAATTATATAGACGCTTTGTAAATAACCCAAAACAATTTTGGATAACTACTGGAATTGAAGTAGGTGAAGCCCTCATGATGGAATTACCCAAGTTGAATTATAATCCAATAGAATTAGAATAAGTGAAGTTATAAAACTATATATTGTCGCTAAAGCACTCGTTATGAAAAAACTACTTATCATCCTTATTGCACTTTTCTGGGTATTTATATCCAAGGCTCAATATGTTGGGTGTTATGAAATTCCACTTAATAAATATTCAGTATTGGATTCCGCTCAATTGAAATTCACCTATAATTTCAGTTATAAACAAAGCAGTTATAGAATTGAACGCGATACTGCCTTTGTTATAGATAAGCAAAGTCTACTTGTTGGGAAAAACGTGTCCAAGTACTACAGCCAATATTATTTGGATTATTGTGAAAGAATGAAGAATAATATCTACGATAGAGAAGAAGGTATGTGTAGTTTTGAAATATTTAAGAATTATCCTGTCAATAAAGTAACATCTACAGAATTAGCCGGAAATCAAATACTTGGCGGTTTATACATTTACAACGAAAATACCCCGGAGTTTAAATGGACTATAGATAAAGACACAATGACTCTGCTTGGCTATGTCTGCCAAAAAGCCACCACTACTTTTAGAGGACGAAACTATACGGCTTGGTTTGCACCCGAGATTCCATCAAATAACGGTCCGTGGAAATTTGGTGGACTTCCCGGTTTAATCTTGAAAATATCGGACGATAAGCGCAATTTTATCTTTGAATGTATTGGAATTCAAAAACTTGAAAAACAGGAATCAATTAAATTATATACATTGAATTACACAAAACTAACCCGACAAGAAATGGCTAATTTATATAAACGTTATTTTAAAGACCCGATTCAATTTTGGAAGGATGTTCGCTCAGAAAGGGCGGCGCAATGGGAAGCAAAGGACTTACCCAAAATGGAATATAATCCTATTGAATTGGAATAACTGAACTTATATAACTATATATTGTCTCCAAAGCGCTTGTTATGAAAAAACTACTTATCTTTCTTATTGCTGTTTCATTCGCATTTATTACTAATGCTCAGTATGTGCCGCCTTTCGAAAAAATTTCGCTTAATAAATTTACAGTGCTGGATTCTGCGCAATTGAGGTTTAGCTATAATTTTTGTTATAAAAAGAACGGTATCAATAGCGATGCCGACACAGCTTTTGTGGTAGATAAGCAAAGTTTACTGATTGGGAAAAATTGTTCTAAGTATTTCAGTCAGTATTATTTTGACTACTGCGAAAAAGGATTGGAAAGAGTGTATATACATGTTGAAGAGGGTACTTGTAGTTTTGAAATTTTTAAAAATTATCCTGTCAACAAAATGACCGTAACTGAACACGCGGGTCATTATATATTGGGAGGTAATATGCTATACGAAGAAGCTATTCCGGATTTTGTCTGGAAAATTGGAGAAGATACAACGAACATTCTGGGTTATACCTGCCAAAAAGCTACAACCAGATTCAGGGGACGAAATTATATAGCCTGGTTCGCCCCCGAGATTCCATCGAACAACGGTCCATGGAAATTTGGAGGGCTGCCGGGGATCATTTTAAAAATATACGACGATAAACGAAATTTTACCTTTGAATGTTCGGGTATGCAACAGTTGGAAAAACCGGAACCAATCAAATTCTATAGATTGAATTATACGAAACTGACCCGTAAGAAAATGGATAAAATATACCGTCAACTTTTAAATGATCCATTGCAATTTTGGAAAAGTATTCATTCTAAAATGGCCGGTGAAGTGACAGATTCATTCAAACCCAAATGGACTTACAATCCGATTGAATTGGAATAAAAATCAGCAAGCAAGCAAGATTTACCAAGCAATAATTTATCATATGAAAAAACTAATTATAGTCTTTTGTCTTTTTAGCGTATTTAGAAGTGCTTTTTGTCAATATACCGAGCATAAAGCAATTAAACTGAATAAATTTAAGGAGCTTGAAAATGCCAGTCTGAAATTTACATATCAGTTTGCTCACGTGCAAGACATTGCAAAACCTGACTTTACAATAAAAAAAGACACACAAACCTTGCTTATTGGAGAAAATATCTCTAAGTATTTCAGTCAAAAAATGGTTTCTACTTGTCAGGATAAATCTGCTTTTTTTGTTGAAAATGGTATTTGTGGTTTTGAGGTGTATAAAAATTACCCAGCAAACAAAATGACTGTTACCGATTTAGGAACAATGTTAGGCTTCAACCAAGGCGAGAGTTTTATTTATGAGGAAGAAATGCCCCAAATGAAATGGGAAATTAAATGTGATACTTCGACCATTTTGTCCTATCAGTGTCAAAAAGCAACTACAGTTTTTCGGGGAAGAACATACGAAGCCTGGTTTACTTCGGGCATCCCGACCAATAATGGTCCGTGGAAATTTGGTGGACTTCCGGGTTTGATACTTAAGGTTACTGACACAAAACGCGAAGTGTTTTTTGAATGTATTGGTGTTGAAAAACTGCAAACGCCTGACCCCATTAAATTCTATACGCTCAACTATAATAAAACCAGCTATAAAGATTTAAATAAACTATACAAGCGCTACCTGGATGATATTTTTGATTATATGGCCAAATACACCATGATGGGAAATACTTCCGGAGTGCCTCATGCACCAAAGCAACCTTTTAATCCAATAGAACTGGAATAATGAATTGGTAACATCCTTTTGTGCAATCTTCATTCTCTACAGTAGTAAGTCTTTCATAATTTATGAAAATCATAATCGGATTCTACTTTGGCGATTCGGGTTTTAAATGATGTATACCAGAGTTTTCGTCCGTTTTCTCTGGCTGTTTTGTGTTCTGAGTTTTCTTTCCATTTCTTTATGGATTCTAAATCTCTCCAGTAAGAAACCGTTATTCCAATTTCATTTCGGGCACTTTCCACACCCAGAAATCCATCTTGATCTCGAGCCAGCAGAACCATGCGTTCTGCCATATCTCCGTAGTTGTTATCTCCTTCGGTCCAGATGGAAGTAAATATTACAGCGTAATAAGGGGGAGTTGGTGTTTCTGCTATCATATTGCAATAAAAATTAAAAGCCCATTAATTTACGAACTGAGTCGGCGTTACTTTTTGTTGTCAGGTGTTCCAGCAATAGTAATGCTACATCCACAGCTGTGGACGGATTCCAGGAGGTAATTATATTGTTATCCATCACTATGGGTTGATGTATTACCTGAACACCAAATTCTGCCAGCGCTTTTCGTCTTATATCGCTATTGTAGGTGGTGGCTTGTAGCCCTTTCAATATGCCACTCTTCCCAACGGGCAAAGCACCTACGCATATCGATGCAATAATCTTATTCTGAGTTTTAAAACTCCGGATAATATCCAGAAATTTGTCGGCATACGCATCGTTATAAAAACCGTATACCTCAAAACCACCAGGAATGGCTAAAGCCTCAAATTGGTTGACGTTAATTTCATCGGCTACGTAGTCCACTATAAATCGCTGATTAAATGAGCTTTTTATTTCTTTTTTCAGTCCGCAGGTAAACAATTGAGTAGAGCCATCGCCTTCCTCCAGATTCCAACCGATAACATCTATGAACACACTTGCCTCAAAAGTCTCAAATCCGTCGGTCAATAGCAGTAATACCTTTTTCATATTTCATCAAATTTATAAATCAAAGTCTTTATCGGGCAACTATTCCGGCTTGGAAACAACTCAGATACTTACCCACAGATGCTTTTATGGGTTAGTTCCAGATTTCGTTCATTTCGGTGAGTATTATCGGTTTTCCATCCGTCACCAAAATGGTATGTTCGTGCTGAGCCATAATCCCGCCTTTATTCCCAACCATGGTCCAGCCATCGCCAAGTGTTTGAGCATAGGTTGAAGTTGTAGAAATAAAGGTTTCGATAGCAACCACCGAGTTCTTGCGAAACCGCGTGGTATTCCATTTGTCCTTATAGTTCGGTATTTCGTCCGGTGCTTCATGCAGTTTTCTGCCTACACCGTGTCCCGTCAGATTTTTGATTACCTTGTAACCTCGCTTTTTCGCTTCAGTTTCGATGATAAATCCGATATCCGAAACGCGTACTCCGCCTTTTATATTATAAATGGCCTTGTGCAGAATATCTTTTGAGGCATCAACCAGTTGTTGATACCGGTATTTGTCATCACCTAATACAAATGAACCGCCGTTATCTGAAAAAAATCCATCCAGCTCGGCCGACACATCTATGTTTATCAAATCGCCTTCTGCCAACACCCTGCTGTTCGATGGAATGCCGTGGCAAAACTCATGATTTAAGCTTATGCAGGTCCAGCCAGGGAAGCCATAACTTACAAAAGGTGCCGATTTGGCACCCAGCTCCATTAATAGCTTTCCTCCAAAATCATCCAACTCTTTGGTTGTCATACCCGGTTTGGCGTAATTTCTCATTTCCCGGAGCGTATAGGCTACTGCTTCGCTTGCTTTTTTTATTCCAATTAATTCTTCTTCTTTTGTTATTGACATGTTATGTTTTTTTATCTTTGCTTTTAATGTGTTTCAAATAACTCTTGTATGGAGCGACTGTATGATCATACTTTCGACCGGGTCAAATTGAAAACAAATAAAAGGCTCATTTAGATTTTTGAACAGCTCATTTTTATAAAAAAAGCTTCAACAATTAATCCAGTCTCAAATTGCCTGATTCCTTTGCAAAGCATAGAGTGGGAGAGAGCATACCTTTTTTTAGTCAAATATAGGTTGGCTGTTGTAGAATATTTTATTGCAAATTTTCCTTTATCAGTTTCAGAGCATTCATTGAGGTTATTCCTGTTGAATCATCTTTAATACAATATGTCATAATAGTATAACTTGTATCAATCTCTCTATTTTGTGGCTATCAAACGTGGCGATTTCGTTTCGCGGTTGGGTACAAAATAAGTGCTAAACTATATATTTAATGGCCTCTTTAACCGTCATTTTTTCTTTGATGTTTCGGGTCTTTGCCAGTTGATTACAAACAGTGATAATGCCATTATCCAGTATGTCCTGCCCGTTAAAAATTTCTGCACTCATACAGTCAACCGTGCATGCAAGGATTCCTGCTTCACTCAGAGATTCAAGACTTTTTATTCCGGCGTTGTTTTTACCGATTCCTGCATCATTAAAAAAAACGGCTTTAAGGTGATGTTTTTGAGCATAATGTCCGGCACTTACACCACCATGCGACCCACAAACAACAATATCGCCTGCATTGCTCTCATTTAAAAAGGTGATACTATCAGTTACCGTGATGCTTACTCCATCCATTTGTGTTTGTGTCTGTTTTTTCAGGTCAACTTTATTGCTGTTTTCTTCTTTCTTATTAGTAGATTCAGAATTCGTATTTTTCTGAATCAATGAAGTCTTATCAATAATTTTAATGATTCTGGCAACAGCTTCTTGTACTGATTCGCCGGGTTGGATTTCTGCTTCGCCGGCTAAAGTGTTGGTGTGACTTATAATTCCGCTTTCCCAGGTATCGCGGGCAATTCCAATCTCGGCACTATAGTGATTGACAGCACAGGCCAGAATACCTTCAGCTGCATAATGTGAGAGACCACTGATACCTGCCTGATTTTTACCTATGCCGGCATTGTTTAGAAAAACAGCTTTAACCCGACAGATTTTTAGTTTTCGTGCAAAAGTCCCGTTATCGCCGCAATGCGATGCACACACAAGAATCGGACTTGCATTGTCAGCGTTTAAATCGCCTAAACTATCCAACAATAATACACCTTCAGGTAAATTCATGGTTGAGGGTAGTTATTTTTAAAGTTTAGCGCGGGCAATCAATATTCCCTTTTGATATGCTTTTAGATTTCCTGAAACAAACTTTTCAGGAACGTTCTCGCGTACAATCTGTATCATTTCGTCGTGTGAGTAGCCCCTGAACTCAGCATAAATGGCAAGCATAACGATATTCATCATTTTGCTGATATCAAAATCCGCACTTTTATACTCATCGGGGTCGATAATGAAACTTGTCTTTCCACACTTTTTTATCAGTTCCGTTTTAGATTCTGGCATATCTTTTTCCAGTCTGGTGTTTACGCTGGAAGTACTTAACTCAAAAGTGCTTGAAAAAACGATGCCATCATCTTTCAGGCAATGCAAATATCGGAGTGTTTCCGTTTGTTCAAATGATAAAAGGTAATCCACATCACCGGCTTTGATAAAAGGCGATAAAACCGGCTTG
>Ga0302167_10000759_pt1 | contig 14837 bp, 16 predicted proteins | sample I_Fen_N1_1_FD_193496 | JGI IMG/M metagenome (GOLD analysis project Ga0302167, IMG submission 193496) | Peat permafrost microbial communities from Stordalen Mire near Abisko, Sweden - I_Fen_N1_1 | ecosystem: Environmental > Terrestrial > Soil > Wetlands > Permafrost | place: Sweden: Abisko...
CCACTCATGGCCTGATTCCTTGTCTGCGTGAACACAGCGATGGATAAACAACCCTTTGAAAGGCTTGGCCGCCATGCACAAGCAGACGAAAAAGGCGCAGGAAGGCTCTTGCCATCTCCAGATGGCTGGAGTTGGCAAGGTTTGCGCTCAGCTCAGCGGCGATAGTGGCGTGAGGGTGAAGGCCTTTTTTGTTTGCGAGGCTTGTCGTGCGTTTCGTTCAGTTTTTCTAACGTTTCGAGAGAAAACTGGCTCAGGAATGCGCACCTCGGTTAACCAGTTTAAGCGGAGCGCTGCTGCGCTGCTGAGCCAGATAACGGGTGCAACAAACGCGCAGGAACGAGGAAAAATTCACCACCTCACCGCGAGCTTTGATGATTTCCTCATAGAGGTTGGTGATCAGCTGGTTGGTCGTGTGGCCTTCGCCGGCTGCCATCTCTGTGAGGATGTCCCAAAACTGGTTTTCCAGCCGCAGAGTGGTGATCACACCATGAACGCGCAACGAGCGCGAGCGAGACTCATAGAGAATCGGGTCGGCTTTGACATATAGCTCGCACATCGGTGAAACCTCCTCGGCATTGAATCCAGTAAGTTCACAGAATTATTCCACCCTCCCGGCACTGAGGGGTAATAGGCGGATACTACACCTGGTAGCACCGTGATGGGTGCTTCGCCGACAAGCCGGCTCAGGGGGCGAATTACACTTTGAAGGTCATTCGCCGCAATACCCGGGTGCCTGCCCATTCATGCTTGATGACGGCCAGGACATGCAGTGATATCAGCCCGCCCAGCAGGCTGTTACTCAACAGATGCACCTTCTTGAACCCAGTGAGCCAGGCGGGGTCATGAATCGGCTGTGGGAGGGTCAGCAGGCTGAACACTTCGATGGGCCGATCCATCATCAGTACCCCGCTCACCAGCACCAAGCTGATGATCAGGTAGATCAGGTTATGGATAAAACTCACTAAGGGTTCAGCTGATTTATGCAGGCGCTTACGTATGAATTGGTAGCGCAAGTACAACCTGATGATAAAGAAGGGGATAAACAGCGTTGCCAGTGAAATATTGATGGCCGCTACAGTTGCTTTGAACTCGGCCGTCACCTGAAACAGGGAGACAGAGAACCCCATAATCAAGGCCCAGACAATATAAAACGCCGACAACCAGTGCAGTGCTATTTGCGCGCGCGAGTATTTGCGGTCACTCATGGAAGTTACCCATGTTCAGGCTCGGGAAACCGTTTGGCAAACAAACTGCCAAACGTCGTCAATGGCTGCAGTCCCTGGGCAGACTGCTTAGGTAGTTAAGAACAAAGGTGGAAAAGTCCCCCTCAGGCGTGCATTCAATTGCTTGCTGTTGCGCCAATGAGTGGCGGGCCGATGCCTCGAAAGCCTTTTGCGCTTGCGTGCCAAGCGGCAGGCTACGGAAATACTCGGCGTGCACTTTACTTTGCCGTAGGGCGAGCTGAACGAAGGTTTCGTTTCGCTCCACCAGGCTGCTCAGCACTTGTGCCGAAGGTGTCAAAGCTGGGTTCGCAACTTTCTCACGCTGTGAGTCCAGCGCTGCAACATGGGCTTGCGTGCCTTGGCTCTGGTCGAGCAGCGAGGCAAATGGTTGGAGCTTCTCAAGCAGTTCGAAGGCCCAGGTTTTCAGTTCGACCTGCTCGCTGTTGCGCGACAGTTGCAGGCCGGGACGACGGCCTTCCTTGACCACCTTGAGGAAGTTTTCGCTAGTGCTACGGTATTCGTCATCACCGAGCAGCGGACTGTCCTCTAATGCACAGAACAACAGGAAGGCATCGAGCAAGCGCGCCTGGTTCAGGTCAATGCCCAGCGGCAGGAACGGGTTGATGTCCAGGCAGCGGACTTCGACGTACTGTACGCCACGCGCCATCAGCGCCTGGATCGGTCGCTCGCCACTGTAGGTCACGCGTTTTGGGCGAATATTGGCGTAGTACTCATTTTCGATCTGCAGCACGTTCGGGCTCAATTGCTGCCATTCGCCATCCCGAAGCGTGCCGATCTCGACATAGCCGGGGTAGGGCGTGGAAACTGCTCGGCGCAGGCTCTTAAGGTAACTGGCTGGGTTGTCATAGCAGGGCGTCAGGCCGGCTTGGGCACTGCTCTGATACCCCAGGTCGCTCATGCGCAGGCTAGTGGCATAGGGCAGGTACAAGGTGTCCGGATCCAGCTGCTCGAGGCTGTGCTTACGTCTGCGAAGGAAGGCTGCGTCCACGGTCGGTGAGGCGCCGAACAGGTACATCAGCAGCCAGCTGTAACGCGTGAAGTTGCGGATCAGCGCGATATAGCACGCCGATTGGTAATCGCGTGGGTGCTGCGTGTCGTCTTCAGCCTTCTGCAGGACTGGCCAAAGCGCTTCGGGCAGAGAGAAGTTGTAGTGAATGCCAGCAATGCACTGCATGGTCTTGCCATAACGCAGCGCCAGGCCCTTGCGATAGACGTATTTCAGTTGAGCGATATTCGAGTGGCCGTAACGGGCAATCGGAATCTGCTCTTCTTCAGGCAGCGAGCACGGCATGGACGGGCTCCACAGGTACTCATCTCCAAGTTTGCTATAAGCAAAGCGATGGATCTGCTCAAGATTCGCCAGGGTGATCGCCGGGTCTGGCTCGGCCGGGGTAATAAACTCCAACAGCGACTCAGAATAGTCGGTGGTGATCTGCGGGTGCGTCAGCGCCGAACCCAGTGCCGGCGGGTGGGGTGTCAGCGCGAGTTGGCCGTCGGCAGTGACGCGCAGGCATTCGCGTTCTATGCCATGCAGGCACTGGCTGAGCAGCACGAGGTTGGCACGCTCGCCGAGCAGCGCCAGGCGGCGGGAGAGAAAATCGCTCAAAAGGGTATTCCTTTACGCGTCGGACACCCCAGAATGGAGCGACCGCGTCGTCGGTAAAAAGTGAAGAAGGAACCGGCGTATGCGCCTGGTTCAATGATCTGCTATGAAGGAGCGATGCTTCACTGGCATTAGCTGACGAAGCTGGCTCGAGAGGCTGCTAGCCAGGCTTTGCGACCGCCTGCCCAGGCTCTCCCTCTCGTCGGACCATGGCGCCGAACAAAATACCTGCCTCGAATAGCAGCCACATGGGCACGGCCAAGAGTGTTTGCGAAAACACATCGGGCGGAGTCAGGAGCATGCCAACGACGAAGCAGCCGACGATCACGTGGGGGCGGTGCTTACGCAAGGTTGCTACGTCGACGATCCCGACCCAGATCAGCAGAAAGGTCGCCACCGGGATTTCAAAGGCCATACCGAAGGCGAAGAAGAGGCTGAGGACAAAGTCCAGGTATTGGCCGATATCGGTCATCATCGCTACGCCTTGCGGGGTGACGCTGGTGAAGAAACCGAACATGATCGGGAAGACGACGAAGTAGGCAAAGGCCATACCACCGTAAAAAAGCAGCACACTGGAGACCAGCAGCGGCAAGGCAATGTGCTTCTCTTGCTTATAAAGTCCCGGCGAGATGAATCCCCAGACCTGGTAAAGGATCACCGGCATACTGAGAAACAGTGCGAGCACCATCGTTAGTTTGAACGGCGTGAGGAAGGGCGAGGTGACCCCTGTCGCGATCATGCTCGCACCAACCGGCAAGTACGCGCGCAGCGGTGCGGCCACCAGGCTGTAGAGGTCTTGAGCGAAATAAAAAAGCCCGGCAAAGATCAGCAGCACGGTGACCACGCTGCGCATAAGACGCGAACGAAGTTCGTACAAGTGCGTAGTAAACGCCAGCTTTCGGTCGTGCTTCGGAGTGTCATCGCTCATGGCGTTCACGGTGCGCTTGTAAGTCGTGGAGTTTGGATGCCACTGTCGACGAAGGGGCCGCTATCAGGCTTGCCTTCAATGGGGCGGGCGTGGGTAAGGCCGTAGTCATCGGTGGGGCCAGTATCTCTTTTGGGGGGACAACGAGCGCTTCTCGTTCATCCAGGAGCAAGAGCTTTATCGAGAGTTGTTTCTGGGCTTCAAGCTCCATCGACTGGATGTGCTCGTCAGCCAGCTGGCGGCGAATTTCGTCGACGCCGATCTCACGTTCTACTTCAGTCTTGATCTCATTGAAGCTGCGCTTCAAACGGCCAACCCATAGCCCAGCCACGCGTACGGCCCCTGGTAGGCGCTCTGGGCCGAGCACCACTACTGCTACCAGGCCAACCATCAGCAACTCGCTAAACCCTATGTCGAACATGGTGTTACCTCTTTACCGGTTCTTCTCGCGTGAGCGTTTCGCCGTTGAGGGTTCGGCCCTGGGTTTGCTTCGCTTCGGGTTTGTCGTCTTCGCCGTTATCGATTGTTTTTCGAAAGCCTTTTATCGCGTCACCGAGGTCGGAACCCAGGTTCTTGAGACGCTTGGTTCCGAACAACATGATGACGATGAGTAAGATGATCAGGAGTTTCCAAATGCCAATGCCCATTTTTATTGTCTCTGCAAAGGTATGAAATTATAGGTTTTAGACGGCCTTGGCGGTGGTCACGCGATCGACCAGATAGACCAGGCTGTGGTAGTCAATACCGCCAAAGTGACTCAAACCGATCTCACACGTACGGCTGGTGGAGATCCCTTCCTCGCAGGTCTGCACGGCGTCTTTCAGGTTGCGCAGCGAGTAGCCGTTCAGCTCCGGAGTGGTAAAGCCCTTGTCGCCGGCAAAGCCGCAACAGTGAATACCTTCGGGGATCACCACCTGACGGCTGCAGAGGTGAACGATATCGATCAGTCCTTGGGCTTCGCCCAGGTGTTGGGTGCTGCAGGTGACATGGACGGCTACCGGTTTGTCCTGGGGTTGGAATTCCAGGCGATCGAGCAAATGCTCACGGATAAATTTCACTGGATCGTGCAGCTTCAGCCGCTCATCCAGGCCATCTTGCAGCAAGCGCAAGGTGCATGGGCTGGTGTCGCAGTAGATCGGATCGAGGCCACCACGGCTGGCCTTGAGCAGGGCGTCGATCAGCTCCCGACGCTTGGCGTCGGCTTGTGTCGGATAACCCTTGGAAGCGAATGGCTGGCCGCAGCAGAGGTTGTCCTGATTGTCTGGGAACACCACCTGGAATCCGGCTTTCTCCAGCAGTGCACGGGTTTTGTCGATCAGTGGCATTTGTTCGCTATCGTTGAACGACGGGCCCATGGCGCGGGAAACGCAGGCGGCCAGATACACGACCCGTGGACGTTGATCGGCGGTCGGCGGGGTAAAGCGGATTAGCTGCGCGGCTTGGGGCATGGCCGGCGACCACTGAGGCAGGCGGTTGCCGGAGATTCTGCGTAGACTTTCGGAGGTTGTTTTCAGCCACGGCGCGCCCAGCACCTTGCGTACACCGTTGACAGCCAGAAGGCTGAAGCGCGCGCCTTTCAAGGCGGTGGCGAAGTGCTCGGCCAACCAGGTGGCGCTGCCCTGATGGGTCGCCGTACGGGCGCGCAGCTTGCGCACCAGATCGCCGGTATTGATGTCGACCGGGCAGCGCTGAGCGCAAAGGCCGGTAGCCGCACAAGTGTCGAGGCCCTGGTATTGGTAGTCGCGCTCCAGTTCGTCGGTGTTGATCCCGGCACGTTTTTTGGCTTGAATCTCACGCCAGATCACGATGCGCTGGCGCGGACTGAGGGTCAGCCCCTTGGACGGACAGACCGGTTCGCAGAAGCCGCACTCGATGCACTTGTCGACGATTTCGTCAGCCGCAGGCAAGGGTTTGAGGTGCTTGAGGTGAATGTGCGGGTCTTCACTCAACACGGCGTCCGGATTGAGAATGCCGCGTGGATCGAGCAGGCGCTTGAGTTGCCACATCAGCCTGTACGCCTCATTGCCCCACTCCAGTTCGACGAAGGGTGCCATGTTGCGTCCGGTACCGTGCTCAGCTTTCAGCGAGCCGCCGAACTCGACGGCGACCAACTGTGCGACATCATCCATAAAGGCCGAGTAGCGAGCGAGTTGCTCGGGCGTTTCGAACGCCTGGGTGAAGACGAAGTGCAGGTTGCCCTCCAGCGCATGGCCGAACAGGATCGCCTCGTCGTAGCGGTGTTTCTCGAACAGCGCGAGCAGGCGGTTGACGCCGCTGGCCAGGTGCTCGATCGGGAAGGTCACGTCTTCGATGATCACCGTAGTGCCGGTCTGACGCACTGCGCCGACAGCCGGGAAGGTGTCCTTGCGGATTGCCCAGAGCTGATTGTAGACCGCCGGGTCGGTGCTGAAGTCGACCTGCTTCTCCACCGGGAACATAGCGATGGAGTCCATGATCTGCGTCAATTGCTCGTGCAGCAGGTTCTTGGTGGCGGCGCGAGATTCGATCAGTAGTGCGCAGGCCGTCGATGACAGTTCGCGCACGAATGTCGGCATTCCCGGTTTGTTTTGTACTGAGCGCAGACTACGCCGGTCCAGCAGTTCGACAGCGGAAACCGGCTGGCTTTTCAACACAGTGACGGCGTTGCAGCAGGTTTCCACATCCGGGAAGACGATCAGCGCTGAGGCCTTGTGCGGATGATCCGGCACTGTGTCGTAGGTCACGGCACTGATAAAGCCGAGGGTGCCTTCGGAACCGACCAGCAGGTGCGTGAGGATATCCATCGGCTCGTCGTAGTCGACCAGTGCATTGAGCGACAGGCCAGTGGTGTTCTTCAGCCGGTACTTGTGGCGAATTTTTGTGGCCAGTTCAGTGTTGACGCGGGTGGCTCGGCCAAGTTCGGCGAGCTGTTCCAGCAATTGCCCATGGCTGCTGCGAAAGGCGGCAACACTGCTGGGGACTTCGCTGTCCACGATGCTGCCGTCGGCCAGCACCAGGCGCATGCCGGCCAGCGTGTGGTAGGTGTTCTGCGCCGTACCGCAGCACATGCCGCTGGCATTGTTGGCGACGATGCCGCCAATCTTGCAGGCGTTGATCGAGGCCGGGTCGGGGCCGATCTTGCGTCCGAACGGTGCCAGCCAGGCATTGGCCTGAGCGCCGATCACACCAGGTTGCAGGCGGATCTGCCGGCCGTCCTGGCGGATATCGCGACCATTCCAGTTATCGCCGAGGACGATCAACACCGAGTCGCTGATGGCTTGGCCCGACAGGCTGGTGCCCGCGGCGCGGAAGGTCACCGGTACCCGCTCGGCGTGGGCTAACTTGAGGATACGGACAACCTCGTCTTCGGATTCGACGCGCAACACGAGCTTGGGGATCAGTCGGTAAAAGCTGGCGTCGGTGCCGAAAGCCAGGGTCGACAGAGAGTCGTCGAAACGCCGCTTCTTCGGGATCAGTTGCGCTACAGAAGACAGGAAAGACGCGGGCAGGCTCATGTAATCTCCAGCATAGTGGTGTTGGCAACGTTCTCACTCAGCTCACCGAAGATGTTGCGCTGAGTGCTCATGCCTTTTTTTATTTTTACGAAGTTTGCCTCGAGTTTTGTTTGCGCCTTTCTGAACTTTAAAGAAAGGCTCGACTCAGAAACGCGCACTTCGGTTAATTAGGCTAAGCGGACTAATGCTGCGCTGTTGAGCCAGATAACGGGTGCAACTAATGCGCAGAAAAGAGGCGAAATTCACCCCTTCAGCGCTGAAGTCAGTAAGTTGACTTGATTATTCCACCCCCTCTGTACAGAGAGGTAATAGGCTGATACTACGCTTGGCCCGTTTGTCGCTAATTGGAGACGGCTCAGGAGAATCCATCTTTCCAGCTGCGCAGCAGTTCGAAAGCTTTGGCAGACTCCAGTGCCCCCTGTTTCCCATAGTGGGAGGATAGTGTTTCCCGGACTGCAGCTTCGTCGACACGCAGGAAGGGGTTAACCTTGAGTTCGTGGGCCAGAGTGGTCGGCAGGGTTGGCTGGCCGACTTTTCGTAGCTTTTTCACGGATTTCTCCCACGCGATGAGATCCTGGTTCTGCGGCTCGATCGTCCGGGCGAAGTGCACATTAGGTCCCGTGTACTCATGGGCGCAATACACTTGCGTGTCACCCGGTAGTGCCGCCAACCTCTGTAGCGATGCGTGCATCTGCGCCGCAGTACCTTCGAACAGGCGGCCGCAACCAGAAGCGAACAGCGTGTCGCCACAAAACAGAACAGGGCCGGCCACGTCGCCAAAATAAGCGACATGACCGGCGGTATGACCGGGTACCTCCATCACTGTGAGTTCCAACTTTGGCTGCGCAAAAACGACGGTACTGCCTTCGCGGACGGCGTACGTGCATCCCTGTATGGTTTCCGCTGCGGGACCCACCACAGGAATGGATTGCCCTGTGCTGGAGGTGCGACTCGCAAGCAGTTCCGCTACTCCGCCTTGATGGTCATCGTGATGGTGCGTGATTAGTATGCCACCCAGTACCAACTGCTGTTCACGCAGGAACGACTCTACTGGGGCCGCCGCTCCGGGGTCGACCACGATTGCGGTTTTACCGTCATGCAGGGCCCAGATGTAGTTATCCATGAAGGCAGGGATCGGTATGACAAACATAGAAGGCTCTCAGACTTTGGCAGTGGGTGAACCCGGCGTCAGCTCCATTGCGCCGGGGGGTGAGGCTAGTGAGGAAGGCTTGCGACGTAGGCGGAAAGGTTCAGGATGTCATCGTCTGAAAGCGTTTTTGCAACTTCCGACATGATGCTTGAATAGGTGCCCTGACGTCGGCCTTCACGATAGGCGCTCAACGCGTTCTTCAGGTACTTCTCGTCCTGGCCCCCGATTTTTGGATAGCCTGGCATGGTGGCGGTATTACCGTCGCCGCCATGGCAGGAAGCGCACAGACTGAACTTGGCTTTACCCAGTGCCGCGTCCGCGGCGTTGACCACCGTGCTACTCAGTGCGGCTGAGCAAATCAGGGCTGTCAGGGTGAGGGTTTGAATCTTCATGCTGTCTCCGAAATTCTTGTGTGTTTTGTTGGGAGTTTCAATACGCGCCAGGTGCGTTCAGGCTCATCGTTTCCGCACTCGGTACCAGTTTTTTGTCTTCGAGTATTTTCACGACTTCCGGGCGCTTGCCGGCGGGATTGATGCGCACTTTGCGCAGGGCTCCCACCTCGTCCGCCGTGTAAGGTTTGAAATCGCTGGGTAGCTGTTCGGCGCTATAGCTGGTCAACATCCAGTTGAGCATGGCGGCCAGATCCGTATCGTTGATGGCCGATAAGGCGACGTTCGGTACCTGAACCAGAAAGGCACGTCCTTCTTGCGCACGAGCAAAGTAGCCGATCCGATTGGCTAGGGTCGGTATTTCCTGACCCTTGCTGCCCATGCTTCCATGGCATCCTTGACAGTTTAGGGCAAACATTTGCATGGGTCTGGACAGGGCTTGTGTGCTGCTACTGGTTGTCGTGCTGTCCAATCCATCGCCTGCCCACGCCACTCCCGCCATCATCAGGCAACTGGCCAGGATCACCTGAGAGGCTCGACTTTTAGCAGATGTAAGCATGCTGTCTCCGAGAGTGTTCATTATTATTCTTGAACTCAGTACGTGGTCCGCATAGGCAGGCTCAACGTATCCTTATTCGGTACCAGCTGCCTGTCTTCGAGTAGCTTGACGACTTCAGCACGCCTGACCGTCGGGATGATGCGCACTTTTCGCAGGACGCCCACTTCATCGCCGGTGTAAGGCTTGAAGTCGGCGGGCATTTGGTCAGCGCCGAATCGCTTCAACATCCAATTCAGCATCTCGGCCAACTCTTGGTCGTGGATGGTCGACAAGGCAACGTTTGGCACCTGAACCAGATACTCGCGTCCTTCTTTTGCCCGGGTGAAATAACCGATCCGGTTTGCCAGGGTAGGGACTTCGTTTACCGAAACCCCGGTGTCTCCGTGGCAGCCCTGGCAATTGCGTGCAAAGTTTTCCATTTCGCGGGTCACGGGCTGCAGTCTGCTGGTGCTTTTAGAACTGTCCGATCCATCGCCAGCCCATGCAAGACCCGCCAACATCAGGCAGCAGGTCAGAGCCGCGAAGGCGACTCTGTGTTTTATGGATGGGAGCATGCTGATTACCTTCAGTTCGCCAGGCCGACAAGCCCCGCACTGGAGCAGTGGTAGACCATGGACGATGAGCCAAAACACCAGACAATGTCGTTGTTCAATTGTGGGCGGTAGCTAGGCATGTCACCTTCCTGCCCAAGGCAAGCACATCGGCCGCAACTGTCCTGGCCACAGCAATCGCGGTAGGCAATCAGATAAGTCTGGCCATCGTCCGGATTGATACACGAGCCGACCCAGGAGGTTGGCGAAGGTGTGGTGCCGGGTGGGCACTGGCTCGGGCCGCCACCGCAGCACGCGCACAGATAGCCATCGCTGGAGCAGTAGCGCCAGTAGTTGCACTGAGTCGGATCGTTGGTTTGTGCCTTGCTGGCGAAATCCGAGAGGACAGACGCCGGGGCCGCCTGGGCTTTTCGCGAAACGGGTAACAGCGGCACTACGGCGGCACCCGCCATGCCTACGCCAAGGCGCGACAGGAAGTTTCGGCGCGACAACTGCTGGGCCGTCTTGCGCGCGATCGTTTCAAATACTTTGTCAAAGCCGTTTTTGGAAATAGGTTTCATAGCGTTGTCCTTTTTTGTTTTGGTGTCTGGCTATGATGCTCAGTGCGCATCGGCATGCGAATGGGAGTCAGAGACATACCCTTTGGCTTTAAGGTAGGACTGAATGGAGCCGAAGCCGGTTTCTTCAGCAACGACCAGACTTTCCAGATGTTCCCGGTTATTGACCAGGCCCTTGGCACGGATCACTCCGTCGGCGTCGATTAGGATCGCGTAGGGCAGCTTGCCTACATGGAAGGCCATGCCAACCTGCGGAGAGTTAACGTAAGTCATTGTCTCCAGACGGTTTTCCTCGATCATCTGAATCTGGTCCTGCTGGGAGCCATCACCGACCAACGTGACAGTAAGGCGCTCACCCTTGGCGAATGACTTGGCAATCGGCAGCAGCTTCTTGCAGACCGGGCAGCTCGGTGAGACGAACAGCAGCAGGCGGCTCTTGTTGTCCGTCGACGGGCCACCGATTTGCGTCAGGCTGCCCTGAATGGTCTGGATGCTCATGGTAGGGGCGCTTTCGCCCACTTCAGGGCCATGGTCGTTGGTCATTGCGCCCATGGGGGCCACGCGCTCATGAAGCACGCCAATCTGACGGGCGAGGCCGAGCAGGATCGCGCCGAATGCCAGGAGAACGACGGTTTGCAGGATGACTGCACAAATCAACAAGCTATTCATGGTGTATTCCTCAAGCGCCGGTGCGCGACGAGTAGAAGTTTTCTTCGTAGGTCGGCGGCAAGGGCGCGGTGACCATCGTGGTGGCGAGATAAAGCAGGAACAGCGTCAGCGCCGATACGCCAGCGATGATCCAGCGCGATGCATCCATATCCGTTGCGGGGGTACCCAGTACGGCTACCAAGGCAATCGCCATGAGGGTGAGATTGCGTACCACCATCCAGATGGAGATGGGTTGCGCCACATTGGCGCGGAAGCAACCGCAATCGATATGGGTGCGTCCACGACCAAGGTTGATGGCGATCGCTGCGGCAAACAGGGCCAGTAGCACCAAGGATACGAGTGCACCGATGATGCGCGTCTGTGGGATCAGCAAGGCCAGCGCGACTAGCACTTCAACGATGGGCAGGGTCGCAGCGAACAGGCGATTCAACCCGCGTGGCAGGAGCTGGAAGTTATGCACCACGCCGGCGAACTCATCCCATGCCGACATTTTTCCGTAGGCTGCGTGGGCAAAGACTGCCGCCAGTAAGAGCGCGCTGGCCCAAATGAATAGGGCGTCCATTGTCACTCTCCAGGTACGCTGAGCAGTTGAGGGGAGAAGCCGAGAGTGCCGACATCCCATTTTTCCTTGCCGGTTTTCGGATCCAGGGCAAGCACCTTCATCGACTCTTCAATCACATAGAGTAGCGGGTTCGCGTCTTGAGAGATCGCGATCGACTGTACGGGCTCTTTGAGTTCGATGGTCTGAATCTTCTTGTTAGTCTTCAGATCAAAGACCCATACCTGAGTACCCGCATTCTTGTGTGTCCATTGCTTACCCTGGTGCATAAGCACATACATCTTCTGGGTGTCAGTATGGATGTGGCTGAGCTGCCAGCCGCCAGGCAGCCAGCCGGCCGTGCGTTCTGCGTCAGTCTGCAGTGACCACTCGGAAAGCTGCTTGGGCGCAGCAGCCGACAGATCGAGGGACTTGACCTTGCCAGAGTAGGTGATCAGGTGCAGGCGCTGGTTTTTCCGATCCCAGCCAGAGTGCTCGAAGGCTGGATCGTTCTGACCGTCGAAGACTTTTTCCAGACGTTGAACGCTGGTTTTCAGTGCCTCGTCGAAGGAGTAGGTCGCGACTGAGCCATCAGCACACAGTGAGGAGAAGCGGTTGGACGGGAGAGGGAATACCAGGCCACAGCTTGGGGTTTCGACATCGCCAAGAAATTTCCTGGCTTTAAGGTCGGTTACGCCGATGGCGGTGACTGGGGCAAGGTTATAGGTGTAGGCATAACGCCCGTCCGGCGATAGGCCGAAATTATATTTCTTGGGAACGATCAACAGTCGGCCATTGGGCAGCCCGATCTCCGAAAGAATATTAAGGGTCTCCGAGTCGCGTACGACGATGAAATCCGAGCGTTTGCCCCGCGTATGCTTTTCGAAATAGGTATCGACCGCATAAAGCTCTTTATTGTCGGAGGACATGCCGAAGTTCGGCCAATAGGCCTGATTGAAACTGCCTTCGATTTTGCCGGCGTCGCCATCGATAATGTAGGTTCTTGCGGCCTCTGCGGCGGGGAAGGCGCTGTCGAGCACGAATAGCCGGTGCGGCGATGTCGGCTTGAGCTTCAGAACGACATGGGATTCGGAGACCGGGAGCTTGGCTCCCGCGTCCAGATCGTCCCGCTCTGCAGCAAAAGCCTGACTAGCGACGGCAGTGGTTAGCATCAGTAGCAAGGTTTTATTCATATTATTGTTCTCCTCGTCAATTCGGTACGGGTACAAAACTGTGGGTGTCTGGTTTTACTGGTAGTGACCGCTGCGCTGGAGAACCTCGATCTTGTAGCCGTCGGGGTCCTGGATGAAAAAGAAGCGCGCCAGCAGTTCGTCCCCTCGTTTGAATTCCTTGATGGGAGCAGGCGTTAAGCCGAGGTCGACAAGCTGTTTGAAATGCAGGTCCAGATCGCCGACGACAAATGCGACATGACCGTAACCACTGCCATGGGTATATTCTGTCTGTCCTTTGTTCCAGGTAAGCTCGATCTCGGCTCCGCTCTCGACGTCGCGCAGGTAAACGAGGGAAAAGTCGTCGAACTCAAGACGATGGCTTTCCTTGAGCCCAAAGGCTTGCTGGTAAAACTGCAGAGAGCTGCTGAGATCCGTCACGCGGATCATGGTGTGAATAAATTTTGGCATGGGATGTCCGGCTTGACTTAGTAGAGTCGAAAACTTAACTCTAGGGGTTGGATATGCTCATGCCGAACATTAGGCGGGAAGGGAGGGCATCAGGTAATAAAGGGGTATTACAGTCCAATTTTTTTCGTGTGAGCCAGGAATTCGTACTTTGGGTTGATCGGCGCTGTCTATGAATTGGGGGCGGCGGCTGTAAGCTGGCACCTCGTAACCCAAAGGGGGTCGGGGTGGACGCGATCAGGCAAACGTGCTCAAAGGTATGATGGCGGCTTCTACTGCTGAGGGTAGATGGTGTTCGGTAGTACGCTGGAGAAATGTGGTTTTTTCTGTTCTTGATAAACCCTTCTAACAAGCCTCGCGACAGCGGTTTTCCTCACAAGAGGAGATTTTCTTCATTGCTTGTCACACCGATCGAAAAGAGGGCAATTCCACTGCTGCAGTCGTAGGTGCTGTGCTGGAACATACTCAAGTGACGTTTTTTGGGAGGCAGGTCATGGCATCCTCTTGCCGCCAGGGCTCAAGATCCGTCAGTCATGCTGCCCTTCAACCTTGGCTGTGTGATTTATAGCTGGCTGCCGCGGGCAACACTTTGATCGATGGCGCAACGCTGGAAATGCGAGGTGCCCTCTTGGTTTTGCTGATTACTAAATAGAATTTCGAAGTATAGATCGCGAATTTTAGGCATGCCTTGCGGAGTGGCCGCTTTTGACTGTGGATTCAACCGGTCAGGACGGGCAGAAATCAAGCTGAAGAACGTGCTCGGTGATGTTTGCGCAACTATGAGGACTTAACACTAAAGACGCCGACTTAAGAAGGCGGTAGAGAGCCAGTTGCGGTATACGCAGGAAAAGACATCATCGACTCCTTTGGCGTGTGCTCGTAGGTCGAGGACAGCACCGCACTGAGTCGGTCACCCAGCAGGTTCCAGGCGTGTTTTTTTTCTTCGGCATAATCATGATGCAGATAGTGGCGCCTCACCCTGGAGCCGGCCAGTACATGGTTTTGACAGCGATCGATAACGTCCAGGCTGACACCTAAGGCCTGCATCATGGTTGCGCCCGTGCGGCGCAAGTCATGCGGCGCCCAGTCGCCGTTCTGCCCGTCGGCCAGCACCAGCGTGTCATCATGACGCCGTCTGGAGAGAGCCTTGCGGTTTTTGAAGCGAGCCTGGCGGTCACCGACCTGCTTGCTCACCACTTTCAAGTCCACATGCCCATCATCCTGCTTGTTGGGGAAGCACCACTGGGAATGTCCCGTCAGGCTCTTGAGTTCCTGAAAGAAATGCAGGGCGAAGGGCGAGAGGAAGACATGGTGGTCCTGTTTTTTGCCGCGACTGCCTTTAACGTTTTCACTGGGGAGGAACCAGGTCTGCCGGTCCAGATCGACATTTTTCCATTCGGCCTGCAGCAACTCGCCAATCCGGCACAGCGTGCCCAGGCTAATCCAGAGCGCAAGTTGGGTTTCCTTCTTCAGCGGTCGAATGCCGTCGTATTTTTGGCCCGCGGTGAGGGCGCCGTAATC
>Ga0302167_10000770_pt1 | contig 14682 bp, 10 predicted proteins | sample I_Fen_N1_1_FD_193496 | JGI IMG/M metagenome (GOLD analysis project Ga0302167, IMG submission 193496) | Peat permafrost microbial communities from Stordalen Mire near Abisko, Sweden - I_Fen_N1_1 | ecosystem: Environmental > Terrestrial > Soil > Wetlands > Permafrost | place: Sweden: Abisko...
GCGCCAGGTATTGAATCACCTTGCGCATGTCCGGCAGTCCCAGCCCCTCTTCGTCCTGGGTCAGCTGATAGCGCAGGATCAGGCTCGACCAATCGCAGAACCAGTCAAACAACAGTAATAACGGGATTGCATTCCAGCCTTCGGCCAGTTGGGTCGGCGATTGCTGCTGCTTGAGCAGCTTCTTCACGCCATCAACCACTTGCGCACGTTGTTCGCGCACACCTTGAGCCTGCAGATTGACCGCGGCCAATGGCGAACCGGCCGCCAGGGTCAGCAATTCAACACGCTCTTCTTGCGAGCAATCCGGCAACGCGTTTGCCAGCCAGGCCAGACTCATGGCTTCGCTCGGTAGCGGGCAAGCCTGCTGCACGCAGCGACTCTTGATGGTCGGCAGCAAACGGCTCGGCTGGTGGCTGACCAGCAGCAATACGGTGTCGCCAGACGGCTCTTCAAGGCTTTTGAGCAAGGCGTTGGCAGCGTTGATGTTCATTGATTCGACGGGCTCGATCAGCACCACCTTGCGTCCGCCCAGCTGCGCGGTCTGGACCACGAAGCTGACCAGGTCACGTACCTGATCGACTTTGATGGCCTTGTCGGCCTCTTCCGGTTCGAGAATGTAGTTGTCGGGGTGACTGCCGGCCTTGAGCAACAGGCAGGATTTGCATTCACCGCAAGCGCCCTGCGCAGTGGGACGCTGGCACAACAGACTGGCCATCAGGCGCTCGGCCAGCGCTCGCTTGCCGATCCCGGCCGGACCGTGCAACAGATAGGCGTGGGCGTGATGCGTACGACCGGCCAACTGGTGCCAGAGGCTGTCCTGCCACGGATAGGCTTCAGCCACGGGTCAGCTCCAGCAGACGCGGCAGCAAGGCATCGAGGGACTGCTGAACCTGCGCCAGCGGCTGCGCGGCGTCGACCAACACATAACGTTCCGGCTCCGCTGCCGCGCGCTTGAGGAAGGCACTGCGCACCGCATCGAAAAAGGTTCGGCCTTCGAGCTCGAAGCGATCGAGACGACCCCGCGCACTGGCACGGGCCAGGCCCACTTCCACCGGCAGGTCGAAAATCAGTGTCAGGTCGGGACGCAGATCGCCCTGGACGAAGGTTTCCAGTGTCGCGATACGCTCCAGCGACAAGCCGCGGCCACCGCCCTGATAGGCGTAGGTCGAATCTTGTTTTCGGTTTTTAGTAAACGTAAACACAGAAAGGTTATAATCCTTTTTATAAAACGTAAACACAGTCTGAAACCCAGTAAACCCGGGACTCAGCAGCGAAATAGGAGTTCCACTGTGAGATCAATCATCGGCTTGGCCGCCCTGGCACGATCAGGAAAAGACACCGTAGCATCAATGCTTCTGACCTACCCGGGCGTGGCTGCCTTCGCTTTGGCCGATCCCTTGAAAGTCGGTTGCCAAGCTCTTTTCGGTCTGACAGACGAAGAGACTTGGTGCGACGATCAAAAGGAAAAGAGCATTGAGCTGTGGGGCCGCTCACCGAGAGAGTTTTTTCAAACGGTGGGTACCGAATGGATGCGCAATCATAACCCAGACCATTGGCTTGTGAGAGCGGATCGAGAAATCAATCCGCCCACCTGTACCATCAATACCGCAAACACAAACGCAGCAACAACCTCTAATCCCGACGCACCCTTTATTTTTGCCACCAAGGCATTCTTCGATTTCACAGACGACCAGCTCTGGAACCCAGCGAGCGCAGCGATCCAAGACGCTACCTGGGGCCTATCCCCTGCCGAAGCGGTTGATCTGATCAAGCGCCTCACTTACGCGATGTATTCGGACTACGACAAGAGAAGAGCCCAGCGCGCTGTCGAGCCTTTGAAGCCACGCGGCCAAATCCCTGCGAGCGCTACGACCGTCATCTTCAAAGACATCCGGTTTGAAAATGAAGCCGCGTTCCTGCGTTCACATCACGGGAAGATCTGGCACATCACCCGCCCGAACCTGCAGAAGGTCAATGCGCACTCCTCCGAGCACGGCATTGCGCAGGCACCGGGTGACATCACGATCGTAAATGATGGGTCGATGGAAGACTTGAAGGCATGTGTTGAGCGTACGTGGCAGGCCCACTTGGCCAGCAGCACCACCCAAGCCAACACCAACCAATAATAATAAGAATAAGAAGAAAACCGATGACAGCCTTTAATACCGCGACTCCGCAAGCTGAAGCCCCTGAAGCACAAACAAAGGACTCCACGATTCCCTCGGTGGAATCCTCAAACGGCCTACTTATTACGTGCCGTTACATGTTGAGTCCGCATTACGATCCGGCCTCAAATCTGTGCCAGACACTGGACTTCATCTTCCAGTACTACATCCCTGAGCGTATCCACTCGAATGGGTACTTGTTGCGATCCGCCATCGAGCATTTGCTGGATTACGTGAAATGGCACAACGATAAAAACCCTGAGCCGCTGCACGTTAAAAAGTACGCGGATATCAATTCCGAAATCTTCTTTGGCTTCATTAATTATGCGCGCGATAAAAACATTCCACTACCGGTAGTTGAACGATTCAAGAGCGCGGGAGCATTCGTAGCGAAGGAGACAGGAAAAATCCCTCTCCTTAACTTGCCCGTCGTCCCGGTCGAAAAAAGTAAGGGAAGCCCTCCTCTCTCTCTCGATGGCTTTGACACATTTCAAAAAGCCTTCCATGAGCACCTCCCGATATTGTGGGAGAAGTTGAACTTCCGAGATGTGGTGGAAAAAGCAGAGCCCTACACAGCAACCGAAGTTATGGAAGCTGTCCAGCCAACCCCTACAAAGGAAAGATTGCTTCAGTGGCAGGCCTACGTAAAAGCCAATCGAACCAAACCTAAGCGATTAACGTACGCCACACGCTTCAGTCAGTGCGATGACGAGGAAATCCGAGCGCTCCATCAGGACGAGGACTGTGTCAGCAAGTTCAATCAAATCTATGCTCGCGACATCGGCAACTACTCCTTTGACGGGAGTGTCGATCCCTTCAAGACGGGCGGTTGGACGAACTGGGATATGGACTATGCGAGGGCGGTCAAGACGTTCATCACGCATGGTTTTCCGTTCAAGTACACAATGGACGATCTGTACCAAAACTATCGCCAACCGCAGGTGACGGTCATCCTAGACGATTGCGATGACGTGATCAAAATGATCCTTCACCGTGTGACTACGGCAAACCGAAGCCGCACGACTGAGAAACTGCTGCACCTGGACGAGCTGTTCTCGCTCTACTACCCCGACATTTTGGACATGACGGCCATCCTGCTGTTCATGATGTTTCAATCCGGCTGGAACAAGGAAACCGCGCTCGCGCTTGACCAGGAAAATTTCGAGCACGTCTTGACCGGTACCGTCGAAGCGGCGATCAAGGTCGTGTGGGCGGAGAAAAACAAATCGCAGGGAGCCGGCAAACCGTTTGACACACCCAAGCGCATTAACATTCCGACGCGCGACGACGACCCTCGCAGCTTCTATAACCTCATCCAGCTCGCTCGAAAGCTATCGAAGCCGCTCGCGTTCTACGACTTTGACTATATTCCGGCACTGTCTTCCGAAGACCGTATGAACCCTCTCTTCCTTTGCATCCGCCCTTGGGCCGAGTGGAAAAAAGGTGGTCGCCACACCTCGATTGCGCACCCAAAGACATTCCGACTAGGTGTTCAGTATTTTCTGGATCAGTACGAAGTTGTCGATGATGGCGAACGCCTATCGATGGCCAAGGAGTTGACTCGCCGTCTGCGACCCACCTGGCTTCTTTATAAGAAGAAAAATAACCCAATCGCGTTGCTCTCGATGGCGATGGGGCACGCGGATCGTGATACCACGGACATCTTCTACGACAACTCCAGTGCTGCCCAACAAGAGCGCCTGAAACGCCTGCGCTCGGCGCTGGATGACGTCATCAATCTTCTGCGCACTCGCCAGTTCAAAGGCCTTCTGGGCAAGAAAGCGCAGGCTGACGCCTCGGCGAATCTCAAAGTGTTCCACATCCCCGGCAAGGAAAAGGCGCTGTGGGGATGTGCCGACCAGACCAAACCGGATTGGGCTGGCTCCGAGATCATCGCGAGCACCGGTCGCAAATGCCATTCGATCAGGGAGTGCATTTTCTGCAGCCAGATTCGGATCTACGACGACTCTCTGCCGTACCTGATGGAACGCGAATCGCACCTGGACGAGCTCTTGGATGATGCCTCCGAGTCCGGCTTCCGGTCGCGCGTGGCCAAGGAGCGCGAAGTGTTGAGGTTCATCCTCGATGAGTGGGGTGATGAAGAAGTGATCGAGGAGGCTAGCCGCTACCGCCGTTACCAGTCCCCGCTCCTGCCGCGCGACCTGGACATCCTGGAAATCATCTTCGAAAGCGAGGATTACAATGTCTAATCAAACCAAGACCTCCTCTGTGCCAAGCCGCGAAGAACGTCAGGCTGCCGAAGCGCTGAAAACCATCGACGAGCCAAATGCACTGCCGCCCGTTGCCAAGGTTGCCCAGGATAGCGGCACTGACAAAAGCCGCGAGAAACCAAAAGAAAAAGAATCCAAAGAAAATGAATCGAAAGAAAAAGAGCCAAACGGAGAAGAGTCAGACGACGATGAGCTAACCGAGGAAGAACGGTTGCTCCAAGACCTGGAGGAAGACTGTGCTGAGTCTGAATTCGAGGAAGTGGAAGCGCTGGACGAAGAGTTCAGCAGTGATTTCGCTGAACCGTCCGTGACGCTGGTGAAGAAACTGCAGTTGACCGGTGGGGACTTTCCGGTCAGTGAACGATCCCAATACAACGACGCCATGTGGTACCTGAAGCACGGTAAACATGCTTTTCCAAACAACGTGCGCTTCGACCGCTCACTGGCCGGCTCCAACGCGCTAAAGCGTGCGCTGATTTACCACGTCATTCCTGAGTTCTCTCCACTCAGTTACATCCGTGCCTATTCGACGAGCAAAGCTTACGGCAACGAGTACAAACTGCTGGAGCAGTACATTTTCGAGCCCAACAAGCTGACCGCCAAGCCTGAGCACATTCGGATGATTTCCGTGCCCATGTTGCTCAAGGCATTTGAAGATGCGGGGAATTCAGGGTTCAAGCATCAGCTTTTCACCTTGTTCAAACTGGTGAAACTTTGGATTAGCTTGTCCGAGCACAAACTGATTCCCGAAGAGCTGCGTCTGGACATCAGGCTTGAGGACATTGATACACCAGAGCGCCGCCGGGAAGCCGTGAAAATGCGATTCCAAGGCACCCTGGAAGGCTGGGTGAGCTTCTCTGAGGAAGACCTCGAAGTCCTGATGGACTACTCGATGTTCTGGCTTGAAGGCGTCATGCCCAAGCTCAAGGCGTTCAAGGAATACCTTGTACAAACGCGGGTTGCCTTCCTGTCCGACCGAGTACTGACGAGAACGACACGCCAGCACGACTTAGAAGCGCTGATGACCATTACCGTCGATGGCAAAACGGTCATGCGCCCGCAGATTCGAGAGCACTTCAAATACGATGCGCTGAACTACTCATACACCTGGATTGAACCGTATGCGGACGTGCTCGATGGCATCCGCAACGCGATTTTCATCATGGTCGCGCTGATCACGGGAGCTCGTAAGTCAGAGCTGGCCGTGATGAATTTCTCCGATCTGACCCTGGATGCGAATGGCGAATACTGGTTGCGTATCGTTCGCTGGAAAACGGCAAAAAGCCCTACCCACGGCGAAGAGGATCGCCTGCCAATTCCCAAGTTTTTGGGCGACATGATCCGTGAGTATGAAAACGTCCGAAGCATTGAGCCGTTCACAAAGCAGGGATGGTTGTTCCAGGCACAAAAGGGCAACAAGAGCGTCAAGAAAGCCACGCCTGGACTGATCAACTACATCATCATCCAGCTCAAGAACGAGCTGCCAATTGAGCGCCTGCACTGCCACCGTTTCCGCAAAACAATTGCTGAGATTTTGATCAACCGTGATGAGAGGAACATCGACATCATTCGGGCGCTCTTTGGCCATAAAAGCTATGCCATGACCCTGCGTTACATCGCGCGCAACCCGCTCATGGTGCGCACTGTGGCGATTGCTATCGAGCAAAGCTACACCCGCGAGTTCCAAGAAATCGTGGCTGGCATCAGGCTCGGCACCCATTCCGGCGATGCGGCCAAACGCATCTATAGCCAGATTTTCAAACGCCCTGACGAGTTCGCCGGCAAGCAGCTCAAGACCTCTTTGCTGGGTTACATCGCAAACCTGCTCGCAGCGGGTGAACCCATTTTCGTGCGCAGGACGGCAGTGGGTACCTTCTGCATGTCCGGGGAACATTTCACTCTGGAAACCTTGCCGCCCTGCCTACAGGGTCGCGAGCTGAATTTGAGCGGCGATATGATCATGCCTGACCCCAATAATTGCCAGTTGGAGTGCCAAAAAATCATCGTGCTCCAAGCTGCCCAGCAATCGCTAAAGGACAATGAAACGTTCTATATGAACGTGCTGGACAAAGCCCAAGGCAAGCTGAGTGCAAAGGCCGAATACGAGTTGCAACGACGTATTGCATCGATTCGAGTTCACCTAAACAACCTTGAAACGTCTGATCACTCCTCTTCTCAATTGATTGAGGTGCAGCATGTCTAAGCCATTCATGCCACCCAAGCTTGCTAAGACAGATGACAAGCTTACTAAGACAGACGACAGGCTCACCGCGACAGACGACACGCAGGCGCAAAATCCGATTGTCGATGATCAAGGCCCCAGCAACGAGCGCCGGGCGCTTTTGATCAAGATCATTGTCGATCACCACCTCTCTGGTAGCACGGCCAAACTCAAGTTGGTCGATGTGGCAGAGCGCCTGGGAATCAGTCGCCAAGCCCTGGATCGGTACTACGGAGACCTGAAGCCTTACATTTCAGGTAAACGGGATGTGGCCGATCTCGTCAATGGCAATGCACTGAAAGTGCAGATCCAGACCCAGACGGTGGTCAACGACGTCGAGGCAAAGTATCAGCAGAAGATAGAGAAGCTTCGTAAGGATCATGAAAAGGAGCTGGAAAAGTCCTTGAGCAGCCATATCACGTCGCTCATGAACGGCGATCTCGTTCTGCTTGAGAGCAACAAGATGCGGGTTGCGCTGGAGAAGCAGACGCTTCATAACGCAGAACTGCTAAAACAGATTCACACCTTGGAGCTCAAGCTGGGCCTGTCGATGGGCATGGGCTCCTCCCAGGCCTCAGGTGTGTCCATACCCAAGCAGAACAAATTGGCTTTCGATCTGGATATCGAAACATTGTGCATGTCTCACCAGCGCGGGACGAGCCTGGAAGAGTTTGAGATGGCAAAGTCGTCAGAAATCAGGAAAATTCGCGACAAGCTGGATAAATATGCGGGTACTCCAAATGTGCATGTCATTTTATTTGCAGACCGCTACATCTCCCGCTTCAGGACGTTTGTCGACAGCTACACCAGCTTGAGTAGTGAGGTAAGTATTATTGTGCGGCTGCCGCTTTTTTCGCGCAGCGAGTTCCAAAACTTCCTGAAACCCTTGAGTCCAGAATTCAAGCGAAGCATCTACATCCCCTACTCCAACTCCGAGAGCGAGAAAAAGGCACATCGGGTATTCATCTATCAAAAATTCCCGTTGCCCCCCACTGAAATTAAAGGTGCTGACAACGCAGACACGCCCAATATTGCATGGGGCTTTGATGAAGTCGTCTTTTACAGAATAAAGCAGGGCGACTAATGAAAAAACTTATGCATACCGGAATCTAGAATCATGCTCAGCATTCGCGCCAAGAAAATTAGCTACAACAGCGTTGAGACATCTTTGAATGTGACTCACTGCATTTTGATTGCTCAGCAGAATGGACAGAATATCCTTCTGAGCCATCCAAACCTTTTTCTCTATCAGAAAACGCGCCAATCGATTAGAACCTCACTTCGCTACGCCTCGATCATATCGATGTTTTATCGTTTTCTGTCGACCTTGGAAAAAATGAAGGGTAAAGAGCTTGGCGTATACCATATGCTTGCCGACAACAAAGACATCGTACAATGGCAAGTACACAGGCAAACTGAGCGTGTGAATAAACAATCCTTACGACCCTCGTTGGATACAACACTGGAAGATGCAAAGATCCTCATGGTTTTTTTCAACTGGCTGAACACGAGGGGCTGCCTTACCAACGTGAATGTTCAGCTTAAAACCTGGCGCGCAAACTTTCGCAGCCGTCGCATGCTGAACTACATCCAAGCCAAAAGCCAGTTCGCAATTGACGCGGACAATATTAGGGTACTTGAGAAAAAAAGCCGTCAGCGCCAATCTAACTTTCTCATTACTGACCAGGAAATCAAGCTACTGCTGGGCGCTTACACTGACCCTGTCTATGCATGCCTCTTCAACCTGGCACTGGGCACCGCCATGCGCCCTATGGATCTGGTCAAATTTCCTTATATCGGCAACGGTCGGAATCTTCACATCCTGCCTTACTCAGAGATGGATAAAAAATCCATCACTACAAGCTATACAGTGATTGAAAGCAAAGGAAACAAAGACCGAACAATCAACATCCATATGGATGATCTTAAGGCGCTGGAAGACAACTACATCACGCCTCATTATGCGACTCGCAAAAAACTCTACAAAAAGCGCTACGGCCAAGAATGCCCGCTCCACATATTGTTCTTGAACAAGAAAGGTGATCCTGTCACTGAGAGCATGATTGCGTCGCGAACGAATGACGCCAAACAGAAGCTCTTGGATCTCGGCAAAGAGTTCCGACCTCACTTGACATTTTATCAGAGCAGACACTGGTGGCCGACCCAACACATCATCAACACCTTCGGGGAAAGGCTGCTAACAGACTCACTGGAGGTTCTTTACCTTGCCACTGCACAAGCTATTATTAACCAATTAGGGCACGAAGACATCGAAACAACTTATAAGTACTACGTCGATATGGCAAGGGTGGTTATGATGGTATACAAAGGGCACTCACTGGATCTTATTCAGTCCCCCACACATACCGTAACGGGTTTCATAGAACAACTAGGTCTGCCGAAAGACATTGCTGCGGGTGATGAAACGGATGACCTCTCTAACCAAACCAGTGCGGACTGAAAAATGAAATCAGTGAAGGCAACTCCATAACGCTTCCATCTTGCAGGCTGCTGGGTCAGGTGAAGCTCGGATCACCTCTTTTTCCGACTGCTGCGTTATCAGCCTTCCATATAAGCCGGAGACACTCTCTCACGTCATTTATGGCCTCTCCAACGTGTTTGTTGGAGCAGCAGTAGCGGGATTTCTGCTACGAGCAGGTGTCACCATCGGAAAAATTCACCACAAAAACGATATTGTATTTGGCCCAGCCCTTAACGCCGCTCACGGTTTGGAGTCCAACGGGGTCTACCCTCGGATTATTTTGGACAAAAGCATCCCAGCACTAAAAGACATTGAGCTAATTGAAGGCATGCTCGGTGATGATGAGCTTGGGGCCTACGTCGATCCTTACGCGCTGCGATTCATTGAATCGGACTACCTGAGGAAAGAATCATTTCCCGAGGGAACGTTCATGGGGATACCAACAAACAAGGCGGTTGAAATTTATACCGTGCTGCTTTTGCGTCTCGAAGCAATGTTGAGCAAGGCCGAAGGTGAAAAATCCAAGAAACAGGTGAACTGGCTGTACGCTCGGGTAAGGCAACAGCATAAAGGGATACTCAATGACATCTGAGTACCAGGTCAACAGAGCTTGTCCGCTTTAGCCCCACGACCGACTCATACAATCGCCAGAACCCAGGATGCACTGCACTTTGCTACTGAACACGCGATGATGGTTGTCGTCGTGGTAACTTCGAAACACTCCCAAGCCCCCAGTTGATGCTGCTGCTTCAATGCGCAAAATCCCTTATAGACTTACAGCTAGAGGGGATTGAAGGGCTTCTCGAATCAGGATGACCTATGGACGAGTTGACAGGTATAGGCAGTGGTAACCACGCCCGAGCGTGGTTGCAGCAGTTCAATATGGGAGACCGTCCGCTCGCCAAGAAGCTGCTTGAAGCCTTTTGCTTTGTCTCACGAGACGACTTCATAGATCACATGCGTACGATGCTCATCAATGAAGCCGAGCGTATTGATGGCTTTGTCGCACTGTACGCTGAACGTGAACTTGGACACCGTAACGGGATACCCCATCGATTGTTCAAAGAGGTCAGAAGAACTCCTCGGCGAGCATACGGAGCGGCCGGGCCTGCAGCGGTTAAGCCAACAAAGTCATATGACCCCTCCGTCGGAAGTGAAGGAATTGTCGCGCAGATGATTTCGGAGCTCTGCCATGAGTTCCCCAAAAAATTTCTCAACCATCCGGGGCCTGATCAAATTCGACGCAAGCATGCGCGAAGTTTTTGGGTTGTGACGGATCTGATCGGCAGTGGAGATCGAGCTCGGCGCTATCTCGAAGCCGCTTGGCGTGTGCGATCCGTACGCAGTTGGTGGTCAGGCGGACTGGTAAAATTTGCAGTCATGGCCTATTCCGCCACCGAATTCGGCGAGGAATTTGTTTCGCGCCATTCCTGCGTTCCAAAGGTTCACATCGTTCTGCCCTGCCCAACCATCGACACGACGTTTTCAAAGCCGGTGGCAGAGCAAATGAAAAGACTGTGTACGGCCTACGACCCAACTGATGGAGAGCCAGGTCACGCGCCATGGGTATGGAGTGGGCCGAGCCTGGGTTATGGAAATGCCGGCGCCCTTCTCGTCTTCGCCCATGGCGCGCCGAACAATGTCCCGTTGATGTTTCACAAGGCTTCCAAAAATAAAAAGAATCCTTGGACGCCGCTGTTCCCAGCCAGGGTTTCTGCCGGCATTAGCAAAGACGTGTTCGGGATTGGTCTGACTACGGAAAAAATCAATGCACGCCTGAATAACCTCGGCCAGCGCACCCTCGCCAAATCCAATGCGGTAATGAAATCAGATATACCGACCGCACAGATATTTCTTCTCCTGGGTGCCCTGTCACGTCCTCCACGCCTCAATGACAGAGTGCTCGCAGGAAGAACTGGTCTGCCAACGCACGAACTGAACAGGCTATTGAGAGTGATGACAGCACACGGGTGGATAGACTCCCAACGACGAGTGACTGACCGAGGCGCTGGCCAGCTCGCGCATGCCAAAAAGCAACTTCAGCTCGCTTCAAACGCAATGCCTGTTGGCAATCATGAGCAGCAACCGTACTATCCCACCTCGTTGAGGCAACCAGTCTAGATTCTAGCATCGGCGTGCATTCCTGGAATGTTGCCGCCAAGATGAGTCAGGCTTTACGACTCATCTACCGGGCGCAGATTACTGCAGCCCTATGTCCTAGCCCCTGCTTACGGCTAAGCGCTCCCGCCACAGTCTACGTGGTGTAGCCTTCTGCCTGCGGCGGGAGCACTCACCCTGCGGGTGTCAAAGTAGATGAAGGATTGGAAGCCTCAACACTATCGTCGCGCCCCGGGAGCAGGTGCCGTACCGGCATCAGTTATGTCAGCGGCGATCACAACGGGCGAAAAAACCGTTGCAGTCCACTCTTCCCTTCCCCCGATACTAACCCTGAAGCACCTGGCACATCTGACTCAGGTACCGTACCCACACCTGCGTGAATACGTCACGCGAGAAAGCGACGCCTACAAGATATTCCGCGTACGTAAGCGTGCGCGGCTAGGCCAACCCACGTCCTTCCGAGTGATCTGTGTACCGCCCAATAGCCTAGCAGTGGTTCAGCAATGGATTGCCAAGCAAGTGCTGGCGAAAGGGAAGCCCCATTCTGCCAGTACAGCATTTGCCCCTAACTGTCGCCTTGTTGATGCTGCTGCTCCCCACTGCGCTAGTCGCTGGCTGATCAAGGTTGACGTGCAGCGCTTCTTCGAATCGATATCAGAAGTCGATTGCTACAGAGTGTTCCGCAGCCTCGGATACCAGCCCCTCGTGTCATTGGAGTTAGCACGCATCTGTACCCGCATCGGCCCATATAACCGCTTGCGCCGCTCCTGGAGGTGGTTCCGCAAGGCCCCCATTGCAAAGTCAAAAATCAGACCCTATGCCGTGCCAAGGCTTGGGCATCTCCCTCAAGGAGCTGCAACAAGTCCCATGCTTGCAAACCTCGCCATGAGAGACGCAGACGTTTTGTTAACTGGCTTGGCAAACCGATACGGTCTTACCTACACGCGGTACGCAGACGACCTTACGTTCTCTACAAGTGCTCCTGCGTTTCAAAGAGATGATGCCCGCAAAGCGGTCTATGAAATCTATGGAATATTGAGGCGATTCGGGCTGGCTCCTAACCTAACCAAAACAGCAATCGTCTCACCACGAAGCAGAAAGATCGTACTGGGGCTTCAGGTTGATCAGGATGAACCTCGGCTTACCCGCGATTTTAAAATGAAAATGCGCATGCATCTGCATTATCTAGAGCGTGAAGATGTCGGCCCTTTGAAACATGCAGAGCGTCGAGGTTTTTCAGCGGTTGCAGGCATGCGTAATCATCTGATGGGCCTTGTCGCATATGCTATTCAAATTGAGCCTGCCTATGGCAAAGCCATCAAGGCGAGGTTAGAGCGCGTAGACTGGCCAGTACTGTACTGAGTTAATACCGGCCAATGGCTTGATGCACGAATTCTCGAAACAAGCATTGGCATTGCTAAGCCCGGTGGGTTGGGACAATGCATTGCACGACAGATCATTGAAGACACCGAGGCGAACCTAGTCGATATCCTTCCTTGTAAAAACAGGTGGTATCAGTCCAACGAGGGACTATCGGTGCTCGCTTCGTCTACTTAAGGAGATTGACTTTGGGTAATCGGATCGAACCATTCAACTCACAACACCTTGAAGCTGCCTGCCGTGTTCTTGCTGACACCGAACGAGGCTTGACTGGCCCCCAAATTGGGCGCCTTCTCCAAGACATACGCGTTCCAGATATAGACCCAAACAATACCAAGTGGAAACGCCTGTTCAATGCGTTGGCGGACATGCAGAACCAGCACCAGGCCGGCAACCATCTCATCCTGTTCATCAACAGAGCGATGAACCCCGTCAGTTACGCCCAAGACCAGGCGGCATTCATCTGGCGTCGGGACGAACTTAATGTTGTTCTCTTTTTTTCTGGATATTACGTACGCGATGATGGAAAGGTGGCCCACTCGGACAAAGCCACCACCCTAGACCAGGCACGCACAAGAGTAGGACGACTCAGGACTGCGCTGGAGTCCCGTTCTGTGCATCAGGAGGTTCTGAACTACTGTCGCGTCGAGCTATTAAGCGATAATTACTTCCACGCAGTTTTTGAGGCCACCAAGGGAATCGCCGAACGGATCCGTGGTTTGTCAGGTTTGAACGGTGATGGTGCCGATTTAGTGACGAAGGCATTCCTTGGTCAAAGCCCCGTCCTCGCTTTAGGGCCGTTGACCTCCGAATCGGAGAAGAGCGAACAGAAGGGATTTGCCAATCTGCTGATTGGTCTATTCGGAGCTGTACGCAATCCCCTCGCCCACGCCCCAAAAGTAAACTGGCCAATGTCCGAGCAGGACGCCTTGGATATTCTCACGATGGTGTCACTGATGCATCGTAAGCTCGATCACACTCAAAAGACGTCTCCGTGAGCGTAAGGGTTAGTTGAGCACGCCTAATCACGAGCCAGCGCAGTGGGCAACCAGAAGCCTCCAGCCAGCAAATCAGATAAAGAAAGAACGTCGGACAAGAAAGGAAAGTCAGAGGAATATATGGGCGATATAGGAGCGGGTGGTGAACATTTTTTCATGGGCTTTTGCTCCGTCGAAGGAGTGACCGCCAATAAAAGCAATGCTGACAAACATGGATGGGACGTCTTCGTCGAGGTCGAACAGAAAGCGAGCGACCTTACCCAACTGACGCTTCATGAGCCCATCATTGCAGGCAAAGTCCAGGTAAAGTCCACCCGTACCACGTCATTGAAAGTCGATGTCACCCTGTCCAATCTGCGCAAGATGGCTACCAGCCCGCTTCCCTCCTTCTATGTGCTGATGGACTTTTCGCAAGGGCCGCATCCCCAAAGGGCATTCATACGTCACGTGGATGAAGCCCTGATCCGTGAAATCCTGGAGAGGGTCAACACTCACATCATCGCCGGCAAAGCAGAAAGGTTACACAAGCTCACACTACGCATTGATTTTGGGCTAGGTCGCGAAATAAAGCTCAGCGAACCCAGCACCTTTAAATCAGAGATCCTACGGGCCGTCGGAAGCTCACCGGCTGAATACACCGACAAGAAATCGATGTTTCTAAAAAATGTTGGCTTTGAGGATGGCTGCCACGCACTGCACTTCCAGCTTGAAGGCATGGAAAGTCTAACCGCATTGGTGAACGCTACATTAGGAATGGGAGGAAGCGTCGACTTACAGAAAATGCGCTTTTCCACCAAACGGTTTGGGCATGAAGACCCCAGTAGTCGCCGTGAATCATTTGCGGGTGTTATGGAACTCACGCCGGTGACACCAGCTGCAAAGGGCACACTGACCTTCCGAGATCTGTCTACTGGCGCGAGCGCACAGGTGGATGCTTCAGCCTATTTCAGCCCAATGCATAATTGGCTCCCCAAGAACCTGAAAAGAATCCGGTTCGATTGCGGCACCTTCGACTGGTTCATGAATGAGGATGGCTCAAGCGCCCAATTCACTGCAACGCTTGATCCGGACTTGCCGGTAGTCTTGG
>Ga0302167_10000771_pt1 | contig 14680 bp, 10 predicted proteins | sample I_Fen_N1_1_FD_193496 | JGI IMG/M metagenome (GOLD analysis project Ga0302167, IMG submission 193496) | Peat permafrost microbial communities from Stordalen Mire near Abisko, Sweden - I_Fen_N1_1 | ecosystem: Environmental > Terrestrial > Soil > Wetlands > Permafrost | place: Sweden: Abisko...
TCAAAATCATCCGGGCGTGCTAAAACCTTTGAAGCGCTGATCTAGCTGCTTGAAAAAGAAGGGAAAAATATGACGAAGTCGGAGTTGATCGAACGAATTGTCACCCATCAAGGGCTGCTCTCATCAAAGGATGTGGAGCTGGCCATCAAGACCATGCTTGAGCAAATGTCCCAGTGTCTGGCCACGGGTGATCGTATCGAGATCCGCGGTTTTGGCAGCTTCTCCCTGCACTACCGTGCGCCGCGCGTAGGGCGCAACCCAAAAACCGGTCAGTCTGTCAGCCTTGATGGCAAGTTTGTTCCGCATTTCAAGCCGGGCAAGGAATTGCGTGATCGGGTGAATGAGGAAGAGGAGGAAGGTTTTGACCTCCACAACTAAAGGGTCGACGCATGCGTAACCTCAAGCGTGTACTCCTTGGCGTATTTTTCTTGCTGCTGATTCTGGCGGTGCTGGCGTTTGTCCTCGAGAATCAGCAGTCGGTTTCACTGTTGTTCCTCGGTTGGGCCGGGCCGCAGTTACCGGTCTCTCTGGTGATGGTTCTGGCGTTATTGGTCGGTATGGTGCTCGGGCCACTGCTTGGCTGGTTTCTGGGGCGATTGTCCAGGGCTTCGCGTAAGCGGCTTGTCTAAATATGACGAGCGCGAGACATCTGTCGAATTTGCCTCACAGCTTGTCTATATCCGTTAGTAAAATGTTCATTAAGCTGTAAAATGCTGCCGTTGTTCGATAGTGGAAGATTCCCACGTCGATTCAGACTCGCTCTGACAGAGGCCTCATACTTGGTGGCTTTTGCATTCATGGATTAGACAGCGCTCGGTAGGCCGGCCCTGTCAGTAACTAAAGGGTGTGGTTTCGCGTGAAAATTCTAGTAACCGGCGGCGCCGGGTTTATCGGCTCGGCAGTCATCCGTCATATTATTTCCAATACCACTGACGCTGTCGTTAACGTCGATAAGTTGACTTATGCCGGTAATCTTGAGTCTTTGGCTGAAGTCAGCCAGAACTCACGCTATGTGTTCGAGCGTGTCGACATTTGTGATCGTGATCAGATCGATCGTGTGCTGCGTGAGCATCAACCGGATGCCATCATGCACCTGGCCGCAGAGTCTCACGTTGATCGCTCGATTTCCGGTCCGTCTGAATTTATCCAGACCAACATCATTGGCACCTACACCCTGTTGGAGGCGGCGCGCCAGTACTGGGCCTCGCTGGATGAAGTGCGCAAGGCCAATTTCCGATTCCACCATATTTCGACTGACGAAGTTTACGGAGACCTCGAAGGTCCGGAAGACCTCTTCACCGAAACCACTCCGTATCAGCCAAGCTCGCCCTACTCGGCCAGTAAGGCCAGTTCAGATCACCTGGTGCGAGCCTGGGCCCGTACCTACGGTCTGCCGACGCTGGTTACCAACTGCTCGAACAATTATGGGCCATGCCACTTCCCTGAGAAACTGATACCACTGATCATTCTCAATGCATTGGAAGGCAAGCCATTGCCGGTATATGGCAAAGGCAATCAGGTTCGTGACTGGCTCTACGTCGAGGATCATGCCCGGGCACTGTACAAGGTCGTGACTGAAGGCGTTGTCGGCGAGACATACAACATCGGTGGTCATAACGAAAAGCAAAACATCGAAGTAGTGCACACCCTGTGCGCACTGCTCGACGAACTGCGTCCCGATTCTGCTCACCGCCCACATGCCAGCCTGATCACCTACGTTCAGGATCGCCCGGGCCATGACCAGCGCTACGCAATCGATGCCAGCAAAATTCAGCGTGAGCTGGGCTGGACGCCGCAAGAAACCTTTGAAACCGGCATTCGCAAGACTGTCGAGTGGTACCTCGGTAACACTGAATGGGTAGCTCACGTGAAGAGCGGAAGCTACCAGCAGTGGATCGATCAGAACTACGCGGATCGTTCGAACAACGCATGAAAATCCTTCTGCTGGGAAAAAACGGCCAGGTAGGGTGGGAGCTGCAGCGCTCCCTCGCACCACTGGGTGAGGTGGTCGCCCTGGATCGCCATGCGCTCGATGGCTTGTGTGGTAATCTGTCTGATCTGGACGCCTTGCGCGCGACGATTCTTCAGGTGAAACCCGACGTCATCGTCAACGCTGCGGCCTACACAGCTGTTGATAAAGCAGAGTCCGAGACCGAGCTGGCCGACCGTGTGAACGGTCAGGCAACCCAACTGATGGCCGAAGAGGCCTTGAACCTGGGTGCTTGGCTGATTCATTACTCCACTGATTACGTCTTCAGTGGCCAGGGTTCTGCCCCGTGGAAAGAGTCAGATGCAGTCGCCCCGGTGAATCACTACGGCGCCAGTAAGCTGGCCGGTGAACAGGCAATTACCGCGTCGGGATGCAAGCATCTGATCTTCCGCACCAGCTGGGTCTATGGCGCTCGAGGCAACAACTTCGCCAAAACCATGCTGCGTTTGGCCACCGATCGCGAAACATTGAGTGTTATAGCCGACCAGATCGGAGCCCCGACGGGGGCAGACCTGATTGCCGACGTGACCGCCTTGGCCATTCAGCAAGTTCTGCAACGTCCGCAGCTTTCTGGCTTGTATCACCTGGCGGCCAGTGGTGAAGTGTCCTGGCACGGCTATGCTAGCCACGTGATCAGTTTCGCCCAGGCCAATGGCGAGCAGCTCGCCGTAACGGCGGTCAATCCAATTGAAACGACGGCTTATCCAACACCTGCGCGCCGGCCTCTGAATTCGCGTTTGAATACTCAGAAGCTGCGTGACAATTTTTCTCTACACTTGCCGGATTGGCAAAGTGGCGTAACTCGAATGCTTAGGGAAGTTCTGAATAAATGACCACGACAAATCGTAAAGGCATCATCCTCGCCGGCGGCTCAGGTACGCGCCTGCATCCGTTGACCCTTGGCGTGTCCAAGCAGATGCTGCCGATCTACGACAAACCGATGATCTTCTATCCGCTATCGGTGTTGATGCTCGCGGGCATGCGCGAAATTCTGATCATCTCTACCCCGGAAGATTTGCCCTGCTTCCGTAAGCTGCTCGGTGACGGAAGCCTCTACGGCATCCAGCTGACTTACGCCGAACAGCCTAGCCCGGACGGCCTGGCGCAGGCGTTCATCATCGGTGAAGAGTTCATTGGCAAGGATCCTTGCTGTCTGATCCTGGGCGACAACATCTTCTACGGCCAGCACTTCTCGGACAACCTGCGCTCGGCCAGCTCTCAACAGCATGGCGCTACGGTGTTCGGTTATCACGTGTCTGACCCCGAGCGTTTCGGTGTGGTTGAGTTCGATGCCTCCGGTCGCGCCCTGAGCATCGAAGAAAAGCCGCTGAAACCCAAATCCAGCTATGCGGTCACCGGCTTGTACTTCTACGACAACCAGGTTGTCCAGATCGCCAAGAACATCAAGCCATCGGAGCGGGGCGAGCTGGAAATCACCGACGTCAACCGTGCCTACCTCGAGCAGAACACCCTCAATGTAGAAATGCTCGGTCGCGGTTTTGCCTGGCTGGATACGGGGACTCACGACTCGTTGCTCGAAGCCAGTCACTTCGTGCACACGATTGAGCAGCGTCAAGGCTTGAAAGTGGCCTGCCTGGAGGAAATCGCCTACAACAACGGTTGGATCACTGCTGAACAGTTGGGCGCTCAGGCTGATAAGCTGAAGAAGACTGGCTATGGTCAGTACCTGCAAAAACTGCTGGATTTGGATTCCCTCTGAGTCGAGAGGGTTTGCTTTCAAACCTAGCGTTTAATCCGTGCAAGCAGGAATAGCATGCCAGTAAAACATCCCAAGGTTGCAGTTTTGCTGGCTGCGTACAACGGAATGCAGTGGATTGAGGAGCAACTGGTCTCGATCCTCGGCCAGTTATCGGTCGAGGTTACCCTGCACATTAGCATCGACCCCTCCACTGACGGCACCGAGGCGTGGTGTAGAGCTTATGCGGCTAAACACCCTGCAGTTGTAGTGCTTCCAGATGCCGCTCGTTTCGGCGGAGCATCGCGCAACTTCTTTCGGTTGATCCGCGACGTTGACTTCGATGCCTACGACTTCATTGCCTTTGCCGACCAGGACGACATCTGGTATCCCGACAAGCTGCACAGAGCAACCCAGGCGCTGCAGGCTCGTGGAGTAGATGCCTATTCCAGTAACGTGACTGCGTTCTGGCCAAGCGGCAGAACCCTGCTGCTGGACAAGGCGCAGCCTCAGGTCGCCTGGGATTTTTTGTTCGAGGCAGCAGGGCCTGGCTGTACCTATGTCTTTAGAAAAAGCCTGGTAGAAGCCTTGAAAGGCTCGATGCTCGCCAACTGGCAGCAACTGCAAGATGTAACTTTGCATGACTGGTATTGCTACGCCTTTGCACGTAGTCATGGTTACCGTTGGTATATCGATCCCGTACCCAGCATGGATTACCGGCAGCACGAGCGCAATCAGGTCGGCGCCAACACAGGCCTGAGTCCATTGATCGCTCGTTACAAAACCATTCATGACGGTTGGTGGTTCGGTCAGGTGCGCCTGATTGCAGACCTGGTGGGGCAGGGGGCGAAGCCCTTCGAAGGCGTCTTGCTGCGATTACGGCGAACGGAACTGATGAAACTGTCCTTCAGTGCCTGGCAATGCAGGCGCCGGGTACGGGACAAGATTTTCTTCTTTTTTATCTGTTGGGCCACCGCGTTGATAGGAAACAAAGCTCAATGACAGCCCCAAAGGTATTGGTCACAGGGGCAGGCGGTTTCGTGGGTGAGGCGCTGGTTTTCAGGATGTTGGTGGACAAACAGTTCGCGCCGATCGCAGCCGCTCGCAGTCCCACGCGGTTACAGGGTTTGTGCCCGGTTGTAGCCTTTGATCTGAATGATCCTAAAGCCTTGTCTGAGTTGAAAGGTGTCAGTGCGGTCGTCCACGCGGCGGCCAGAGTTCATGTGATGAACGAAATCGCTTCCGACGCATTGGCCGAGTTTCGCAAGGTCAATGTGCAGGGCACTCTTCGGTTGGCAAAGCGCGCCGCTGAATCGGGAGTCAAACGCTTCATCTTCATCAGTTCGATCAAGGTCAATGGCGAAAGCACCCTGCCAGGCAAGCCGTTCAAGGCTGACGATACGCCGGCCCCGGTGGACCCTTATGGCGTGTCCAAGCACGAGGCTGAACAAGCCCTGCGCCAGCTTGCTCGAGAAACCGGAATGGAAGTGGTGATTATTCGCCCGCCATTGATCTATGGGCCGGGGGTTAAAGCCAATTTCCTGAGTATGCTGCGCTGGCTTAACAAAGGTATTCCGTTACCGTTGGGAGCAGTCCGTAATCAGCGTAGCCTTGTGGCGATCGGAAACCTGGTGGACCTTATAATCACCTGTATCGATCATCCTGGCGCAGCGAACCAGACCTTTCTGGTCAGTGATGGCCAGGACTTGTCCACAACTCAAATGCTACGTCGCCTGGGCAATGCGCTCGGGACGCAAGCCAGGCTCTTGCCATTGCCAGAGTGGTTACTGGTAGGGGTGGCTTGGGCATTGAGAAAGCAATCCGTTGCTCAACGGATCTGCGGGTCATTGCAGGTCGACATCAGCAAAAATCGTGAATTATTGGGGTGGACACCCCCCATCAACATGGATGAAGCCATGCGCCAAACCGCAGGTCACTATCTGGACGCGCAGACGAAATGATTTTTTTGTGGCTGCTACTTGCAGTATTCGTTGTTTCCTGGGGGCTGACGCTCGTTTTACGTCGTTATGCTTTGGCCAAGAGCTTGATGGATATACCAAACGCACGCAGCTCTCACTCAGTGCCTACTCCTCGGGGTGGAGGTGTAGCCATTGTTGTCTCCTTTCTGTTGGCGCTTGTGATCCTTCGCGGTCTTGATCTGATGAGCCTGGCAACGCTCTCTGGTTTGCTGGGGAGTGGCTTGTTGGTCGCGCTCATCGGTTTTGCCGATGATCACGGGCACATCGCTGCAAGGTGGCGCCTCCTGGGCCATTTTGCTGCCTCGATATGGGCGTTATATTGGCTGGGAGGCGCTCCTGGCGTCACGCTCTTTGGCGCCACCGTTGACCTGGGGTGGGTGGGGAATATTTTGTTTGTGCTGTATTTGGTCTGGATGCTGAATCTGTACAACTTCATGGATGGCATTGACGGCTTGGCCAGTGCTGAAGCGATCAGTGTCTGCCTCGGAATGTTTGTGGTCTATTGGGTTGGCGCAAACCTCGAACTGGCGTGGGGGCCTCTGGCCCTGGTAGCCGCGGTCGCGGGTTTTCTCTGTTGGAACTATCCGCCGGCGAAAATTTTCATGGGAGACGCAGGCAGTGGTTTTTTGGGGGTTGTATTGGCAGGGATGTCCATTGAGGCAGCGTCCAGGTCGCCCGAGTTGCTCTGGTGCTGGTTGATCATGCTTGGCGTTTTCATTGTTGATGCGACGTGGACCCTGATGCGCAGGCTTCTGCGAGGTGAAAAAGTATATGAAGCTCACCGCAGTCATGGTTATCAATATGCCTCTCGCAAGCACCGTAGCCATAAAACAGTCGTGCTGGCATCTATCATTATTAATTTGGCTTGGCTGATGCCGTTATCGATCGCTGTAGCCACTGGGTGGATTTCCGGATTTTTTGGTATGGTCGTAGCTTATGCTCCACTGCTGTTTATCGCCTGCACCTACAAAGCTGGAGAGTCGGAGCAAGTAGTGTAATTAAAAAGCGTCAGAAACACATATCAACACAGGTTTGCAGGGTTGCCTCTCTTGTAGAGCGTCTTGGGACGTACCTGCCGCTGATGTTGTGATATTTGCAGGCCGCTAAGTTGCATTGGTCAGGGGGTTTGATTTAATGAGTGGTTTATTCAGTATGGTTGCTTCAAAAGTTTGGCAAGTCGTAACGCGTTTTTTTCGAGGGCTGCGTTCTTTTTTGGCCAAGTCCAAAGCGTTCATTCGGCCCTTTTACCAAAAGTTTCCTTTCCTTGTGTGGGTCCGTGTTCGTATACATTTGTTTTTCAAGCGTTTGCGCGAAAACATAATGTTGGTGATTTATTCGCGAAATAATACCAAGGCGATACAGGCTATATTGAATCGTCGTTTCTCACGGTTTCAGAACTCGGCGGTCGCCCAGGCGCAACCGGTTATTGATGTGTCGGTGGTGACGTTCAATAGTGGCAAGTGGATTGATGGTTTTTTTGAATCGTTAAGGGCGCAAAGTTACCCGCTCAGCAAAATGAATATGTTTTTTGTTGATAACGGGTCTTCGGACAACACCATCGAGGCATTGCAGCGTTGGCAGGTATTGCTGGGTCAGGAAGTGGCGGGTTTCGATATTCTGGAAGGCGGCAATGTCGGGTTTGGTGCCGGGCATGAAAAGGCAATCCATAAAGGAAACTCTGAGTATTTTCTTGTCAGTAATGTGGATATCGTTTTTGCCAAAGACTCTATAACCAGGGTGGTGGCCGCTGCTTTGACTGATGCCAAGGCTGAGGTGGCATCCTGGGAGTTGAGGCAGGCACCTTATGAGCATCCTAAATATTACGATCCGGTAACGCTGGAAACCAACTGGTCGTCCCATGCTTGCGTACTCGTGAGAAGGTCGGCTTACGTTGAAGTCGGTGGATACGAGCGTGAGATCTTCATGTATGGCGAAGACGTCGAGCTTTCCTATCGCTTCAGGTCCTATGGATACCAACTCAAGTATTGCCCGTCTGCGGTTGTCTATCATTATACCTATGAGCATGAGCATCATATAAAGCCGATTCAGTATACCGGCAGCACGCTGGCCAATGCTTATATCAGGCTGCGCTATGGGAATTTGAGCGATAGAGTGGGTGGTTTTATCTTGCAGTGCCTGCTTTTGCTGCGCCCAGAACCCTATGCTGGGGCCCGTCGCGATGTGTTCAGAAACTTCGGTGTGATATTCAAGAAAGCTCGGTATTTTATGCGGGGCAAGGGGCCGAGTGAAAACTGCTATTTCCCTTTCAGGGGATTTGATTATGAAATGATCAGGGATGGGGCGTTCTGGGAGGTGGGTGAGCCATTGACCGATTACCCTCTTGTTACTGTGGTGACTCGAACGTACAAGAATCGGGGAGAGTTTCTCAGGCAGTCCATGATGTCAGTGGTGAATCAGACGTATCCGAATATCGAGTTGATAGTCGTCGAAGATGGCGGCTCTACGATGAGTTCGGTCGTGGCTGATTTTGAGTTCCCGGAGGGAATGAGTGTCAGTTACTATTCCCTCGATAAAGTCGGTCGTTCGGTTACCGGTAATTATGGTCTGGAAAAGGCAGCTGGAAAATATTGCATGTTTCTCGATGATGATGATTTGCTTTTTGCGGATCATGTCGAGGTGCTTGTTGGTGCGTTGGCGAAAAATGCTGATGCGGTAGCGGCCTACTCATTGGCACTGGAAGTCGGTACTGTTGCCAGTGGCGTGGAAGAGCAATATTTCGAGGTTAGTCATGCTGTACCTCCGATTCTCAAGCAAGAATATGACTATGATGTTCTGTTGGATCACAATTTTATAGCCATCCAGTCTCTCCTTTTTCAAAAGGATCTCTACTTGCAACGGGGTGGATTTCAAACCGATATGAGTAGTCTCGAAGACTGGAATCTTTGGTTGCGCTATGGATATGGCAATAAGTTTGTTTATGTGCCAAAAACAACGTCTTTGTTTAGAACACCTGGCGACCCCACTGTGCGGGTGGAGCGGCACATGCAGTTGCATGAGGCTTATTATATTGCCAAAAATCACGCAGTGAAAACGTGTAAGAGTTATACCTGAGTTCGTGCTTTAGCGGTTTTGGCACTGAATTTTGTGAATTGAGTCATTCCGTGTGAGTGGCTCTTTTTTTTGTATTTCTGTACTGATGAGGCGCTGGCTGGTTAGTTGATGTGGTTGGTTTTGTATACAGTTTGTTGGCTGTTTATTGGTTTTTTGCTCCTCAATATCCTGGCTTTTTCTCCAGATGCTTGGGGGCAGCCCTTTAGATAAGCAAATCAGACTGTTTCGCAAGGGGCGCAGGCCTGGAGCAGGATGGTTTGGAGCGGTGCTCCGTCCGGTGTCCCGTCAACGATTCAGTCCCCCGTCGACGTGCCTGGGGTTGAGGTGTTTTTCGCTCTTGGCAGTAGGGGCCTGAGCCTGTTTTGTTGAGCGTTGCGGCCAGGCCATGGGTTAGAAACCCGGTATTTCTGAGCTATTTTGAATGTTAAGACCAAAAAATGTTATAAATCAGTCGTGGATGGTTTCGCGCTTGTTTGCTCCGGGTCAGTGACCGCGTTTGTGGTTCGGTCGGACCAAGGGGGCTTACGTCGTCGACGTATAGTCGTCGCTGGAACCAGGGAGTGGTCATTTGCAAGTGTTACCCTTTTATGTAGGCCTCTGGTTGTGGCCGTCTTACAGGGTGTTCGGATTGGTGCAGATAATTTACTCGTTTGGAAGTGCGTTGCTGTGAGTCAGCATGCCCATAGGATTTTTTGACGCATATGCTAAATATTAGTGATTTGTCACCAGTGGACAAAAAAAAAGTCTTCGACTATCTCAAGTGGAACAGTTGCCGTTCCGAGAAGTACAAGGTTTTATACGTTAGTACCCCCAAGGTAGCGAGTACTTCCCTGAAGTGGTGGTTTGCGTCACTGGAAGGTTGCTCGCAGGCCTTGCGTGGAGTCGGTGAGGCTGCGGGAAATACATCTGATCAAGTTGTTCACGAGTTTCACAAGGTTGCGCCCCATGTCAGTGGGTTGGAGATGGACGACCTTATGGAATCCGTTCTCTCTGATACATATTTTCGATTTGCCGCCGTGCGAAACCCTTACAAGCGTATTTTCTCTGCATGGCAGTCGAAAATACTGTTGCAAGACCCGCAGCAGGTCGCATCGTATCCAGAGTTTGAGTTGTTACAGCTGCCGGTAAAAAGCGTAGCGGATATTGCTTCGGCTTTTGAGGCGTTTCTGGAGTATCTCGCCAGCAATCGCGTATCGTCATCTGACAAGACTTATTGGGCTTCTCAAGCCACGCTATTGCGTCCAGATTTGATCAATTATTCCTTGTTGGTCAAAATTGAAAATGCCTCTGGACTCCATAAAGCACTATCGGAACACTTGGGTGAGGATACGCCGGATCCTTTCGCAGAGCCGTCGCCAAGTGAAAATATCATTCCCTTCCTTCCTGCTTTCATAACGGAACGAAGTGCGAGTTTGATTAAAGAGTTGTATGCCGAAGATTTTGATGTCTTCGAATATGACCGGCAGGTACCAGAAGCTGCAGTAGCGTTTTCGGCAGAGCAGTTGGATCTCGCGTTTGACGCGATCAGGCTGATTCGCGAAAGTCATCAGCAAATAGGTGCGCGCGCCCTTCAAATCAAGGACTTGACTCAGCAGATCGAGGAGTTGAATCAGCGCATTGCGTCTTTGAATCCGACCCTGTTTGAACGTGAAGCGCAGTTAAAAGAACTCATGGGTTCTTTGGTTAAGCGTGACAGACATATTGCCAGTCTTGAGCAATCGGTGGGTGTGCTCAACAGGCAGTTAGTCGACCTCAAAGCGGTCCTGGTAGATCACGAAAAAGAGGGTATCAGCCTGAAGGCTGATCTGCTCAAGGCGGAGCAAGAGCTCCGTGCACTGCTCTCTTCGCATTCCTGGCGTTTAACCTCATCTGTGCGCATGGTTTCAGGGTTTGTGCGAGAGTCCGTCCATAACGTCAGGACGCTGACATGGAGTAAATTTGTCGACTCGTTAAGGCGTCGTCGAGAGCTCTATAACGAAAACACGCTTCGTGAGATTCACGAAAGCGGGTTGTTTGATCCGGATTATTACCTGGCCAGTAATGCAGATGTGCGTGCCAAAGGCACTGATCCACTCAAGCATTACATGCTCAAGGGCTGGATAGAAAATCGCAACCCTTGCGCCGCTTTCAGTCCTTCGGATTATCTTTTGGCCAACCCTGATGTTGCCGAGGCTCAGGTACATCCGCTGCTTCACTACATTCAATGCGGCCAGCTCGAAGGTCGTCCAGTCAGATTGCCACCTCGCATTTGCGAAATGACGGCGGTCAAGCGTCGTCCCGTCGGGCGTAACGCGGTTTTCAAACCGTATGGTGAATATACACCGATACCGGTACTCAAGGCTGTGCTCGAGGCACAGATCGAAGCCGTCAAAAAGTCAGGATTGTTCGACGAGAAGTACTACCTTGCGATGTACAGCGATGTACAGCAGGGCTCGGTAGATCCACTCAGGCATTACTGTGAGCAGGGCTGGCGCGAAGGTAAAAATCCGTCCATGGACTTTGATACGCGCGCCTACCTCGCAATGTACAAAGACATTCAACACATTGGTCTTAACCCGCTTTGGCATTACATTGTCACGGGTGCTGCGGAGCATAGAATAGCGGTACCGGACGCACTCATTAGTCACGAAAACGACATCCGTTTTGGTGAAGTCAACAGTGACATCAAGTTGCTCGCGTTCTATGTATCGCCTGACTGGGAGGCGTTGCGTAGTGCCAGATTCGCTTCCAAAGGCAATCCGCAGCGACCACGCCCTGATAAAATGCTTGGGTTCTATGATTCGTTGGACGGGACTGTGCTCGCCCAGCAGGCACTCAGTGCCAGGAGTCATGGCTTTTTCGGCTTCTGCTTCAAGCTGAGCGCAGATTCGGTTGCGCAAGCGTCGCCACAGCCACTGGACGTCTTTCTTGCTCACACGGAAATCGACTTTAATTTCTGCGTTCAAATAGATCTGCATCAGGACGGCCTGTCGAACAACTTGATTGCGCCTGTTGTTGCAGTTCTAGCTGATAAGCGATGTGTGCAGGTTGCTGAGCAACCCGTCATTGTGGTTAAGCTCAATGAGTATGACGAAAACATCATTGATTCAATTCGCAAGCTCCGTGAGCGATTGAATGAACTGTGTGACGGCGTGTACTTGATTGCTCAGTTTGGTTTCGCGGGATTGGAGGAGCTGGCGCAGGACCTGGATGGTTTGTGTGATGCCGTGCTTGATCTTTCTGCAGATCCTGTGCCAGGCGAAACGGGCGTCTTTCCGCCGCAAAACAAGAATGGAATAGATACCGTTCCGTATAACCTTATTGCCTCGCAAGGGATCGTGCGAGCACAGAAGGAACATCTTCGTGCTACTCCGGTTTTCCACGCTATTTCATTAGGGCGTGATGAAACTGCGCTTAAGCAATATTCTCCTCTGGTTTATTCGCGCTTTCACATTCGTGACTATGGGCGTTGGCTTGACGCAGCGATCAGGGGGGCGAGAAAGGCGCTTCCCGAGGATCGCCGTCTGCTGTTCGTGAATGCCTGGAACAATTGGCAGGAAGGGCTTTTCCTTGAGCCAGACAGTATCACTGGTTTTGGTCGGTTGAACGAAACAACGCGGGCTCTGCTGGATATTGATTCCAGTATTGTTATGCCAAAAGTTTCGGTCATTGTTCCCAACTACAATCACGATAGCTATCTTCATCGTCGACTGGACAGTATCTACGGGCAGACTCACAAGAATATAGAAGTTATCCTGATGGATGACTGTTCGACTGACGATAGTCGTTCAGTATTGACTAGCTATGCGGAAAAGTACCCTGATATCACACGGCTGATATTTAACGAGACGAACTCGGGTGGCGTTTTTCATCAGTGGGCCAAGGGGATTAAAGCCGCCACAGGCGACCTGGTGTGGATCGCTGAAAGCGATGACTACTGTGATGAGCGTTTCCTGGAGGCGCTGGTCGGTTGCTTTGATGATGAAGCGGTCATGCTCGCGTATTCAAAATGTGAGTTTGTGACCACCGACGAAGTCGTTATGCCAGACCAGTTTCATAGCTATGTAAGTGATCTGGAGTGCGCGGATAAATGGGCAGGCTCCTATGTCAGCACGGCGCATAACGAAGTACGCTCGGCGTTGGGTATCAAAACACAATACCGAATGCCAGCGGAGCGATTTTCAAGCGTCCCGTTGATATGCCACTGTTGGATGATCAGTCGTGGCTTTCAATGAAAGTGGCCGGTGACTGGGTCTTCTATTTGCATATTCTGCGCGGCGGAAAGATTGCTTACTCCACGGAGGGTACAAACTTTTTCCGTCGGCATTATGCAAGTACGGCCAACACCACTTATCGCAAAGAGGTCTTTTATCGCGAGCTCGGTGTAGCGAACAGAACGATCCAGTCCCTCTACAATGTTCCGATGTCGGTGCTTGAGGCTTGCGTGGAATCCAGCAAGAAGCTGTATGACCACTATGTCGGGGGCTCCGCGGAGGAGTTTCTACGCTGGTACGATCATGATTCGATTATTCGAGCCAGGGCTGATCGACTGCCGAACGTGATGGTTTCGACCATTGGCTTCTATCCGGGCGGTGCCGAAATTCTACCGATTCGACTGGCAAACGAGTTTAAGCGCCAAGGTATTTCCGTTTCCTTGTTTAGCGCCGGGATACCGAAACGCGAAGACGGTGTTCGCAGAATGCTGAGAAACGACGTGCCGGTGATCGAGACCTCGAATATCGAATCAGTGAAGGCGATCATTCATGATTTCGGAATTGAGGCACTTAATAGCCACCAGTGGTACGTTCAGAAGTATCCGGTCGATGTCCCGGATGTTTTTTCCGAGCTCGGCGCCCACGTGGCCGCTCTGCACGGGATGATTGAACATGGCAATGGGGTGACTGATGAACAGTTGCGCATTGCTGACAAGGGCGTCAGTACATGGGTCTACACCGCTGAGAAGAATCTTGTTCCTTTCTCGGACATCTCACTGTACGACAAGTCTTCTCCCCGATTCGTCAAGGTGCCTAACGGTTTGCAGCCGCCGGAAATCGTTCCAATCTCGCGCGTGCAGATGGGTATACCGGAAGATGCTTTCGTATTGTGTTGTGTCAGTCGGGCAATTCCCGATAAAGGCTGGGGCGAAGCTATCCAGGCGGTAGAACTTGCGCGATCACTTTCCGGTCGGGACATCCGTATTATATTGGTCGGTAATGGCCTGGTGTACGATGAGTACTGTCAATCAGGTGCGCCGGACTTCGTTTACCTGGCTGGCTTTAGTGATAACTCCGTAGGCCATTATGCTGCCGCGGACATGGGCATCATGTTATCGACCTTCAGGTCCGAGAGTTTCCCTCTGACGATTGTCGATTGTCTGTTTGCCGGCAAGCCATACATTGCCACGGACGTAGGCGACATCAAAAACATGTTGACGATAGAGAGCGGCGTTGCCGGGGAGATTATCGGGCTGGAAGATTGGGTTGTCCCAATCGAGAGCGCGGCCCGCGTGATTGCAGCGTTCGCGACAGATGAACGGAAGTACCAGGAAGCCGTCGGCCTGGTGAAAGACGTTTCCAGTCGATATCGAATTGACGCCGTTGCCGCTCAATATCTTCGTTTGTTCGAGCGTGACATTCAGCAGCACAGGGCGCAGTTGGCTAAGGCCGAAGGCTCTGGCGTGACTGTCCAAGACCTGTAGCCGGACTTGCTGTAAGCAGGACAGCTAGCGTTAAGGGGGGCTTGCGGTGCAGGTCCGGCGGATGGCCGGACCTGCATTGACAGCGAGACGGGCGTCTCCGGCAATTTGGTAAGCCGCCTCTCTTGACGTATCATTGGCCGTCACAGTGTGTTGCGTTAAATATTAAAGTGTAGGTCGTTGCAATGGTTGCTAAGGATGGGGAAGGTCACGCCCGCCTTGTCTGCTGCTGCACAAGGCGGCAGTTCCAACCATATCAAGCGCTGGAG
>Ga0302167_10000782_pt1 | contig 14586 bp, 14 predicted proteins | sample I_Fen_N1_1_FD_193496 | JGI IMG/M metagenome (GOLD analysis project Ga0302167, IMG submission 193496) | Peat permafrost microbial communities from Stordalen Mire near Abisko, Sweden - I_Fen_N1_1 | ecosystem: Environmental > Terrestrial > Soil > Wetlands > Permafrost | place: Sweden: Abisko...
CCTTGGGCCTGGTCTCGCTCCAGGCCCAGGCCGCACAACCCGATGCACCTCAGGTCACCCGCGAATCGTTACAGACCATCGACCTGATGGAGCTGTTTCGCCAGTCTCGCCTTGAAGATCCACGCATTGTGGCCGCTTATCTGCGTGCCCGGTCGGCGGTGGAGAAAGAGCGTGAGGCGTTCGGTACGTTGCTGCCGCAGGTGTCGGCCAATGGCAGTTTCAACCGGGTGTTGCGCAAGAGTGACGGCGAGCGCGATATCTATAACAACTCCAACAATGGCTTGAGCCTGACCCAGCACTTGTACAACAAGGCGGTCTGGGAGGGGTATCAGAAGTCCAAGAGCGTCACGCTGCAGAAAGGCCAACAGGCCGATGATGCGCAGGCAGAGGCGACGGTCGATCTGGCCAAGCGCTATTTCGTGGCGTTGTCGGCCGACGACGAGCTTGAGCTGCTGATGGCCGAGCGACGCGCCACGCAGAAGAACCTGGATCTGGTCTCGGCGCTGTACGAGCGCCAGTTTGCCAAGAAGACCGATGTGTTGGACCTCAAGGCGCGGGTCGACTTGTTGGTAGCGCAGGAAATCGAAGCGCGCAATCAGGTGCGTATCAGTCGTGCGGCGTTATCAGAGCTGGTCGGCCGGCCGATCGTCGAGCCGCTGAGCCGTATCCGTAACGACATTGCCTTTGAAGTGCCGGGTAATTCGCTGGAAAGCTGGGTGACCCAGGCGATGGACAGCAACCCGATGCTCAAGTCGCGTGAAAGCAATGTCGAGGTGGCCAATGCCGCCGTGCGTGAAGGCAAAGGCGGGCATTATCCGACCCTGGGTTTCAGCATCAGCGGTCAGCAGAGTGACGTCGGTTATGACAACACGCTGACCAGTCGCAACGACAGTTATGTGGCAACCATCAACCTTAAAGTGCCGCTCTACAGCGGCGGCTCGACGTCGGCGCGGGTGCGTGGGCTGTACGACGAGCAACTGGCGGTCGAGCAGGAACTTGAAGCCGCGCGCCGGCAGGTGGTCAAGGAGACCACCAACTCGTACCTGACGGCGTTTTCCAGTGTCGAGAAGGTGCGGGCCAGCAAGAACGCCCTGGAATCGGCCAAAGAGTCGAGTAATGCGGCGGAGCAGGCGTTCAAGTATGGCGTGGTGAATGCGGTGGACGTGCTTAACAGCGTGCAGACCGAATTCAAGGCCCGCCGCGATTTGCTCAAGGCGCAATACGACTTCATCACCAACCTGTTCATCCTGAACCGCTGGGCCGGGCGTCCACCGCAGGACAGTATCGACAGCGTCAACGTCTGGCTGGGTGGCACTGCCGTGGCGCAAGAACCCGCCAAGCCGGCCCCGACCGAGATTCGCTAGGCCCCGACCGAGATTCGCTAGGCCCCGACCGAGATTCGCTAGGCCGCGAACACCGCGGCCCGGTAGGAGCCCGCTCTGCCCGCAACCGAGTGCGCAGCGCTCGCAAAATCTCGGAAAAGCTGAAAATTTACGACTACTAACGCAGCCGGTCGCGGGCAGAGCGCGCTCCTACAGCCCATCACCACCCATACCCTTCATCAGTCGTTTTGAACGATCCCTTCTGACCGCTACTCACCTTCAATAGCAGGCGCTATTGACTTGAGGAGTCAGCGGTGCATGAACGGCCCCGATACACGCCACGGTGATGCTCTCATTCCTGTTCTGGAGGAGGTTGCAACGCTGTCCAGGCGGACGGTCGTCACTGGCGTGGCCACGCTTGAAAAGCAGATTGAGTCTCGACGTCACGTGATATCCGAGGTCCTGCAAACGCTGGGTGTATCGGTGGACAGGGTGCCTGTCGGCACCGTCGTGGACGCTGCCAATCCTCCGCAGGTCAGGACCGAACTCGGTGTGCAGACCGAGCCTGGCTCAATGCTGCATAGCGATGAGATGGTCAAACTGGACGATCCCCTGAAAAACCGTCCATAAACACCAGGCCTCAGCGCCTGTTCGCCAACACCTTCTGGTAAACCTCCAGGGTCTGTTGCGCGCAGGCGCTCCAGGTGAACTGGCCGGCGCGTTCCAGGCCCAGGCGGACTTTACGCTCGCGTTCTTCAGGTTGCTGCAGGACCGCTTGCATGGCGGCGGCGATGCTTTGTGCGTCGTGCGGGTCGACCGGCCAGGCGGCGTCGCCGGTGACTTCCGGCAGCGAGGTGCTGTTTGAGGCAATCAACGGGCATTGCGCGGCAAAGGCTTCGATGGCCGGCAGGCCAAAGCCTTCATACAGCGAGGCGAACACCAGGGCGCCGGCGCTTTGCAGCAGGGCCATGACGTCGTTTTGCGGCAAATAGCTCAGCCAGCGGCCCTCGCCACGTTGTTGCAGTACTTCAAGGCGCGGCAGCAGGGCTTCGTTGTGCCAGCCATCGCGGCCGATCACGATCAGCGGATGCGCCTTGCGTACTTCGGGCGGCAGTAGTTCGAAGGCGTCGAGCACACGCAGCAGGTTCTTGCGCGGCTGCAGGGTGCCGATCGACAGGAAGAAGCCCGGTTGCAGGCCATGTTTGGCCAGCACCGCCTCACGCTCTACGCTGTCGACGCGCTGGAAATACACCGGATCCACGCCCAGCGGTGTGACGCTGATGCGCGCAGGTTCTATCCCCAAGTGCGTGACCATGTCCTGCTTGCTGTATTCGGAGATGGTGATGATGTGGTCGGCGCGGTGGATGCTGTTGATGAACAGCCAGCTTTTCAGGCGCTTGAGGTCTTGCTTGATCCACTCCGGGTGCAGCAGCGGGATCACGTCCATGATCGTGGCGATGGTCGGCACGCCGCGAATCAGCGGAATATGGTGGTCGGTGGCATGGAACAGCTGTACCTCACGGGCGATGTCGCCGGAGTTGCTCAAGGGCAGCTTGAGCACGCCACCGAGAACCGCATGAATGCGAAAGTCCCTGGCCAGTACCTGCGGGTTGCCGAACGGCATGGCCGGCAGGTTTTTACCAAAGGCATAGGGCTTGATGCGCAGGTCGTTGTCTTGGCTCAGGGCGCTCAAGCCCTGCCAGAGCGCGCGGGAATAAATACCGATACCGTCCAGATGTCCGGTCCGTGCGCCGTCAGCCCAGACGGTACAGGTCAAGCCTATGTCCATGTCTTGTTTTTCTCGAATTACATCAATTTCATCAGGTTTTTCAGGTGAATATCGGCGCTGGATGGCGCAAATCCGTACGGATCGCTGCATGTCTAGCCGAACAGTGCGCGCAGACTACCATGCGCAGGCAATGTGAATATGTTCTGACATCACCGCAGCAGGGAAATATCCTTGTTTTGCGTGTCTACTTGCGCCCGGGCTTGTATTGCATCCCTATTACAGCCCCCGGATAATACTGCCCTCATGACGCCCTAGTGGCTAAGGAATGGAGTTTCTATGTTCACCCCCGTAATTCTGGCTGGCGGTAATGGTTCTCGTCTGTGGCCGTTGTCGCGGCAGAGTTTCCCCAAACAGTTTCTGGCCCTGGATGGCCAGGATCAGGGGACGATGTTTCAGCGCACGCTGGCGCGTCTGCAAGGTCTGGAGCATTCACCAGCCGTGGTGGTAAGCAATGAGAACCATCGTTTTATCGTCGCCGAGCAGTTGCGGGTGGCAAAGATCGGCAGCCGCCGCATCATTCTGGAGCCGCTGGCGCGTAACACTGCCCCTGCCATCGCCCTGGCGGCGCTGGAGGCGACTGACGATGGCACTGATCCGGTGCTGCTGGTACTGGCCGCTGACCACCATATTCCCAACGAAGACGCTTTCCGTCAGGCCGTACAAGTGGCCCAGGCGCATGCCGAGGCCGGCCGTCTGGTGACCTTCGGCATCACGCCGACCCATCCTGAAACCGGGTTTGGCTACATTCATTGTGGCCAGGCGGTCGATCAGGGCGGTTTCGCCATCGCAGCGTTCAAGGAAAAGCCGTCGCCTGAACTGGCGGCCGAGTACCTGTCAAGCGGTGCGTACCTGTGGAACAGCGGCATGTTCATGTTCCGCGCCTCGGTGTTTCTGGCCGAGCTTGAGCGTCATCGCCCGGATATTCTCAGTGCCTGCCGCGTGGCGCTGGCGCATGCGCAAATTGACAGCTATTTCTCGCATATCCCGGCCGAGCAGTTCGCGCTGTGCGCCGATGAGTCGGTGGACTATGCAGTCATGGAGCACACCGAAGCCGGTCTGGTCGTACCGCTGAATGCCGGCTGGAACGACCTGGGCAGCTGGTCGGCGATCTGGGACGTGGGCCCGCACGATGCCAATGACAACCGCCTTGAAGGCGATGTGCTGGCGATCGACACCAACAATTGCCTGGTGCAGTCGCACCACCGTCTGGTGGCCACCGTTGGCGTCGAGGACCTGATCGTCATCGAGACCAAGGATGCCGTGCTGGTCGCCAACAAGCACGACAGCCAGCAGGTCAAGGATGTGGTCAATCGCTTGCAGGCCGAAGAGCGTCCAGAGTTCGTTACCCATCCGCTGGTCAACCGCCCTTGGGGCCATTACGACACCATCGACATGGGCGACCGTTATCAGGTCAAGCGCATCAGCGTATTGCCAGGCGAGTGCCTGTCGTTGCAGATGCACTACCACCGCGCCGAGCACTGGATCGTGGTGTCCGGTACGGCCAAGGTCATTTGTGGCGAACAGGAACTGATTCTGTCCGAGAACCAGTCGACCTATATCCCGCTGGGCGTCAAACACTCGCTGGCCAACCCCGGCAAAGTACCGCTGGAACTGATTGAAGTGCAGTCCGGTGCTTACCTGGGTGAAGACGACATCGTGCGCTTTGAAGACCGCTACGGGCGCTTGCCGAAATAACAACACCGTACAGGCTGGATGATTTTTTTCATTCGGTCTGTGACGCGTCAATAGTGCGCTATCGTTGTGGCCATTCAATATCACCCCTCCTCGATATCGAGAATCCCGTGAAGAAAGCCCTGGTTGCTGTTGGCGTTTTGCTGTTGTTGATGCAAGCCGTGCCCACGGGGTCAGTTTTCAATCAGCGCCAACAGCGAGAGGAAATAGTCACGGCTGTGGGGCAAGTCGAGGAGGATATACGGCTCGCCGCCGAGGTCTTGGATGTTGTTTGCTAGGGCGTGGTGTTCCGGTAACAGCACGTACGGTGACTGCAGGCCAAGCGGTGGCGATTTTACTGTCCGAAAGCTTTCGCTAAAGTGACTACCTGGTCATGGTGAAAGCGGTGCAAGAGCAGTTGCCGGCCCTGCGCGAGGTGCTTTGCTTCGAGGGATCCGATTATGCGGCGCTCTTGGCAGAACCTCCGGAGCGGCCATTTCAGGGAGTTGGCCTGCATCCAGTACACCTCTGGCACCACAGGCCGTCCGAAAGGTGCAGGATTGTGCTTTGAGGGCATACTGATGAATGCCCGTGGTACCGCAGAGCGCCTTGGAGTGATCGCCGAGGATCGCTGGACTTCGATCATCCCGCAGTTCCACTGTGCTGGCCGCATCATGAACGTGCTCGCCTCCCTCAGCGTTGGCGCCACTTACGTGGGCATCCGTGCCTTCGGCGCTGGACGCATGCTACGGCTGATTGAGCGCAAGCGTTGCACACTCTTGACCGGCGTGCCCACCTCGTACCTGGCCATGCTCGATCACCCGCCTCAAACAGCTGGTCGACAGCTTCAAGATCTGATCGCTTGCCTGACCTATTGAAACTGCGCACTGATTTAAACAGTGCGCGATTTCAATGAGGGTCCAGGTGAGGTCCTGAACCCATAAAAAATCGTTAATACCCAGTAAATACTGGCTAAATCCGCAAATGTACGCGGAGAGTGTCTCCGCGTACATTTGGATGTAAACTTTTCCTCTTTGTGAGTATTTCCCTTGCGAGAGAAAAATGAGCAAGCTGACCCAGTTGTTTGCCAAAAGCGTGGAAAAGTCGGGGCGTTATGCCGATGGACGAGGGTTGTACTTACGGGTCAGTACTGAGAGAAACAAGGGATGGGTGTTGCGCTATCAGCTCAATAAGCGCCGCCATGATCTGTGGCTCGGGGCGTTTCCGGGCCTTTCGTTAAAAGCTGCACGCCTGGCAGCCGATACTCACCGATTGGCGTTGTCCCAAGGCGTCGACCCATTGGCACAGCGCAAGGCTGATCAACAGCAAGCCTTGCCAGCCGCAGGCTGTGTGACTTTTCAGGTCGAGGCAGAGCGTTATATCCAGACTCATCGACCGAGCTGGAAAAATACCCGGCACGCGCAGCAATGGGCTCATTCGCTGAGTGACCATGTTTACCCGCATCTCGGCGCGATGGCGGTCGAGGCCATTGAAACCGACCATGTGCTACAGGTGTTGGCCCCGATCTGGAGCCAGATACCGGAAACTGCCTTTCGCCTGCGTAACCGCATTGAGCTGGTGCTCGATGCGGCCAAGGCACGCAAGTTGCGCCACGGTGAAAACCCAGCCCGCTGGCGCGGTCATCTGGACAAGCTTTTGCCACGTCAAAAGCGTGCTCAGGTTCCTTTTCCGGCCATGCCGGCCGACCAGTTGGGAACCTTTGTACGCCAGCTCGACAGCCTGGACAGCACCGCCGCACGTGCATGTGAGTTGATCATTCATACCGCCTGTCGAAGCGCGGAGGTCTGCGAGGCACGCTGGGATGAGTTCGACCTGGTCAACCGGGTATGGACCATTGACGCTGCCCGGATGAAGGCCGGCAAGTTGCACCGCGTCCCGTTGAGTGAGGCGGCATTGAAGGTGCTTGAGCAGCAGCGCGACAAGCATCCTTTATATGTTTTCCCCAATGCACGCCGCAGCAAAGGACTGCCCGGCAACGCGATCCGCCGGGTCATGGCGCAGTTACAGGCCGACGATTATGTGCCCCACGGTTTCCGTGCCAGCTTTCGGACCTGGGCGGCAGAGCACACCGACTTTCCCAGGGATGTCTGCGAAATGGCCTTGGCCCACACCTTGGGCGACAAGGTGGAAGCGGCTTATCACCGCGGCGACCTGCTCGATAAACGCAGGCAACTGATGCAGGCCTGGAGCGTATTCATCGAGCAGAGCAGCCGAAAAATCATCACTCATCTGCAGCCGGCAGAGTGAGGTCCAGTTGATCATCGTCCAACGCTGCAGGTGACTGCGGTGATCGTGCACGACTGTCTGAATACGTCGACGCGACCAGGCTTGCACGACTCTGCGGCAGTTGGGACTTGCTCATGCCGACCAGGTCGTTCGGATTGAGGTACAGGTTCATCCGTGGAATCATCTCGAGCCGTGCTTTCTTGTCCGGCCGCTCGGCCTGACGCGCGAGTCGGTCAAAGTCGCGCAATTCATGCACGGTGATCGGTTCCTGGCCGGCCAGCACAAACATCGGCAGGTTGCTGTGAATCATCGCGTCATAGCGTGAGCTGGCTGAGAAATACAGCATGGCCCGTGGGTGCGGTGCGACCTTCTTGTATTTGACCAGCGTGGCATGGTCGGCCAGATTGACGATACGCCGCAGCTCGGCGCCGGCGAGGGTTTCGCCTGGCGCGACTTTATCGCGGTCCGATTGCTGTTCGGCAGCCTTGGCCAACAACTCTCGCACATTGCCCACTTCGATACGTTCGCCGCCGGTGGTGTGGCCCGCCCACGTGAAGACAATCAGTCGCGGGCAGCTATCGAAGGCCTGCGTATGGCGGCCCAGTTGCTTCATGCTGAACTGATGGCCCAACGCCTGGCGAAGGATTTTCGAACGCGCCGTGGTCGCAAGATTAAGCTCCAGCCGGGTCTTTTCAATCATTGCCATGAGCTCATCCTTGAGATCATTGATTTCCCGCACCCACGGTAGAACGCTGTCGCGCAGAGCAAAATAGCCTGGCAACCGCATGACGGTTCCAGGGGCCTGGCCCACAATCCGCTCGAACGCCGTCATGGCCTGTATCGCAGCCTCGATGGCCTGCGGGCCCTCAAGACGCTGTGCCTCAATCCGGTCAGGCGCTTTTTGTTCAGCCAGCACGGGCAATTTCCAGACCGTACCGCTGACAACCAGCGCGGGCCATAGCTGGTTGAAGGCGTGCATTCTGGAAACAAGACGCTCATGAACAGAAACGATGTCAGAAAGCATGGCTACTCCTTTATCAATACCACCCCTAGTTTATGTTTATAACACGTGCCCTTCTAACCTAACTCTGGGAAGCAGGAAAGAAAAGCGGCTAACAGCTTTAAGCTGCGTATGGGGTGGTATTATTGTATGCTAGCTGGCTATATAGCTAGCTAGCACTTTTGGTTGGTCTTTACACTCGGTGGCAGTCACGTATATCGTGCTTTCCTATCGATAGCTAGCTATCTAGCTACCGATAGGAAACGGAGGGCATTAGCTATTTGAGGTTGTAGTGCTTCTTGAGCAGCTGCTGAACGATGTCTGTCTCGGTGACCCGCTTTCCGCTTCGTGCCGACTCTTGTGCCGCGCCGATTTTCAGTGCGTTGGCAATGTCCCAACGTAGACGAAAAAGCTTCTGGATGGTCGGCTCTGGCTTGAATGCTTCGATCACGGGGTTCTGGACAACCGCCTCTTCACGGACGACAACCTTGTTAAGGGCCTTATCAGCCTCCCCGCCTTCGAGAAATTCGTTCGGGTCTTTCTTGAAGCTTTTGATGTCCGGCTTCGATTTGATCATGCCAGCACCTCGGCAAAGAACGCGTTCATTTCCTGGATCGCCGCATGATCACGTTTGAGTTCATGAACAATTGCGCCTTCGCTGATGCAACGACGAAAAGCGACACGCTCACAGATTTTGGTCTTGAACACACTGAAGGACTGCTCTTCCAGAAAAGTCAGCATTTCACCGGTGTCTTTGGTGCGAGTGTCGACCCTGGACAGCAGCATCTTCACATTAAGGTCCGGGTTGTAGTCACGAGCCAGGTCGACCACAGTTAGCAGATCGGTCATGGCAGCAGCATCAAATGAGCTTGCCCCGACAGGAACGATGACCACTTCAGCGAGCAATAGGGCAGAGCGCAGGCCCACCGAGTCACGACCACCGGCGTCGACAACGACGTGTTCATAAGAAGTTGCCAATTGGCGGCCTTCTGAGTTGATAGCTTTGCCTTGCAGGCAGACGGTCGTCGGGCTTGGGCTGTACTCGGGGTTATCACGGCGCCAGGCTGCCCAACTGGCTGCGCTGGCCTGTGGGTCACCATCGATCAGTAATGTTTTACCCAGTGTTGCCAGCATGGTTGCCAGATGCACGGCGGTGGTGGTTTTGCCAACTCCACCTTTGGTGTTGACGCATGCGAAAATTGTCACTGCAGTCTCCTTGTTGTTGCGGCAGCTATTTATAGGTAACCATTTCGGCACTAATTATAGCTATCTATCTATATAGCTATCTATAGTAGCTGACACGTTTGTGACAGACTCTGTCTGTCGTCTCCATGATTTCTGCGTGTAGGGAAAATCCCGATGGTTTGAAAGAATCTGCTTTTTGGCGAGGTAGGGTTTTATCTGCTTTGCTTGTGAGGATTATTTCTAGCCAGGTAGTCAAAGTGACACTGCCAATCGGTCCGTCAGTGACCTCTGACATGAACCGAGACGCCCGATAGCCAGGATTGGCACCTTGGTGTTCAGCAGGGGGCGTTTTTTCGATGAATCTATGTAAAACGACTCTGTAAACAACCTGGTAATGCCATCACAAGCTCCTCAGGCGAGCTGTGGGCGATTAAAACGTTTTTTACATACCCGCCATGGATGAAGTCGTCGATTTTTCCTTCAGCGGCTTCTCAGGGGCTTTTGGCGCTATTCGTTTTTGTTTTTCGCTTTTGATTTTTCCCCGTCAGAAAAAAATGGCTTTTCGCGTGTGTTTTTAAAATCTTTTTTTCTTGTTTTTAAAGCTTGTTTTTAAAGCTTGTTTTTAGCACCGCTGGAGCCCTTGATTTACGTGGCCTGCAGAGGGGCATCGACTACAAATTCTGGCTATACGACTACAAATTCCGGCTATCACGACTACAGATTCCGGCTGTAACGACTACAAATTTCAGCTATGGCGACTACAGATTCCGGCTGTTATCCACAGGCTGGAACTCGTTTTATTGGATCCAATAGAAAGGCCAATACTTTCCTGGCAACGACAGAACGGCGTGCGGCCAATGCCGCCTGAAAATCGCCGGAAAACCTTAATTTGCTATCGACTACAAATCCTGGCTATAGCTGAAGGCCTTATGAAATAAGGCCTTCAGCCATGCCACAGCGTCTGACAGACCGTTCCTACACGAAACACGATTGGTTACAACGACTACAAATTCCGGCTATAGCTCAAAGCCACTAACGACTACAGATTCTGGCTACCATCGAATGTGCCCTGAAGCCGGGACATTTCGGGTTACACGCTGAAACCTATCGACTACAAATTCCGGCTATAGCTCAAAGCCACTAACGACTACAGATTCTGGCTACCGTCGAATGTGCCCTGAAGCCGGGACATTTCGGGTTACACGCTGAAACCTATCGACTACAAATTCCGGCTATAGCTCAAAGCCACTAACGACTACAGATTCTGGCTACCATCGAATGTGCCCTGAAGCCGGGACATTTCGGGTTACACGCTGAAACCTATCGACTACAAATTCCGGCTATAGCTCAAAGCCACTAACGACTACAGATTCTGGCTACCGTCGAATGTGCCCTGAAGCCGGGACATTTCGGGTTACACGCTGAAACCTATCGACTACAAATTCCGGCTATAGCTCAAAGCCACTAACGACTACAGATTCTGGCTATGTACAAACGAGACGAAAAACGTTCGACAAGCTTGGTACTATCGACTCATCAACGCGCCAGGAGTAGTCGATGACTGCCAAAGAACCGTCGTCGCTGCTCGTGACGAAAGCCAACGATCTGATCAGTGCTTCCTACCGCCTGACCCTTCAGGAACAGCGCCTGCTGCTGGCCGCGATCGCCCAGGTCGACCCGCGCAAACCTATGCCTTCGAAGATTACCGTCACGGCGGCGAACTTCGCCGATATCTACGGCGTGCCGATCCGCTTTGCCTACACCAACCTCAAGGAGGCCGCTGATTCCCTCTACGAGCGCGATATTCAGACGTTCGATGGTAAGAACCGCACACGTATCCGCTGGGTCTACAAGGCGGTTTACGCGGAGGGTGAGGGCCGGGTCACGCTCAGCTTCACGGTGGATGTGATCCCCTACCTGTCAATGCTCAACAGCAAGCTGACCTCCTACGATCTGCGTCGCGTGGCCAATCTCAATTCGATGCACAGCTTTCGCTTGTTTGAACTCATGATGCAGTTCAAGAGCACCGGCGTTCTGGTGATCGAGGTCGAAAGGTTGCGTATCCTTCTGGACCTGGGCGACAGCTACAAACGCTTCAACAACCTGCGTCAGCGAGTGATCACTCCCTCGATCAACGAGATCATGGCCAAGTCCGGAATCGCCATCACCTACGAGACGGTGACCGAAGGCAAAACCGTAAAAAGCCTGGTCTTTCGTTTCCACGAAGCGGCTCAGCTACGGCTTTCATTGGTCGATACCCTTGAGCTATTGCCTGAAAATCCACTTGAGATACTTAAAGATTAGTTTTTAAAACAACAACTTATGAATTAGATAGCTAGTTATATAGCTATCTATCTAGGTTTTGTACGAAAAGTATTGCCGCATACAGCGTAGGCTGCAGGCCCGCGTGACCATGGCCGAGAAGCTTCTCACCAGCTTGTCGTAGCGAGTGCCTATTCTGCGGTTCTCCTTTAGCCAGCCAAACATCCGCTCAATGATGTTCCGTTTCCGATACTTTGGACGATCAAAGAGTCGGGGCAAGCCAGGTCGGGGTTTGCGTGGCATGGCGCGCAGCGGGATCACCGGCTGCATTCGGTAACGGTCTCAGTAATGACGCAGGTGTTCTGCGTCATAGCCTTTGTCAGCCAGTAACCAGCGACTACGCTTGCGTGGTCGCCCCGGCTTACCGGGAATTCGCACCTGATCCAGCAGCGGCTGGGCGTGGGCGATATCGCTGGCTTGCCCAGGCGAAAGGATGAAGCGCAATGGCACCCCATTGGCGTCGCAGACCATGTGAATCTTGGTAGTAAGGCCGCCCCGGCGCCTGGAGAGGCTCGGGTTGCGCGTACCGCAGTGGAGTCGATCATCCAGGTGTCCAGATCGATCAGTACTTCCCGGTTCAGGCGAATGTGCAAGCGCTCCAGTATTCGATCAAACGTACCGTCGTCGCGCCAGTCACAAAAACGCTGATACACCGTCGACCAAGGCCCAAAGCGTTCTCGCAGGTCACGCACATAACCACAACAGCTTCCACAAGTACGGATTCACCACAAACTTGCCGCATTCCTCACTGCGAGCAACGGTTAAATCAGTTGCCCGATGGACGTGGGATTGCTATCGCGGCGATGCCGTTGTCATCGAGGCAATGCAGCTGGATAGTAGCCTGCCGCTCGCAGAGCGTCAGACTCTCGCAGCGAAGCGGACCCATGAAGTAAGGCATAAAGCTACTGAATCGAAAGTTCGCGCAGGCTGTAGAGGGCTTCTGCAACGTGGCGAACCACTCCACCGGACGGCTATAGCCGTGCTTGCAGGCGTCACCCGGCAGACAGTTGGCACATACGCGCATGTTCTCGAAGAAGTTTCCAGACCTACCTTCGTTGCGGTCTTGCCTGTCGATCCTCAGCACACTCGACCCCGAGCTAATCAGGCAAACGTACTGTATGAGCCCGCACCTGGTACCTGCTGGCCAGGCTCAAATTATGGTCATTCCGAATCAGCAGTTATTGACCAAGGCGATAGGGGAATAGCCGAAAAGCAATCCCTCTCATCCCGACATGTCGGCGATCAAGACCCAAAATCCCATCATGTTTCGGGAGGTAAACGCATCGATGCGGGTGTTAACTATGGTGTACATCAGGTAACTGGCCCGCTCAGGGCTTCGCCCTTGCTTTGCTTGGGCGATTCTGTGGATGAGGATTCTTCATAGTGCCTGGGGGTGGTCAGACACACTCAAGTCTGATGCGACCTGCTCAATGCCTCTTTCTTTAAAAGTGCTGGGTTACAGGTCCGTCAACCTTTCAGATTTCACGTAGGCGCTCGCTATTTAGGCTTTGAAGCCTGTTGATGATGCATTGCTGCAGGTGAGCTCGTGATTGTTGTGAGTTAGCGCTTTAGCAATACATCGTTGCATCCGCTTCAAACGGATCAACGGCTGGAGTCGACCATTCTTACCAATCTTCTGGGCGTTCAGCATGCTGGTGCAGGATTCGATACACCAGGATAGTGTTCCCTTTGAGTGTGTAAACAGCTCGATAGGGGTACTTTGAGATGATGAGCTCACGGCAATCAGGAATGTCTGAAGCCTTCCCTAACTGAGGAAAGGTCTCCAGCATGGTGATGGCATCGATAAGGTGAAACACGACGCTTTCGGATGCGTCAGCGCCTAACAACGGTTCGTAATGCTCGTAAATACCGTCGAGATCACTGTCCGCCTTGCTGGTTAATGCGATTTTCGGCACGGGCCACCCATTTAGCCTTTACGGCATCCAAGTCGACTAGGTTACCTGCCTCTGCATCCGCAATACCTTCAGCGACCGCTCGAAAATGCCAGGACTCTGATTCTACGTAACGTGCCAAAGCGCGTTTGAGATGGTACTGGCGATCCCGATCGGTTGCTTCGGCAAGCTTATCGAGCTGTGTAATCAGCTCCGATTCCACACGAAAAGACAGGACAGGCGAGGCCATATTAAACGCTCCGATCATCGGCGTATACAGTGTTTACGATAGTTACTGTGTGTACGTTAATCAAAAATGACCAATCCGTCAATAAGGGTCTACACCCGCCGGGCGCAGTTTCTTCGCTATTTGGCGCGGTATCTGGCCAACCTATTGCGCTTAGTGTGCGTTGCGTGGGGGCTTGTTTTAAGACTAAAAAAAACTGAAAAAATACAAAAATTTCCGTTGTGTGTGCTGCGCATAACGAGATTTATGTTCAATCTTCAATGCCGCGCTGGTAGTAAAATGGCCATTAGCCACGTTTTGCCCCTAAAATCGAACCATTTTTGATTCAAAGAGACAGGGAAGTGATCGAATTCATCGCAAGAAATCGTTGTAATAGTTATGCCTGCTCGTTATTCCTTTCGCTGGGATTGCTTCAGCCAGGCAGCTATACGCATGCCGCTCAGGACTTAACGGCCATTCAGAGAATGGCCGAGCAGGGTCATGCCGGGGCCCAGTCCAACCTCGGGATCATGTACGCCAATGGCGAAGGCGTCGCACAAGATTGTTGCCGCTGACCGAAAACTGACCCATCGGCTGAAATTTCGCTGACCCAAGCTTCTACTTCTTAAAGCGTTAGCAGGTCTGACTTTGGGCTGAATACTTATGGGGCAAAGCCAAGTCGGTAGCAGGGTCAATTCTGCATCAGTGATAACACACCAGTGCCTTATTCGGCGGATCCAGATACAGCCCAATGACGTCCCAAAATTTCTCTTCGAAGTTTGGATCGTTGGACAGTTTGAAGGTGCGTGTCAGGTGCGGTTTTATGTCGTTGGCGGCCCATATACGCTGGACGGTGAGATACCGGCAACTCGCGCCATGCTTCGACAGCTCCAGCGAGGCTGGCCGATACGCGGCTGAGTGACTTGCTCAAG
>Ga0302167_10000784_pt1 | contig 14564 bp, 6 predicted proteins | sample I_Fen_N1_1_FD_193496 | JGI IMG/M metagenome (GOLD analysis project Ga0302167, IMG submission 193496) | Peat permafrost microbial communities from Stordalen Mire near Abisko, Sweden - I_Fen_N1_1 | ecosystem: Environmental > Terrestrial > Soil > Wetlands > Permafrost | place: Sweden: Abisko...
AAAATGACGCCAAGCACGGCTGTTTGTAATCCTCCAAACCAGATGTATACCTCTAATATTACATCCTCAACGGCTGTCCTTAACTGGCTGGAACCAACACCAGGCTATACTGGAGCCTATAAATATATATATTCTACCAGTCCAACTATGGCAGGTACGGTTAATTATACGGTTTCAACAATAGCGACTCTTGCAAATTTATTGCCTAATACCACATATTATTGGTGGATTGCGTCTAATTGCTATACCAGCGAAAGTGCGTGGGTATCGGGAGGTTCTTTTACTACACTTCCTGTTTCTGTGACAGGTTGCTGGCAAAGTGTAAGTGGAGGTTATAACCATTCCCTGGGATTAAAAAATGATGGAACAATTTGGGCTTGGGGTAGTGGTGGTGCACACATAGGTGATGGAACATTGATTACCAGACAAACTCCGGTTCAAATAGGAACAGCGAATAATTGGAAAAAAATTGTTGCAGGCGGTTATTATTCAATAGGAATAAGAACTGACGGAACACTTTGGGCTTGGGGCTACAATGGAGAAGGCAGATTAGGTGACGGAACTTCTCTTGATAGATATGTACCCACACAAATCGGAACTGCAAACAATTGGGCAGATGTCTCTCTTGGAAATAGTCATACATTGGCAGTAAAGACCAATGGAACACTTTGGACTTGGGGTAGTAATCTTTATGGAGAATTGGGAGACGGAACAACAGTAAATAAAATTGCACCTACTCAAATAGGTACAGGAACCGATTGGGCAAGTGTTGCAGCGGGGGCTTATTTTTCTTTAGCGATAAAAACTAACGGAACACTTTGGGCTTGGGGTTATAATAATACCGGACAATTGGGTGACGGAACAAATACGAATCGATTAATACCTAAACAAATAGGTACAGATAATGGCTGGACAAATGTGGCTGCCGGATATAATCATTCTGTAGCAAGAAATTCTAATGAAGTACTTTATACTTGGGGAAATAATGAGAAAGGCCAACTTGGTGATGGTACCCTTATTAATAAATTTGCGCCTACTGCTGTTTATAATGGAGTTAAAACTATTTCTGCAGGGTTTCTTAATACTATGGGAACAACAATATACGGAAATATGTTTGCTTGTGGATTAAATGGTTTCGGTCAATTAGGTAACAATACAACCACCGATTCAAAATTGATCTTTGTAGGAAATGCTACAGATCATAAACTGGTTACTGCTGGATACAACCATACTTTATCTATAAATAATGATGGATTTTTGAAAGCTTGTGGAAACAACGATAGTGGAAAATTAGGCGATGGTACTACAACTTATAGATATGTGCTTACTCCTGTTAATTGCCCTACAAGTAATTTGGCAGTGGATGATATTTCAACAACATCGGATAATCTGAAAGTTTTCCCGAATCCTGTACAGGATATTTTAAATGTTTCATTTGATAAGAATATCCTTTCTGTAGCGGTTTACAGCACAGCTGGGCAACAAGTTCTTACTAAAACTATCAATAATAATAAAGGAACAGTTGATGTTTCTGCTTTGCCTTCAGGTGTTTACATGGTTAAGGTAAATGCTGTCAACAATACAGTGAAAACAGTGAAAGTAATCAAAAGATAAGGTTGAGAAAAAAGATTCTAAAGTAAAAAATAAATTTAACTGATTTATAGGATTATATTAAAATGGCGTCACTTAATTCAAGTGGCGCCATTTTTTTTGAATCAACTATTTGATGATCCGTAAGAAAGCCATATTTTTGCAATCGAAAACATAAAATCATCATTGATGAAATAATGTTTTCACTAAAAAACTAAAACCTAATCTGAAAACTAATTAAACCATTAAAATGGAGAAAACTACACTGTATTTTATTAATACATCAATACAAATTGTTTCCAACAATTTAAAATAAGAGTAAATCCTCAAAATTTCTTTAGATATACAAGTCGTATTTAATCAATAGGGCTAATTTGATTATTTCCTGAAAATCAGATGGAAATTTGATGTTTTATCACTAAAGATGCTAAGCTATTTTACCAACGAAGATACTTTCAAAATTAATGTTCATTCATTGATTAAAACTAAGGTTTTATCTAAATTATAGTTTTTGAAACATTTTCATTTTTTATGGAGTTCAGAAACCATTCAAACGAAGCGTAACCGAAAAGCTATACGAGTAGGGAAATATTAAAACTAATAAACATGAAGAAAATTCTTTATTTCTTATTGCTGTTAACCAGTTTGCAGTCATTTGCCCAGTGCTGGCAAAGCGTGAGCTCAGGCTTCAGCCATTCTGTAGGAATAAAAAAAGACGGAACATTGTGGACATGGGGTCTTAACGGTAATGGCCAGCTAGGCGACGGAACTACAACAAGTAGAAACAAACCAACGCAGATAGGAACTGCCAATAATTGGGCAAAAGTAGTGGCTGGTAGCTCACATACTGTTGCTATAAAAACCGATGGAACACTTTGGGCTTGGGGATTTAATGGCAGCAGTCAATTAGGTGACGGAACTACAATCAATAAAAATGTTCCGACACAAATAGGAACTGCTACCAATTGGCAAAGTGTAAGTGCCGGAATTGCCCAGACAGTCGCCATAAAAACAAACGGAACACTTTGGGGATGGGGAAATAACGGAACTGCACAATTGGGAGGTGGAATTACCACTGATATTACGACCCCGACTCAAATTGGTACAGCTACGAACTGGCGAACAGTTGTATTGGGAGGATATCATACACTAGGTATAAAAACCAATGGAACTCTTTGGGCTTGGGGAAGTAACGGAGCAGGACAGCTAGGTGATGGTACCAATACAAGCAAATCTAACCCTATTCAAATTGGAATAGCAACAGATTGGCAAGATATTGCTGCAGGTCTCAACCATTCGTTAGCTTATAAAACCAGTAGTAATCTTTTTGTTTGGGGTCAAAATGATTTCGGTCAGTTAGGTGATTATACCAATACCAATAAAAATACTCCTACTGTAATTACTACAGGGGTTATAAGTATTGCAGCAGGTAACGGACATTCTATGTTCATTCTTTCTAACGGAAATACCTATACATGTGGAGATAATAGTTTTGGACAATTAGGAAACGGTACAGGAACAAATATAAATTCACCAGCTTATATCGGAACTGTAAGCAATGGACAAATGATTGTCGGAGGCAGAAAAAATACACTTTTTATAAATGTAGATGGATATTTATCAGGCTGTGGAGCTAATGATTCAGGACAAATTGGTGATGGTACGACTACTCAGAGATATTCATTTGTTCCGGTTGCCTGTGTTGCAAGTTGTAATCCTCCAACACAATTATATACTTCTAATATTGCTTCTACAACGGCTACCTTAAATTGGTCACCCTCAGCAACAGCACCTACCGGAGGGTATGTTTATGCATATGGTACATCTCCAACTATGGGAGCAGCCAATGGAAATACTGTTTTAACAACAGCAAGTGTAAACAATTTATTACCTAACACTACTTATTACTGGTGGGTGATGTCTAATTGCGGATCCAACCAAAGCGCTTGGATTCCCGGAGGATCTTTTACGACACTTTCTCCTGCAGGCTGTTGGCAGAAAATTTATGCAGCAGAAACACATTCATTAGGAATAAAAACCGATGGAACACTTTGGGCATGGGGAAATAACCAATATGGTCAGCTGGGTGATGGAACAACCAATAATAGAAATGTAGCCATTCAGATAGGAACAGCCAATAACTGGAAAAAAATTGTTGGTGGTTCTCAGTATTCAATTGGGTTAAAAACCGATGGAACACTTTGGTCTTGGGGGTATAATTCGGTAGGTCAATTAGGAAATGGAACCAATGTCAATCAATTGGTACCTACACAAATAGGTACAGCTTCTGACTGGGCAGATATTGCTACCGGTAAGGTACATGCTTTGGCTGTAAAGACAAATGGCACACTATGGGCTTGGGGAAGCAATCAGTATGGCCAGTTGGGAGATGGAACGGTTACAAATAAGAATATTCCTACACAAATAAGTACTGCAACAAATTGGAAAAGCATAGCTGCCGGAACAGATTTTTCATTGGCAATAAGAACCACTGGAACTCTTTGGGGATGGGGCTATAACCAATCTGGCCAGTTGGGTGACGGTACAACAACAGTAAGAACTTCACCAGTTCAAATAGGAACTAATAGTAATTGGGTTGATGTTTCTGCCGGCTTTATGCATTCTGTAGCAAAATTTTCAAATGGGATAATGTACGCATGGGGAGATAATAGCCAAGGTCAACTTGGTGACGGAACCTATGTCAACAAATTAACGCCAACTCTTGTCATGGATGGAGTTCAAAGCTTTGATGCAGGAGGATATCATACGGTTGGGATAGCAAATCCCGGAAATATGTTTGCTACCGGATATAATAATTTAGGTCAATTGGCTAATAGCACGACCAATATCAATTCAAACACCTTTTATATGTCGAATGCCAGCGACTTCAGTATGGTGTCTGCAGGAGGATTTCATACTTTAGCTTTAAATGCTGATAGCTTTTTGAAATCTGCAGGTGCTAATGAATCAGGTCAGTTGGGTGATGGTACTATCATTCAGAAGAATTCTTTTGTTTCTATTGTTTGCTCTACGGTTTGTAATCCTCCAAGCCAATTGTACAGCTCTAATATAACTTCTTCATCAGCTACTCTTAATTGGGTGGCACCGACATCGGCTCCTAGCAATGGGTATTTATATCTTTACAATCTTAGTCCGGTTATTGGTGGTGCAGATGGAGTTACTCTTTCTACAACAGCAAATTTGACAAATTTATTACCAAACACTACTTACTATTGGTGGGTAAAATCTAATTGTGGATCTAACCAAAGTGATTGGACAGTAGGTGGCTCATTTAAAACATTGGCTACGAATACAACAGGTTGTTGGGAAACTGTGAGTGTCGGATATAGTCATTCTTCGGGAATCAAATCAGATGGTACATTATGGACATGGGGAAATAACTCTTTTGGACAGATTGGAGATGGTACTACATTGATGAAAAATATCCCTGTACAAATAGGAAATGCAAGTAATTGGTTAAAAGTAGCTACTGGAATGGATCATTCTGTAGGACTCAAAACAGATGGTACGCTTTGGGCTTGGGGTAGTAATTCGTCTGGTCAGTTAGGAGATGGTACCAACATCGGTAAAAATGTACCAACACAAATAGGAACTGCAACAGATTGGGCGAGTATTGCTACCGGAGATCAATCTACATTAGCGATAAAATCTAATGGGACACTTTGGGCATGGGGTCAGAATATTAATGGACAATTAGGAGATGGTACAACTACTGATAGAAATGTACCAACACAAATAGGAACCGCAAATGATTGGAAAACTCTTGGTCCGGGAGGAGTGCATACTCTTGCTATAAAAACAAATGGAACGCTATGGGGTTGGGGACGTAATAATTTTGGACAATTAGGTGTTTCAGGTATAGCCAATGCTCCTGTTCAAATAGGAACAGATACAAATTGGAAAAGTGCTGTTGGAGGATATTATCATTCAGCAGCGATAAAAACAAATGGCACACTTTGGGCCTGGGGAAATAATTCCTACGGACAATTAGGAGATGGAACCACTGTTGATAAAACTACTCCTATACAAATAGGAACTGCAACCAATTGGAAAAGTGTTAATGCTGACTATTTTCATTCTTCTATGGGACTCAAAACAGATAATACACTTTGGGCTTGGGGATATAATAACGTATTCCAATTAGGAGATGGAACCACAACCAATAGAACGAGTCCGACACAAATAGGAACAGCTACTGATACAAAAAGTATTGCAGCCAATATGTATAACAGGCTTCTTATTAATAATAATGGATTTTTATCATCTTTAGGTATTAATACTTCGGGGCAAGTAGGTGACGGAACATTTACTCAAAGAAAAATTTTCATTCCTATTGCTTGTCCTACAAGTGCTTTAGCAGTGGATGAAACTTCAACAAGATCAAACAATGATAATTTGAAAGTTTATCCGAATCCGGTACAGGATTACCTAAATGTTTCTTATAACGAAAAGATTGCTTCTGTGACAGTTTACGGTGCAGCGGGACAGTTGGTAACAACTAAAGTTATTAATGATACGAAAGGAACGGTTGATTTTTCAGGATTTGCATCAGGAGTTTATCTGGTTCAGGTAAATACTGCTAATAATACGGTGAAAACAGTAAAAGTAATCAAACGATAAGTTTTGATAAAAGACCTCTGAAATATAAAATTAAATTATAGCTGAGGTTTTTAAATTGATTATGATCAGCGTGTACAAATTTTGTACACGCTGATTTTATTTTAAGAAAAGAATAAAGCTCCTCTTCCATACAAAAACCAAATCCCAACTCTCGTCAGGATTTTATTCATTCTTCAGTTTTTAGAAAGAGTTGATATTAAAATCGGTAGCCAATACTCAATCCATACTTTGCAACCACATCATGATCTGTTTTGTCTGCATTAAACAAAAGTTTTCCGTAGCCTGCGTTGGCTTCAAAAACAAATCCTTTTTTTGTGACCAGTTTATAGCCCAGACCAGCACCCAGCGCAACATCATAAACATCTTTGTTTTCAGTGAATGTCAGATTATCTGCTGAGTATATTTTTTTTCCATCAATAGAAGTGAACATTCCAAATCCTTCAACAAAAAATCCAGAAGCATATTTTTTTCCAAAATAATATCTGTAATAGGGGGAGATGAAGTAATTCATATCCTCATTTTCTGTATTATCATAAACAAAAAATGCAGAGATCCCTAGTGATGAATTTTTGTTGAGGTGTCGTTCAAAATTTACTTCCACAGCACCGGATAATGGCGCGATTAAATTTAGTCTAATTTCATTGTTTTTCTGATAAGGATTTGCATCAGTTTCATTTTGAGCCTTAACAGAATAAAAAGCAAATAAAATGATTACTAGTAAAAAGGTTTTTTTCATAAAAAATTAATTTGAATTATTTGAATGCAAAACTCAAATAAATCAAATTAGAACGGGTTCCAAAAGCTTAAAAATGGATAAAATGGGACTTATTTGCTGCTATTTTTATATTCATTGGGTGTCTGACCGGTAACTTTTTTAAAGGCATTATAAAAAGTAGTCTTTGAAGTAAACCCAGATTCCAATCCCATCGTCAACAAAGTATAGTTTTCATATTCCGGATTTGATATCATTTCCTTAACGGCTTCTACTCTATATTGATTGATATAATGGGCAAAGTTGTCTCCCGTTATCGTGTTTACAATTTGTGAAACATATCCCGCGCTTATTCCTAGTTTTTCAGCAACTTTTTCTCTGTTTAATGTACTGTCAGTATAAATGTGCTGATCCTTACAAAGAAGTTCCAGTTTTTGAAAATAAAGATTATCTGCCGTTATAGATTCCTTATATTCTTGTGGGGTACTATTTTTTACAATTTGCAGATTGGTATACAAAACACTTGAATCATTATTTAGAAAATTGTATACAGCATCTTTGTTTTTTGCAAGTTTGTATTTGTAAATGCCTATATAAGCCGTCCAATGCATAATAAATGTTGCACATAAAGCCAGTACACTCATGGTAGAGGAAATGTCTATTCCAAAAAAGAAGCCAGTCATATACGTAATTAACCAGGTAGATAATAATAAATAAAGAGCCGTTAATAAGGTAATTATCCATGTTTTTTCTTGTGGATCTTTTAAGTGCCTTATCATAAAATAAGAGTAAAAAGGTGGAAACAGGATGATGATAAAGGCAAATAAAAACTGAATCAGTCTAAGTATATTGATTATGAAAATGCCTGAATCTGCGATTTTATAAATTCCTAAAATATCATTAAGATGGTATGTAATAATAAAAGTAGAGGAATAGGCAAACGGAATGTAATACAAATAAGTTCTTTGTCTGTTCTTTACAGTATCATCAATTCGGTTTATTATAAACAGGAAGATGAATACAGGTAGTAAAAATATCCACTCAATATAATCCAGAAAACGTAGCAAAGGATAGGACGTAAATGCATCTTCAATTTCAAAAACATAATTCAGTAAAACAATGGAAAGTGCAAATAATAAGTATGCTAAATATTTATTTGATTTACTATTGAATAGGGAAGATTTTAAAATAACTACGCCTAAGACTATTCCCTGAAAAATAGCAATATTTAAAAGTGTTGTGTAAATCAATTTTTTATAAAAGTTATTTCAAAGATTTGTCTCGGAATGTCATGGTATAAATATAGCTCTTTCATACGAATTGATAAAATGAACCTATATTAATACTGATGACTTTTTTTGACTTGCCAATTTCTGTAACTAAGATTTTTTTCGGGAACAAAAAAAAGCACTGTATGATATCATACAGTGCTTATAGTGACCTTGATGAGTGTATCTTCAAACACGTTTATAGAGGATTTGATTCGTTTTAGCCAAATTAAGCAAGAATTACAAAACTTATTTTTAGCATCATTCATATTCTGTACTTTGGACTGCAAAAGCCCGGAATGATGTGTCTAGGAAAGAGACAGATCTTAAGCATGTTAAAAATATTGAAAACAATCTGATTCCGATTTATTTTATTAAAGGACAGACTAGAAAAATGTCAATCTCTGATTTTTTTTAATAAAGCTTGTATCAGTATCCGGTTCTTATATTAAGAAAAATAAAGTGTTTATTATACAGTATAATGCCAAATGCCTTCTAAAAATAACATATATCTTCTTGGTTGATATTCTCCATATGAAAATAGATATATTACATCATTCTTTTTTAGATAATGAATTTCTAATCCATCTTCAGATACATATTTTTCGATAAAACTTTTTCTTTCAGTAAATTCATTTTCTCTGACGATTGTATCAAAACTTTCATCATTTATTTCTTTTTTTAAATCTCTTAATGGGTTATTGTAAAAATCAATTAATTTGATTTTTTGATTTTCAATTTCAAAAATCTCTTTTAAACATTTTTCTTCATCGCCGTCAAATAATTTTTGCCTGGTTATTTCGTTTTTTTTGATCATATTTTTTCACATAAAAAACGAGGCTATCTCAAAATTGAGGTAGCCTCGTTGCAAGTTATTTATAAAGTATTAATTACTTTTTGTATAACGAAATTATTCATTCTTTTCTTTCGGAATAGGATCTCCTGTTTGGGGATCAATGGTATACTTTTCATTAAAACTTTCAATGGTTTCAGGTTCTCGGGTTAAGGGATTTACACCGTATTTTATGATATAACTTGTAACGGTATCTGGCTCTCCTACATTACCCATAAAACGTGGTGTTGGGTCTGTATTATAATTATCCCACCATTCCTTTTCTTTTCTTTTTTCCTCGTCGGTCATTAAAGCTCTTCTTTTGGCTTTTTCTTCTTCAAATATTCTTGAGTTGAATCGGGCAATTTGACCTTTGTGGTCTTCTGATAATGAATCTTCTATTGCTCTTCTAGTTTCTCCGTCTTTTTGATACAGCATAATTTTTTGTAGTAAATTATCGTCAAATATCTCGGGTAAATTATTAAAATCTACATAAGGTAATTGGTCATTTCTCTCTCTTCTGTACCCTTTGGCTTCTTCAGATTCCTTAAAAACAATGTATTGTTCTTGCTGGTGTGGCTTGAGTATATTAAATACCTCGTCAAAAATAGAGTTATTTAAATCTTCTATATTTAATAATAGTTTTAAATTAAACCTAGGCAATTCATCTTTGATATGGTTAAAATAATCTGTTGCGAAAATCATATTTTTTTTATTTTAATGGTTTTACTAGTTCTAAATACTCTATTTCATAGTACTCTATATCGTCAATGGTTTTTATGTATTTTGGATTAGAAGTTTGGCGGAAATATCCTTCATTCATCAGTACTTCCTCTTGTATCATTGTTGAAGGAGGGGTTGCATCAGAATGTCGTATGGGACCAAGGTTTTTACCCCAATCTGACAAATCATCAATATAAACACCTTCTACAGTTTCTATTTTTCTAATAATGGCTACTTTTTCTCCTTTTTCTACATTTTTAGCTGAAAGTTCTATAAATCCTTCTGCTACTTTTTCATCTAATGTAGCAGAAACCATCCCTTTGAAAGGAACTTCTTTGCCTTTTCCATTTTTTAAAGTTGATTCAAAATAATCTAAACTTTCCATACGTCCGCTAAGTACTGTTTTTCCGTTCATATTTCGTTCTTCCACTTTTCTAAGTTTATCTAAGGCAATTTTTAAATCTTCATATATTTGGCTGTTATATTCGCCCCACCAAGAAGGCTCAAAACGTGCTGGAGTGTTTACTAATCCTCCGTCTACTGTAAAAACATGAACAGTGGCAAGATCGTGATGGGTTGCATCACCGATAGGTAATAATTTATTTTCACTTTTTAACAAATCAATAGTTTTTGATGATTTTCCGAAATCGGGCATTTTTTTCCAAAACTTATACCATCCATATTCTCCCAAGAATTTTTCATAGCTTTTTACAGTTTGAGTGAAAACTTTCGGATTATCTTTATAAGCTTTAACAAAGTTAATAAAATCATCTGTATTTTTAATTCCACTTATCTCATTAATAACCTTAGAATCAGCTGAATTTAAAGCTTTTTCAAAATTTATTAACTCATCATTTGTCAGAAGTTTATTATTTTGAGCTACGGCTATTATTTTTTGCTCACTAGTTGATAGTTTACGTACTTTTAGCTTTTCTGTTTCTTCTAGTAAATTTTTTACTTTATCAAGATCATTATCTGCTATTGCTTTTTCGAGCTTAATAACCAGTTTATCATCTTTAGCTAATGTTTTTGCATCTTCAAACGTTTTCTTAAGCAAAGATAATTCTTCGGGTGAGAGTTGTTTTATTTCTTTAATTATTTTTGCTGCTTGTAATTCCAACAAAAATTTCTCAAAGCTTAGCATACCACTTTTTATGTACTTACTGGCTAATGGTAGTAATTTGGTAGCAAGCTCAGGATTTACCAATGTATTTGTCGTAAAAATACTTTTTTTAGTTCTATTTAGTGATTCTTTTATCTCAGCTTTTAGCTCTGTTTGTTTTACAGTATTTTGTTGGATTTTAGTTTCAAGACTTTCAATTCTAGCCAAATCATTTTCTAAGGCTTTTATTACCTTATTCTGAGTTGCAGGATCTAAGTTAGCTTCTGCAAGCAGTTTTCTAGCTTGGGTAATATCCTTTGTTTGTTCAAATGTTCTACCTGCATTTACCAATTTGCTTGATATTTTTGCCACTGCAGCAGCATCTAAAACAGAGCCTACAACAGAAATAATTACCCAAACAGCACTTGGCTCGTCTTTAGAGATATCTACTTTATAGGCGGCCAGTTGCGTGCGGTAAGACTCTATTTCTTCATAAGTTATATAAGCACTTAGAGCAAAATTTCCTGCTGCTAATAATACTGCTACAGTTCCTGTACCAAAGGAAAGTAGCCCTAATGCAACTGCTAGAACACCTATTAATAATCCCTCTATAATATGTTTAGTACTTTCTTCGCTTTCTTTATCAGTTATTATTAAATCAAAAATACTGTCTTTGGCTACTCCTTGTTGTTCTTTAGATTTCTGAAGTAAACTTCCGTACCCATAGATAGAAAGACCTTGGTCAGCTTGTAAATTTGTAATTATTTTTGTTATATTTCCTTCCTGATCATTGATATAATTTTCTAAGAAACTGCGAAGTTCTTGTTGGGTTTCTATTTGGGCGAAACCTTCTTTATCAAAGCCATTATCTTCAACAAGTGGAGTAGTAGACGATAATCCCTTAATTGCTGTATTGCCTTCTGCTCTTTTACTTCTGGCAAGTATTTCCATTTTATTTTTAAATGCTCTCTCTTCAGAATTTGGTTTTTCGATTATAATAGGGGTGCTGGCACTACTTGCTACTTCATAACTTTCCTTAGCTTTAGAGGTTTTTATTTTTTCTAATAAATTTTTTATGAAAGAATCATTAAGTAATTTCTTTTTTTGTTCAAAAAGAACATGTCTGTATTTTATCAAAGAATCCTCTGCAATGTGAACAGTTTCTTTACGGAAAGAAAATTCGTAATCTGTAATCAATTTTTTGAATGATTCTAGGGTGAATCCATTTGTATTAAGTGATACCAGTAATTCATCTAATTGTTTATTTAATGCATTTTGAAAAAAAGCTTTGTTAGGGTCTTTTGGTTCATAAGGCGTGCTTTCATGGCTGCGTTTAAATTTAATATAGGTTGTATATTGTTTGTATAAAGTTTCTAAACCAGGTACTGCTAATTGTTCTTGTAATTTTTCTCTATTGCTTTTTTCTGTGCTTCGAAGATTTCTATTTGCAATATATTCTTTAAGTGATTTTTCAATAGCGTTTAGATTAGTTGTTTCTGCTGAAACTTTGCTTTTATAATCAGCTATTTCTTCATCCGATAATTGTTTTAATAAATCGAGGATACGCGTATTCTGAATGTAATCAGCAGTACTTGTTGCGTCTCTGATAAATTGTTTTTTATCTGGCGATAATGCCTCTGTTTCTTTTTCTATATTATTTTCTTTTGCAGATACCTTATAGTTTACAGTTCCTCCTTTGGCAACTGTATCTTTAACATATTCATTCGAAAATTCTGGCTTCCAGATCAGATGACGGGTTATGTTCATCTTAAACTCAGCAAAATGGTTAAGATCTTCATCAGTCTGAATTAATTTACCATTAAATTTTTGATTTTTTTCTACAACAATAGGATAAGTAATAGAATCATCGTCTTTAGAATTAGTTGTTTTAGGCTTTTCTAATGTTGCAGATAAAGAAACATTATCATTTTTAGTTTTTTTATTTTTAAGCTTTCCTAACGCTTCATCCATTTTCAATAAGGTTTTTGAATCAAAAATCCCAGATTTTTGAATACCATAATCACTTTGAAAACTCATAAGCGCAATCTTCGTTTTATCCCCAAAAAAAGTCTCATTTTCAGGCGTTTTGTAGCCTAATTCATTAAGTGCTTTATTAAGAGCTAAAACATGCAATCCATTATTTAAAAACTTTATGATGGATGAACCTCTTTCTACTTTATTAAATGCTCTGTTTCGGAATGGAGCATATGTTATTTGGGTAACTTCTGTTTTTGCAAGAGAGATTTTAGCATCTTGACTGCTAATCGGGACGTATTTTTCTTTATTATCGGTGGTTTGCGCTTCGGATCGGTTGGCTCTTGGCGCAAATGTTTTTTTATGTCTGCTCATGTTTTTGGTTATTAGATGAATTCATTTTTTTGTGCTAAAAGTTTATTCTGATTTTTGTACAAATGGACTGAGACGAGCCTGATTTTTTCCAAAAGCCTTTTCATTTTCTATCGTTAAATAAGTACTCAGTAATGAATATGTAATAATGGTTTCATTACGATCATGCAATGCCATTGCTACATTTTTCATAATGTTGCGGATATTGGCTCCGGTGTAAGAATATTCTTTAGCTAAATGTTTTAAAAGTTCATCACTTTCAAAGGTTATATTTTTAGGCAAATAATGCTCCCAAAGCGATTCTCGGGTAATTTCTGTCGGACGGATTACATTGATAGAAACATCTATACGTCGCTTAAAAGCATCATCCATATTATTCTCGAAATTGGAAGCCAAAATTGTTAACCCATCAAATTTTTCTATTCGTTGTAATAAATAAGACACTTCCTGATTGGCGTAGCGATCATGAGCATCTTTTACATCAGAACGTTTTCCAAATAAAGCATCAGCTTCGTCGAAAAACAACATACAATTTTTACCCTGCAGCCTGTTGAATAGCACTTCAAGATTTTTCTCGGTTTCACCAATATATTTGCTCACTACTTGTGAGAGATCAACATGGTACATATCAATTCCATACGAATTAGCAAGAATTCCCGCCAACATAGTTTTTCCTGTTCCCGGTGCACCGTAGAATAAAGCAATGAAACCCGGTTTAAAACCATGATTATTACTTTTAAAAAAGCCATTTTCCAATGCGTTGATGTAATGTCCAATGGGTTTTATCTGTTCTCGGACATTATTTTCTAAAATAATATCATCCATCGTTAAATGAGATTGATAAAGCTTTCCCGGAAAATAAGAACCGTGGTCTAATTTTGGTTTCTGACCCGATAAAAAATAGTTTAAATACGCTGTATCCAACTCAATTTTTCCATGAATAAATTCTGTTGAAGAACGATTGTAAATAATATCGTTTTTTAGTAAAACACTTCCATTTATCAATTGCGAACTGTAATGCGACCATAATGATAAATCTTTACCGGCTAGTAAAAAAAGTGCGGTTTGAAAAGTTGGCTTAAAACTACGGTTGGCTTTGTTGTATTCACCTCCAGCTTCAATAGCAAAGGCATTACTGCTTTCTTCTATTTGTACAAATGTTTTTAGCATTGATGGATAATGAGCTGAAGCAATCCCTAAAGCCAAGATTACCCTGTCTATAGCTGTGAGTTGGTACGTGTTTATGGTAATAGAGTAGGGTGATTCGTCATTTAATTTTGGTGATTCAGGTACTTCAAAAGCAATACTCAACTCTGTTTCATCTTCTAAAAACAATTCTTTGCATCGCAT
>Ga0302167_10000788_pt1 | contig 14493 bp, 8 predicted proteins | sample I_Fen_N1_1_FD_193496 | JGI IMG/M metagenome (GOLD analysis project Ga0302167, IMG submission 193496) | Peat permafrost microbial communities from Stordalen Mire near Abisko, Sweden - I_Fen_N1_1 | ecosystem: Environmental > Terrestrial > Soil > Wetlands > Permafrost | place: Sweden: Abisko...
TATTTTGGATAGCATTCTCAGTTTGTCCAATATTTGAATCACTATTTTCATGACGTTTGTTCAAAATAGCGTCAGCCTCGTTGAATAATAAAATTGGAATCGTTTTTTTATTGTTACATATTTTTTTATAACTTTCAAATATCTCTTTTATCAGTTTCTCAGATTCTCCATACCACATTGACTTTGTTTGAGCAATATCGACAAACATAATGTCCCTACAAGTAGCTTTGGCTATTTGATAAACTGTTTCAGTTTTTCCGGTTCCTGGACTTCCGTAAAATATAGCAGCAACACCTTTAGAAAGATTATTATCAAGTAATCTTAGTTGTAATTTCACAAAATTATCGCATTTCAAACTTTCAATAAGAAAATTTACTTCTTTAGCTTGATTTGATTCATAGAAAAGTTCTTTAAATTTAATATCTTCATTGAGTAGCACGTTCTTAAATTTCGTATTCTTTAAGAATAATTCAGCATCATCCTTCATAAGAGTTTCAAAAGCTTTGCTAGACAAACTTAAGGTGGAGTCATTGGCGAACTTTGATTCCCCTAATGTAATATATTCTAAATCATACATTCGGTTTGTTCTATCAACAAATTCCCGAACCTTTAGTAATCTTTTCCGTGGATTTTGATAAATATCCCTAAGAGTTTTCTCTAAAAGACATGGATATCCGGTTATTTGTTCTTGTAAAATTTCATACAGCAAAATTCTATCATCGATTTCAAGTAATGTTCGAACTTCTTTTATAGACTCAAGTTGTGTATTGCTTATTTCTAGCTCCTCGACCAAACAAAACAATTCATTAGAATTAATTTGGTCATTTCCTCGTTGTGCGATATGGTCTGATACACATTTAATAAATTCATATATATCAAGTAACTCTTTCTCCTTTCCTAAATAGACTTTATTAGTATATATAGAATTAGAAACATTTTCTGAAACTGTGTAACTTGCATTTGAAAAATTCATTTTTTTAGATCTACTTCTATACTCTCTTACGACTTCAATTAAATTTGCCCCTATTAAATTATCTATATCATTTTTTAAATTTAGTGTGTCTATATAAGTGATATCAAGAAAATGAATAATGCTTCTTAAATCTACACTATCATTCTTAACAAGAAGAACAAAGACTACTATAAAAATAATAGTTTCATTTGAATCTGTGGCCACATTCAAATAATTGGCTACATTTTGAAGAGGTAACTTTATCTCTTCTAGTATATCAACACTTAACTTCGAATCCTCAAGTTTTTTTGCAATTTGCGTAATTGTTCTTAGAACGTTAAATTCTGCTCCCTTTGAAGTTTGTTCATCCATGAAAATTAAAATTAAATTATACAACAATATCTTTTGCTTCTGATCACAAATGTAGCAATATAAAATGACATAAAAAAGATAAAATGGTCATTTAGAACCGTTTTGTCATTTCATTTATGAGAACTTATACCATTATAAAATGGCACAAGTAGCAAAAAGAATACTTTGAAGCGGAAATGTGTATCCTTATTTTCAAAGAAAATTATTCTGCAAACGAAGGTGGGAAAAATGGGAGATTTTATTTTATTATTTCAATTAAATACTCTAAATCGTCTATTGAGTTTATTCTATATACTTTTTCAACGTATTCAACAAATCCATTTATTTTATTTTGCTTGCTTGCTTGTTTGTTTGAAAATAAATCAGTGCCATCTACTTTATGAACATTGGCGAAGTCCACTAATCGAATTAGGGTTGGATTTCCAGCAAGGCTTGTATTGAGATTAGTTCTATGAATATGTAACTCATCAGTTAATTGTTGAAAACTCAAGCCTCTCTCCTTGAGCAATTTATTTGTAATAAATTTTTCAATTCATTGTTGCAAATATGGTCATTTGTCACAGCTTGAAATAACACAATACAATACATATTATAACGTGATTATTATTCAATCAATTTACTTTCATATATCATATAATCGCGCCCCTTGTTTATGAAAAATTATAAAAAAGAATAAAATAAGAAAGTTTTTCGTACCGATTATATTTTCTAATATAAAAGTAATAATAGCACAAGCACTTTTTAAATAGGCAATTTACTGAGTATATAGACTATTTTAGTCTGTAAGTAACCCTTGTATAATAAAGCGAGCAGTTGCTTTAATATTATAGCGGATAATGGTTTGATTTATATAAGTAAACACTCATAATTTTATAACACTATTTATTCTCAGAAATACCGCATGAACATATTAGTTGATGTTGATTAGGCAATATATTCTTTTAATTATCTATTTATACTATACTCATTCTAACTAGCATCTTTTATTTGTAAAAGATTTCGTACTTTTGCAATAATACAGATACTTGGAAAATAATGAATCTGTTAATATTAATGGTTGCACATTAACTATTTAAAATGGACATAATAAACGGCAGTCAAAAAACAAAATATGTATTTTCAGGTCACGAATCTTTCCAATGTAAATCACTTTGGCTTAAAAAAGGATATGATTTTGTTTTTTCAAATAAAGATTTCTCTGTACCCTCAGCGGTAGTTGATTTGGGGGTGGGAAAAAACATGGTTTCAGCTATAAGGTTTTGGTTGAGAGCTTTTGGATTAACTGAGAATGACGAGTTACAAAGAATATCACATTATATTTTTAACCAAGAGAAAGGGAAAGATCCATATATTGAAGATCTTGGAACACTTTGGTTACTTCATTATTTACTTGTAAGTTCAGGTATTGCAAGTGTATATCAACTTACATTTATTGAGTTTCACAAAGAACGAAATGAATTTGACAAAGATCAATTACAAGGTTTTATTAAAAGAAAGTGTTCCGATTCTTCATACTCCAATATTTATAATGAAAATACAGTTAGAAAAGATATTGGGGTATTATTGCAAAATTATGTTGCCCCTTCAACTCAAAAGTCTAATGAAGATTTCTCTGTTCTGTTATTAGAACTAAATCTCATAACTCAATTAGACAATAAAGATCTAGATAGGAAAACGTATACGTTTAATACTATAGGTAAAAGAAGAATAACACAAGAGATTTTGCTATATGCTATTATTGATAAAAAAGGAAATGACATGACAGTCTCCTTTGAATCTTTATTGGAGTTATCCTTACTATTTTGTTTAAGTACTACCGAATTGATTGAAACAATCAAAGAATTAGTAAATTCATATCCTAACATTCTGGTTTACAAAGATGATGGCGGTATTAGACAACTGCATTTTTTAGGTGAGTTAGATAAGTTTGAAGTTTTGGAAAATCATTTTAAATAATCATGAAGTTTACTTTATCTACAAATATTGAGGCTGCCCCCTCTAAGGATTTTAACTATATTGTCACATCTAACGCGCAAAGAGTGTTGGGCAGTTTGGTGTCTGATTATATTTCTGGAATACATAGCTTCACAATTATTGGAACATATGGAACAGGTAAATCCAGCTTTTTATTGGCCTTGGAAAGAGATTTGCTATTTCAGACAAGTCACTTGTTTCAAAACAATGGACAATTTGATGGATTTAAGAGATTTAGATGTGAGAATATCGTTGGTGACTATGCACCACTTGTTAATGTTTTAAGCAGAAAATTGGGTAAGAGTGACATCTCGAATCCGAAGGAAGTATTCAAATTGTTGGATGAGACTATTAATGACTGTAAAAGGAATGATGAGCTCTTAGTAATTGTTATTGATGAATTTGGGAAAATCCTAGAACATGCAGCCAATCACAACCCTGAAAAAGAGCTTTACTTTCTTCAACAGTTAGCGGAATATGTCAACAACCCAAGTCGGCATATATTATTAATTACGACTCTCCATCAAAATTTTGGGGCATACGCTAAGAAGCTTACAGAACAACAAAAAAATGAATGGATAAAAGTAAAAGGGCGATTTAAAGAATTAGTTTTTAGTGAGCCTGTTGAGCAATTGTTATATTTAGCTGCAGAACAGATAAGTAGAGAAGACAAAGCACTAGTTGATCCCGAAGCCTTCTCTGAATTATTCTTGCTTTCTCAAGAAACCAAAATAATTTACGAGGGTTTTAAAATAGAAACTGCAAAGAAATTATATCCCATTGATATGTTTGCTGCAGTTGCTTTGACTTTGTCAATTCAAAGATATGGCCAAAATGAACGAACACTTTTCTCATTTTTGTTTTCTAGAGGAAAAAACTCTATCAATGAATTTGAGCCGTCAAAGACTAAGACATACAATCTTGCAAATGTATATGATTACATAGTTTATAATTTCTATTCATTTTTATCTGAGGTGAATTCTGATTCTATGAATTGGACTGCGATGCGCGTTGCTCTTGAAAGAGTTGAGGGAAGTTTTAATATTGATGAGATACAAAATGCATCTATACTTGTAAAAGCCATTGGCTTATTAAATCTATTTGGAAGTTCAAGTATAAAAGTCGATCATGATTCGCTGTGTACATATGCGCGCTTAGCTATGAATATTCCGCACCCGGAAAATGTTATAAAGAATCTAGTTTCCTTTAAGATTATTCGCTTTGCTACATACAAATCTCAATATGTTTTATTTGAAGGTACAGACATAAACATTGAAGATGAGTTGTACAAAGCAGCAGGACAAATCCCCAAACCCGTAGATTTTATTAATGAACTGAATAGCCTTTTTGAGTTTAGAATAATTCCAGCAAACGCTTCATATTATAGGACAGGAACTCCACGTTTTTTTGAGTATCACTTAACAACAGATGCAATAACAAATGCCCCAACAGGAGACATTGATGGTTATATAAATTTAATCTTCCCTCGTTCTGATACTTATAGATCTTCCCTAGTTGAATTATCTAAGAATTGTCCACATGCTATCATTTTTGTATACTTTAAGAATATTGAAGCTATTGTGAATTATCTCTATGAAATTCAAAAAATGCAGTATGTTCTTGATGTCGTATTAATTGACAAATCTGACAAGATTGCAATAAGAGAAATCAACAATCTAATAGCTTATGAAAAGAACTTGCTAAACAAAGCAATAAATGATAGCCTTTCTACATACTCTGATGAAATCGAGTGGTACTATAAAGGAGTATTGCTTAATATTAGTAATCATTCTGATTTCAACAAATTATTGTCGTCTGTATGTGATGATGTTTATTATTCAACACCACTTATCTCGAATGAGCTATTTAACAAACAAAAAATCAACAGCTCAATTTCTCTTGCAAGAGTAAACTATATGCAAGCATTAGTCGATTATGCAAATGAAAAAGATCTAGGATTTTCAAATGACAGATTTCCCCCTGAAAAAACTATTTATTCTTCTCTATTACTTCAAACTGGTATACATAGAGAAGATGAAAATGCTGGATATGTTTTAGGAGAACCACTATCAGATCAATTAAATGATCTTTGGAATGTTTGTGAAGATTTTCTTCAAAGTACAACAGATAAGAAACGTAAACTTGGTGAGTTAATTAAAAATTTGAAAGTCGCACCTTTTAAATTAAAACAAGGGTTTATTGATTTTTGGATTCCAACATATTTAATAATAAAAAAACAAGATTTTTCTTTGTACAACGGCGATGATGTTTACATTCCAAACATAAACAAAGAAGTATTAGAGATACTTCAAAAATCACCAGGTGATTTTCGAATTAAGGCATTTAGTGTCGATGGAGTAAAAGTGGATTTCTTCAATAAATATAGAAATTTCATTAATTTACACGACAAAGAACTAATTACGAGTGAATCATTTATTGAAACGATTAAGCCATTTTTAGCTTTTTATAAAAGACTTAATGATTACACAAAAAATACATATAAGTTCGACAACTCAAACACTGCAAAGTTTAGAGATGTTTTGGCTAAGGCTAAAGATCCTGAGAAAACATTCTTTGAAGAACTTCCAAACGCATTAGGATTCAAAAATGAATCTTTAATCGCAAATGATGAGTTTATGAAACAGTATCAAGACTTAATATCTAATGCTATCAGAGATTTGAGGACTTGTTATACAGATTTAATAGACAGAATAGAGGATATTGTTATTTTGAATTTAGGTCTAAATTCCGATTCGTTTTCTTCATATAAACTTGAAATTGAGAATCGCTTTAGCTCTTTAAAGCAACACTTACTAACAACTAAACAGCGTAATTTCTTGAATAGGGTTTTATTTCCTCAAACAGATAAAACAGTATGGTTCGAGTCAATTTGTTTTGTTGTACTTGATAAGCCACTTACTTCATTGAAAGACAATGAAGAAGAATTGTTGATTGATAATATCTTGTATTTGTTTAGGGAATTGACAAAATATATTGATATATCTGCTGTTGCAAGATTAGACTCAAAGGATCAAATTTACAAATTTGAGTTAGTGTCAACAGAAGGTACAGTTTCTCCACAGGCTTTTATCTTGCCTGAGTCATATAAATCACTAACTGACGATATAGAAGAGAAAATAAATAGTATTCTCTCTGGTAATGATAATTTGGATGTCTGTACTTTACTTAGAATTTTAAAAAAGAAAACAAGCAAATAATATATGGTTCGACACGTTCTAGGCATATCAGGAGGAAAAGATAGTGCTGCATTAGCAATATATATGAAATCCAAGTACCCTGATATGAAAATTGATTATTACAACTCTGACACAGGCTGTGAGTTGGAAGAGACTATGTTGCTTTTGGATAGATTAGAGTCTGTTTTAGGCAAGATTAAAAGATTAGTTGCAGCAGAGGGTAGTCCAGAGTTAACTCCGTTTCATCACTTTTTAAAAGCAAGTGGTGGGTATTTGCCATCGCCTCAGGCACGTTGGTGCACTCAAAAAATGAAACTATTTGAATTTGAGAAATTTGTAGGAGATGAACCTACAATTTCTTATGTTGGCATTCGTGGAGATGAAGAAAGAGAAGGGTATGTTTCTACTAAACCAAATATTCAAGCAATCTTTCCATTTAGAAAAAATATTTGGGGTGTTGAAATTATCAATAAAATTCTCCAAAATGACAATATTAACAGTCTCATCGAAATTTATAAGGAAGTGTGTCATGAGAGTATCCTTAAAGAGGCTTTATTAATTGTTGAGCGTCCAATAACAAAAGAGTTTTATTATAGTAAGAAAACTAACGCATTATTAGATTTAGATGTAAAAACCTTTAATAAAGCAGTGTTCAACTTTCTCAAAACAACTGATTATCCTGTTGGAAAACTAGACTATTTCCCCCTAGTTGATAATGATGAAGTATTAGTTAAAGATGACATATTCAAGATTTTAGAAAAGAGTGGTGTGGGCATACCAGCATATTATAACCCAATCCAGTTTCAAGTAGATGATAAGGTCGGAACATATAGTCGTACACGCTCAGGGTGTTATTTCTGTTTCTATCAACAAAAAATTGAATGGGTTTGGCTGTATGAACAGCACCCTGATTTATTTGAGAAATCAATTGAATTTGAGAAAACTGGTTATACATGGAATCAAGGAGAAAGTTTAGAGGAATTGATTCGCCCAGAGCGAATTCGTCAAATTAAACTAGATGCTATCAAACGTCAAGAAGCAAAATTGAATAAAGATAAAAATTCATTATTGATTGATATGTTTGATGATGACGACGAAATAAATTGTGCTAATTGTTTTATTTAAAATCACATAATTATGGCTAATATCAATATCGAAAAAGCATTTGTAACTGATAATAAAAGTGTTTTCTCATATCTTTCCACACAAGGTCAAGGTTTGTATATCCCTCTTTATCAAAGAGATTATAGCTGGGACAAAGAAAATATTACTCAGTTACAAGAGGATATTTCGAATGGCATATTAAGAATTGTAAATGAAGATGATGAACAAGAAATACGTTTCTTGGGCACAATTATTACGTTAGTAGAGGCGAATCGAGATAAAATATTCCCAATTGAACCTCAGGTTGTACCAGGCCGGATTGAAGTATTAATTGATGGTCAGCAACGACTTTCAACAATTGCACTTTTCTCAACCTTGTTGCTTAAGCATTTAAATGATATAGTATCAAAAATAAAGGATGACTCAATTGAACAAGATTTGAAGGATATATATAACTACTGGGAAGACAAATTACTGCCTATTTTTTGTGTTGATATAAAGCGTAAACGAAAACCCAAAATTATTAGAGGTAATATGGATTTTTGGACTGAGGTGAAAGATGTAGACGTTGCATATAAATCTTCTCTCTCAAATTACGTTGGTAATTTTATTGCTGCACACGAAAAAGATGGAAAAAATTATCCTATTGTAAAAAAGGAAAAAGATGGAAAAACCTTATTCCAAAATTTGAAAACAATGGATAATTGGATAAAAGATGTAGTACGGAAAGCTCATATAGTAGATAGTGAAGAGTTTCCTAACGCATTAAACATTCTTAATTCTCTAAATAAAATTGACATATGGAACGATGAAAGAGATAATCTTCTTGAAATTATAAAAGAGAAGGACTTTGTTTCACCAAGATCAACTAGCTACAAACTTAGTGAATTAGTACAGGTAATTTCTGTCTGCCATTATTTATTAGATAGATGTTGTTTTACTGTAATTCAACCAACCGATGAAAATTGGGCATTTGACATGTTCCAATCTTTAAATGCGACAGGTACTCCTCTTACAGCGATTGAGACATTTAAACCTCGTGTTGTAAATGAAACCGATGAAAATGAAGATTCATTTAAAAGTTCTAAAAATGAATTATACTTTACAAAGGTTGATAAATTGTTTGAGGACATTGATACAGCTCAACAAAAGAACAAGCGTACAAATGAATTTATTACTTCGTTTTTTACAGCGTATAATGGGCAACAAATCTCTAGTCATTTTAGTCACCAGAGAAAAAGTTTAATAGATGCATTTGATGCTCGTGAAACTTACCCTAAAAGAATAGCATTTGTGGAGTTCTTTGGAAATTATGCAGATTTCTACAAAAATATTTGGATTGAGTGTGAGAAGAACAATTCAACGCCATTTAATCTTATTCAGAATTATCCGGATGCTGATCTTGCAACAATGTTGATACATTTCTTAAAGGTGTCAAATCATAAAATGGCTATTACTGTATTGGGTAATTTTTATGCCGCTGTATTAAATAGAAATGATAATTCTGAAAATAATTTTATTTCTGCTGTTAAGGCGATTAGTGCTTTTTATTTTATTTGGAGATCAGCTTATCCAAATGCAGGTTTGGATAATACATATAGAGAATTTTTCAAATCTGATAATAAAACATGGAAATATGAGGCTAATTTAAGCATAGACACTTTAAAATCTCATATTCGTGAGACTTTGCATACAAAGAAGATATTAGATAAAAATTTATGGAAACAGCATGCGGAAAAGCATTTAAATTTTAAAGATGCAGGTACTCATATCTGTAAATTAGCAATAATGTTATCTATTCACGACACAATTGAAGACCATGATAAACCAGGTTTAATTAAGCAAGGCAGACCAAACTCAAGACTTTTTTTAAATTTAAATAAATGGCTTGATTCGTCTTTAAAAACTGTAGAACATATTGCACCACAAACTAATAATGGTAATTGGGATATTGCTCTTTATGAGGATGATAAAATGATACACTCTGTTGGAAACTTAACCTTACTGACAAATGAGCTTAATGCTTCAGCAGGAAACAAAGGCTGGAAAGAGAAATTTCTTTATTATAGGGCTGTAAGTGTTGCTGACGCAGAAGAACTACAAAATATATTTAGTATCGCTAAGTCAAATGACATCACCCTTTCAGAACAAACCATAGCTCTTTTGCAAAAATCCGAATATAGTGAACACTTAAAACACTTAATAAATTTAGAGATTGATGCTACTTGGTCTGCTGATTTTGTAAAAGAAAGAACCACTACTATTATAGATAATATATGTGATAAGATTTTTACATGGATTGAATAAGATACTCATTATTTGTTATGTGAAATTTGGTGTTTTTTACTCGTTGTGAATAGTTAGTGATGTCTTTATAGTTAGAATTGTAGATAATCTGTATATGAATATAATATGTCTGGTATACCTCAGGCAACAAGACATTCTTGGCAGATTAATGATTTTGAGAGGTAATAGAAAATCAATTCAACTCTTATGCGGTATTAATAAGTTTGAAGCTCCCCTTTTGATGGATGTTACAGGAAGAACAAGAATTGCATGGAGATCTGATTTTAGAGATTTTCTTTTGAATAGATATCAATATTGGAAAGACTTTGAACAATTTAAATTTCCTCTTCTTTGTTTTAGAAACATGAGTGAATCTCAATATGAGGTTTCATTTGAGACAAGCAAGTTGTAATAAATGAGTCCCCATTACTTTTTAAGGAAATGGGGGACTAAATATGAATGTAAATCTATGCAGGTAAAAGAGGGTATGGCATTTGCACCTTCTAACAAAACCCGTACCGAGTATTCCCATCCCACTCTTTGGTAAAGAATATCTTCGGACTGATGTTGGGGTTATAATGCTTTTGCCATATTTTTCACAATTAAAAGCGCATTTTTCGGGTAGTAGTTTTACCACTTTTTATTAGACCAGTTGATTTACCCATTGGACATGCATGCTACTAAAATGTAACCATTTTGATTAGCTTGAATAGTCGCTTGATTTAATGATTAATTTTAGAATGTCTTGTTTATTCATATTTGGGTTGAATAATTTGTTTCTAATCAATTTTGGGGCTGAGAGTGTCGTTCCTTTTTTCTTGCTACTGCTGCTAAAGACCGAGGCTATGGCCATTTGGCGGTTTGGGAGAGCATTCGCTGTCGTGGAACGACAAAGTACATGCGGGAGCAAAACTGCTGAAATGCAAGTCAGCCAGCCAATGAACGAGGCGCGTGTTACCACCCGTGCTTTCATTGTCAGACCTAGTTGTTGTAATCCCAAAAATTTTCTTGTCGAGTTTAATTTTACAATTCCTTTTTCAGAAATTCAATTAAATATTTCTCAAATTCATCAAAGTTTAATCCTTTGTCAATAAATTTCATCGGAACTAATGTTCTGTAGTCTCCATCTAAATGAATAGTTTCAATATCATTTGTTTGATTTAATACACTAATTAAATGGGTTACTTCGTGTCCAATTTCATTGTCGAACGTTATACAATGTTTTATTAGTTCAATGTCCTGAACTTCAAATTTATTATCTCCTATGTATTTTGTCATATCAACAGAACATAGAGCATAATTATTCTTTTGTTCATCAGCCCTAAGTGTTTGATTTTTTGACATTCGAATAGAAGTGTTGACATCCCATCTTGATTTTACCTCTATAAAATATCTGGGTTGCTCATTTATTTTTATTATGATATCTTGACCGTCTTGAACATCTTCAATATCAGCTTTTATGTTTTCGGGAATTACATCAATAAGATTCTTTCTCAAAAGACTTTCTATATGAGTCCCAATAGTATATTTGTGTTGGAAGTTTGTATTTTCCTGTTGTTTCTTTAAGAGAGCTTCTTGACCTAATTTGACTATTTCATCGAAATCAGGATTGTTTCCAAGTTCAGCTAATTTTTTGATTCGTTTCGAGTCTAAACTTAGGATTGAAAATGTATCTTCACCATCAGCAAGATCCACTAAGATGCTTGAACGTTTGCTGAAGATAAGTTTAAAATACTTCTCATAATCACTTGATTCTTTAATCTTTTCAAGAATATCTAAAATCTCCTTCTTAAAAGGATGTTCATTGATAGATAAATGTGTTTGCTCATCAAAAAACTTACTCTCAATTTTCTCTGTTAGATCCTTAATTGTCTTTTTTTGTTTGTTTTTCAAAAATTCCGCAAAGTCTTCATTGACTAAAATTGATCGTATTTGAAAATTTGGTTCAACCACTTTGTCATAAAGATCTTTAATCTCAGGAAGTATTTGGTCATCAATAAATAGATAGCTTTGCTCCTTTAATTCGTTTAGTTGATTTGGAAATATTCTTAAAGTTTGGAACAATTCTTCGTAATCATAATAATTTGCACCTATTGAAATTACCTCTAATAAAAAATCAAGATTATCTATTATCCAAGTTTCCTTTTCGTTACTTATGTCATTTAGGAACAACCTTAAAAGTCTTTTTTGAGGTGGTCTGTTATCTAACTCTTCGTCTTTGATTACAGGAATAGCAATTAGCTCTTCACTTTGATTATAGTATCTACAAATCAACTTAATTATTTTGCTAGGTACACTTGTAGATTCAGCGGATGTGACAATTTTACAATAATCCATCAACTTTTGTAAGAATAGTTCATCTATAGCTTTACTAGTTGCTTTCTCTCCAATTTGTTTGGTAATATATTCATTTACTTCTGTAGTGTAGTTCTTACGAGAATAGTCAGTGAATTCTAGACTAAATTTAAACTCGGGATGGACATGCCTTTTAGGTATGTCTGGCATAATAACATCGGCTATTTCAATTAACTCGTCGGTTAAATTTAAACTGCTATTTAATCCTTCATTACCTAATAATTGCCTAAACTCACCTTTGATATTAGGCAACAATTTGTATGCGTTAAAAACATCTGTATGTTCTTGCTCAATTAAATAATTGTAGAAATGTTTTAAGATATCATGTGAACTAAATGCAGTCAAACTTCCTGCATCTTGAATTTTAGCAACAATATTATTAATGTTGATATATTTAATTTCATCAATATCCCATTCATCAATTTTTTTTGTCCATTCTTTTGTCAAATGCTTTTTAGGGATATTTTTCCAAAACTTGTTAGCTAATTCAAAAATAGCGTCAAAATTCTCATCATCTAATAGTAACTCATTATGAAGAAATAATGCTTCTGAAGGTTTGATATTTCCCGAATCAGTTTCAACTAACGGAAAATTTTTAAATTCATTAATCCACTCTATTTTTAGATTTTTGAAATAGTCATTCAACAGAATGTCATCACTGTTAATATTGAAATTAATAGTTGCTAGTTTGATTGGCGAGTTTATTTGATACGCATTTTTACGAATAAACTCAAAAATACTATTTGATGCCTTTTGTATTAATTGTCTGTTAGCTTCTTCATCTTTTTCATTTGATTCATTGTCTGATTTTAGATAAAGACCATTTCTCGGTTCAGTCGGTTGAAATTGTCTAGAATTCATTATGAAGTTAACTCCAAAATACTGAGTCCCAATTAATGGATAATATAAAAAAAGCTTTGGAAGATTTTCATCAAAATCAAAAGCTTGATATTCTGGAGTAAGAGGTAATATGATAATGACTTTTTCGTTTTCCGATTCTAAATAACAGATCTCCTGATCTATTCCATTGATATTTATTGGTCTTATTTGAATTTCACCTTTTGTATAACTATCTTTTTTCTTGTAAACAGTCTCGTCTCCATTTATGTCAGTAACTAGAACAGAAATTAGTTTTGGATTTAATGTCATAACATACGGCAAAATCAGTTCCAAAGATGATAAGGCTTTCGCAGCACTCTCATGATTAAGTCTTGTTGCTGTTTTGTAAGTGAATTTCGTGCTAGGATATGGGGGTGCTTGTAACTGACTATTGCTAAGCAAAGAAGACACTTCTTTTTTTAGAATTCGAATATGATTTGCTAGTTCTTTCCAGTTATCTGTAAATCGATTAATTTTAAACTGATTTAATGGAATGAATCCGTTTCCTTTAATAAGTGCGCCATCAATAAAAACTTCTTTACCAAAGGCATGTGATGTAATAAAACCAGTTCCATATTGACCTACAGGGTCATTTTCATTATATAGTTGTTTTTTCTCCTCTAAAGTTTTTGAACTTACTTGTTTAAATAAGCAATCAAGTGTCATCGGAGTAAATGGTTCTCCATTATGGCTAAATTCAAATGTGCTTTCAGTTAGTTTTATTTGAACGTTACATTCCTCACTTAAATCAACGGCATTCTGAAATAACTCCCAAATAGCTCTATTTGAATCATTAATATCCAATTTTTTAATCCCTTGAATAATTTTGTTGGCATGTTGCCTCATGTCATTTAATTCTGACTGAATCTCATAATCAGACGCAGTCATAATGTCACTAGTTTCAATATTCAAATTGCTGTCTCCCATTCTTTTTATTTTAGTATTTCTGATGTCGTTTATGCAAATAGGAAATGGTTCTATCTTTTTTAGCATTAGTGGTAACACTTGTATATACCCAGTTTAAAAATAGATATGTCTATTTTACTTAGTATATATCGCATTTATCTTTAATTTAAAATTTTCTATATCACTATGAAATAGACATATAGAAAAACGAACAATTTTACTCTACTTGGTGTATTCAACTAATTAAATATTGATTGGATTTTGTTTTTTATCTAAAATTTATCAAAGATAAATACTATTTTTTAATTAAACTAAACTTTTCTATAATATTTAATTTATCCCGGTCTTACTATCTCATTTATCTCCATTTATTCTGATAGATTTTCAATTTAACGCAATATTTCCTGCAAAAAAATAAACTTTTTTGAAATAGAACTATAGAAATAATAGAAAGATATAAAGCTATTA
>Ga0302167_10000789_pt1 | contig 14454 bp, 9 predicted proteins | sample I_Fen_N1_1_FD_193496 | JGI IMG/M metagenome (GOLD analysis project Ga0302167, IMG submission 193496) | Peat permafrost microbial communities from Stordalen Mire near Abisko, Sweden - I_Fen_N1_1 | ecosystem: Environmental > Terrestrial > Soil > Wetlands > Permafrost | place: Sweden: Abisko...
ACATCTTACCTCTTACACCTCTTACCTCTTACCTCTTACCTCTTACCTCTTACCTCTTACCTCTTACCTCTTACCTCTTACCTCTTACACCTCTTACCTCTTACCTCTTACCTCTTTAAATAACAATGCAAAAATATAATAGTTTATAGTACTATGCAATACATAGTACTGTTATTTATACATATTTAATAAATGTATTGTATGTAGTTATTTTATTATCAGACGTTTAATATATTTTTTAGGAATTTACGTTTAACTTTATTTAATAGTAGAGCAGTTTATTCTTCAGATATTGAAGATTAAACTGCTAAAAATTCATATAAAGCCAGAGGCTTTTTTAACTGCACAATTGCTTACTTATTCTCATCACCTTCCACGGTGTATCCGGCTTTCTTTAATTGAGCAATTAATCCTGTTTCACCGGATAGGTGTAAACAACCTACTGCCACGAAACAGGATTGTTTGCTTAACAGGGTTGGGAGTTGTTTCATCCAGGCATTATTTCTGTTGTCATACATTTGTTTTTTCTCAGCAGCAGTCATATCATCATCTTCATTATCGAGTTCTGACAATTTCTTTAAATCTCCGGCTATATAATATTCGTTCAGGCGTTTTAGCTGTTCAATTCCTTTTTGTTTTTCTTTTACCGACTTTACTAAAATTTCAGCCTGACGATTTAAAGGCAATGAATCAAATAAAATGGCTGTTTGTTGTTCAATCGTTTCAAGACCTATAACCGGTTTATTGTTCTCTTTGGCTTTTTTCTGAAATAAGATATCTACTCCTTCTGGTTGTTTTGTTATATTCTGAGACTTCAAATATACCATAACTCCGTACATTGCTTGTAACATCATGGGCTTAAATGTTCCCAATTGTTCTAATCCGGCACCCAACAGTTGTTTTAATTCCGTATCCACCATCATATAATCGTCAGCGCTAATCATTTCCCGGATATTTTTACCCTGCATCATGGCACCCTGCATCATTTTCGCCTGCATAGTTCCCACTACTGCATCTGCCTGACCCGACAAAGTCAGTATTTTATCAAAATCCTTTATTTGATCCTTTTCAATTAAATGATGGGTTCCAAACAGGTAACTTGGTTTTGAAAGTCCATTACCCGATACTTTCCATAACAATTGTGCCTGCGCACTCACAATAAAAAACAAGGCGATAAACACCATCATAAAAATAGTTTTCTTCATATGCAGTTTTTATATTTGTAATTCATTTTTATATTTTTGTTTGTTGAATTAATTTTAATAACATTTATAAGTAAATGGAACAATATAATGTCTTGTTTTATTTCGTCAACTAGTATGACCTCTCCCCCTGCCCTCTCCCAAGGAGCATAGCCGTCAAGCTAAGGAGGTAAGTGTATTAAAAACAGGCATATAAAATATTTTGAAATAATAATTTAAAAGTAGTAAATAGAAGGGGGTATCCTTTCTGAATTAACGAGTAATTTAAGTGATAATTTCAGGCGTATTTTTAGCGACGAATTATTGCAAAAAAAGGCAAAAGCTGTCGGTTTCTTAAAACGAGTTTCCAAATTTTCGCCTACGGAGTTCTTTAACACATTGCTTTACTGCGCTTCTCGATCAGAAACATGTAGTTTAAGTCAGGCATCCACCAGGGTGCAGGATCAGATTAATGTGTCTATATCCAAACAGGGTATTGATAATCGGTTTAATAAAGCATCAGTTGCATTTGTAAAAAGTATATTTAAAGATTGTCTTGAGAATGAGTTACATAAGGTTATTGTTCCGGATTTTTTTGCAGCCTTTAAACGGGTCTTAATAAAAGACGCTACTCGATTTGTAGTACCTGACAGATTAAAAGAGTTTTTTAAAGGAACAGGAAGCAAGTCCGGTGTAGGTATACAATATGAATATGACATAAAAAATGGGCGCACTAGCGACTTGACGATTACAGATGCAAAACGTTGCGATCTGGTTGATGCAAAAGAAACCATTTCCAAAGTACTTCCTGGAGACTTAATTATAAGGGATTTAGGTTATTTTATTTTGTCATTATTTTCGGAATTCAAGAAAGCAAAAGCTTTTTTTCTAAGCCGACTTAATGTAAAATGTTATGTATTTAAAGAATATGAGCAAACTACAATTTCGTTCAAAGAGTTGTATAACCAAATGACCCAGACGAAAAAATCTTTGGTTGAATTGTATGTTACGATTGGAAGTCAGGAACGACTGCCAGTTCGATTAATAGTCCAATTAGTTCCTGAGGATATTTATAAAGAACGTATTAGAAAAATAGAAAAACAAAATAAAAAAAAAGGTCATAAAACAACCGATGGTTATAAAGCACGATGTAGATTCAATCTATTTATAACCAATGTTGAAGAAAAAGATCTTCCGAAAGAAGCTGTTTATAAAGCATATAAAATCCGTTGGCAAATAGAGTTGATGTTTAAACATTGGAAATCAACATGCAGAATTCATAATTTACAACCAATGAAATATGAACGATTTGTTTGTCTATTATATGCAAAATTGATACTCATTCTAATCAATTTACAATTGATTAGAAATTTTCAAAGTTATTATTTTCATAACAAAAACAAGTTGTTGAGCGAAGATAAATGCTTTAAAACATTAACTAAAGGATTTGAACGAATATTACAGATTTTAAAGCAAGAAAGTTCAAAATCAATAATTGAATTAAATAAAATAGCAGATCTTTTTTCCAAAGAACATTGGAAAGAAAAGAGAAAAGGAAGAGTAAGTTACATTGAAATAATAGAGTTATTTACTTGTATATGTGATAATTAATGGCTATATTTGTATCATAAAAATGGGAGGCGATCTAGCGAATCACCTCCCATAATACAATCAAATTAACAAAATAAAGATCTTTGATGTGATGGGTAAAAGTACAAAAAATAGCCCCGTTTCCAAAAGAAGCGGGGTTAAAAAAGAATCATATCCATATATCACTGTATATCAGTAAATTAAACTCTTAGCTTGACGGCTATGCTCCCAAGGAGAGGGTGATAGAGCCGAGGGTTAATGAAGTTTTATTTAATTGAATAGGACATTATATATTTCCTACTACTTAATACAACTAAGAGATTGTTTTATCACTCTTTGTATTCGCGAAATAAGTAGATATGGATCAATTCCTTACGTCTAAGTAATTGGACCAATATATTATCCTATAATATTCCTTGAAAAATTATACTTTTCAAATATTCCTTATAAGACTTTAAATCCGGGATATTTAATATTCTATTAAGGTTTAATGCTCAAAAAATATAAAGGCTATAAATATCAGACCTTATTTTTATTTTCTCACTCTACGATATAACTCTTTGCAAAGTATTGCTAATCAGTCAATAGCAAATCGCCTGATTTAGCACTTCAAAGTTATCTATCTAGATTTTAGTAGAAAACATCACACCCCACCCTTATTTCTTTATATTACAGAAACTATCGTCTGTTTAGGTTGATGTTCTTTTTGATTTAGAATATATTTACATCCTTTATTTACAACGAAGAATGAAAATCTATGAATAGTTGTAAAGATAAAATGTGTGTATAAATTGTTATATTCTATTTTCATAAAATAAGGGAAATAAGGTTTAATACAAGGGGTTATGGGTTTTCTACTAAGGGTGAATGGAGGAAAAATAAGGTTTTTATATTGTTTTAAATTTAACATCTATTTTAGCATGCAAAATAAATTAATATTTACAACTTCAGATTTCACCCTACTATATTTCTATTTTAATGCGCAGTTGATAACTTACAACAACTTGAATTTTGATTTACTAGTAAAAATGAATACTGACAAAAAAATTATGATGAGTATAAAATCTGTATTTGTCTTATATTCAAAACCTTATTTTTATTTTCTCACCCTTAGTAGAAAACATCACACCCCACACTCCACCCTTATTTCTTTATATTACAATTAGCTTTAGAGAATAAGCACCTATTGAAAAAAATAATTTGACAAATTACAATTAATCAATAATCTCCATTTTCTGCATTAGAAAAGATGCATTTAGCTTTTTGCTGATGCCATGTTTAAGTTTATAATCAAAAAACAATTGATCATCAGTAAGTTCAACCTCAAAACAATTATTAATCACGATACCGGGATATGAATTTTCCAATTCTGCAATAGAAAGATCATGTGTAGCAATAATAACCAATGCATTCAGATTCATCAATTTCTTAAGTATTCCAATTGAACCTGCCAGCTTGTCTTTTGTATTTGTACCACGGAGTATTTCATCAAGAATTACCAATGTTTTTGGATTCATTTTGACATGCTCAATTATTTCTTTCAGGCGTAATAGTTCGGCATAAAAATAGGATTCATTGTTTGTAAGTGAATCCTGAACTTTTATACTTGATAAAATATCACAAGGGAAAAAGGAAAGTTTTTTTGCAATAACGGGTGCCCCATTCATGGCTATCAAAAGATTTACAGCCAAAGTCCGTAAGAAAGTACTCTTCCCGGCCATATTGGCACCGGTAATAATTTGGATCGAAGGTACTCCATGAACAGAGAAATCATTATTTACCCGAATGTCTTGATGCAATAACGGATGCCCTAATTCAACAGCCTCAATTTGAAATACGTCCTCTTTTGTAAGGGTTGGATAAGTGACATCCTCCAGGTTGTTAAATGAAAAAGAAGCAAAACTTACTAATACTTCAAACTCACCGATCGTTGAAAACCAGCCATCTACCTCATCTCTTTGTTTTTTTCTCCATTCCTGAAGCCGGTAACAGATATGAATATCAAAGAGAAATAACGAGTTTAATAGAAAAGAAATCACGGCATTACTCTGTATTTCAAATGCATTGAGGATTTTAAACAATGATTTTAAAGAATCGCTTGCTTTAGTTTCATGTACCTCCAGGTTACTTTGAAGAGACCTGAGATATTCTGACTCGAAATGCTCATCTTCGATTAGCTTTAGCACGTTGGCATATTTGGCAAAGATTCCGACAGTATTATTAATTTTCGAATAATATCTTGAGATTAGATTTTTATAAAAACGAATGACAAGCAATGACAGTGAGATGGGTAAAATAAATGATGACCAGGTTAAAACACCAAATGCGGATAAAATCAACCATAGAATGTTCAAAGAACCTAATAGAATGGCTATACTTCTGCTCTTTTTTAAATCTTCATCAGGCTCGTTTATCCATTCCAGGAGAATGCTGATTTCATTTTTATTCTCAAATATAAGTTTACAATAAGATTGAAAGTTCTGCACATAATCGTTTTTAATGCTCAGTTCTTTAATTGCCGATTGTTTACTTACTATCAGAGTTGTATCTTTCTCAGGAAAGCATAGTTTTTGAGCCAACATTTTTTGACCGATACTTGTTTTGCAGCGATTTAAGTATTGAAACAAAGAGCCCTTTCCAAAGAGATCAAAATCATTAGATAAATAGGGATTGATATCTTCGAATTCTTTTCCGGATTTACGATGATGATAGTTATGATTCAGAAAAAGAATTTCGTCTTTATTGATTTGAATTTTATAAAAAAGAACTAATATATTGTCTTCAAGCAAATTATGTTTAATTGCGATGACGATGAATGAAATTAAAAACAAACAAGAAAATACTATAAATAAATAAGAATGACCTATTGTAAAAAACAAAATTATGAATGCCACAAAACAAATGAAAAGTGCTAATCTGATCCATGAAAATAACAGACTCTTTTTTTTAAGTGTTTTATTTTCTGCTTCAAGTAAATTTATTCTGGATTCGTAATAAGTATGTTGAGACATATTTTTTTGCTGTTAATATATTGATTTAAATAAAAATTAATAGGTGGATTTTGAAAATCATTAAAAGTCGTGATTGGATTAAGAGATGATATAAAAAAAGATTGAAGTAGTATATACAATAATCTAACTAAATAAATAGTTAGAAGCGAGTCGCTAAATAATTCACGTTGTACTAAACCATGCTGATAAATGAAAGATCGTAATGTTTAAAACCTGATTGTTAATATTCTGAAAGTACAAGCGCGTAAAATTAACAACAATACGATTAACTGCCAAACATTAATTGAATTATTTTGGTCAGCCGGTTTTTGAAAATCATTGTTTGTCAAGATTCTAAGAATGCAAACACGTTTTTCGGACAAATTAGTTTACTATGCTCTAAAATAGAATGAATATCTTTAAGCAATAAAAGACTGGAGTATATACTTTTTTTTAAATCTTTTTACCAAAATCAAACAAGACATTTATTTCGTCATTTTTTTTTAATTTTCCGTTTAAAGAGATGGAAAGCATTCGATTCAATTCAATGAATAGCAGGTAAAAGGGAGATGGCTGATCCCTATTTCCAAGATTCATCATATGATTCAATATGTTTAGTTAGTGTATCTCTTTTCCGTAAATCTTAATCTTTGTGACTTTAAGTCTCCCGACATTCGGGATTGTTTTATTTGTGGCAGGATAAAACAGCCACAAAGGCACAAAGTTGCACTAAGTATCACTTGGGATGTTTCTAATCAAAAGGCTTAACTAAACAACTTTGATATGAGATTGTTAAAATTTACAGTTCAGTATGCTAATCTTTTTCTGAAACTACGAGTTTTACTTTATTATCTTTCAATATTCTGATAGTCAGAAGGGCCTCTTCAATAATCCCCTCCGCATACCCACTCATTTTCAATATTTTGATTGCATTAAAAGCTGTCAATTTTCCGGGTTTAAGCAGATAATCAAATTCCACTTCATTCTGGTTAAAATGTTCGCAGAAATGATAGAGTTCATATTCCGAATCCAGCAATTCGGTTAATTCAATGTCATGGGTGGATACAAAAACAACATTTCCGTTTTTTATTAAATGAGATAAAACAGCTTTTGCAGCTGAAATGCGTTCCAGGGTATTCGTTCCTTTAAAAATTTCATCCAGCAGATAAATATGGTGTCCTGCTTCGCTGCTGATCAACATTTCTTTCATAATAAGAACTTCTTCAAAAAAAAGGCTTTTACTATTCATCAGATCATCACCTACCGTAATCATCGACTGCAGAATCATAGATTGCTTTAAGTTAAACCGATGGGCAAAACAGGTGTTTATATTTTGTGCCAGGAGTACATTTACTCCTACAGTACGAATAAAGGTAGATTTGCCCGACATATTCGAACCGGTCAGTAATATCGATTTATTTTTAACAGAGAGACTATTGGCAACACACCCTTCAATTAAAGGGTGATATAAATCGGTAAACGAAAGCTTTTCATTTTTTTCGTCTATGGAAGGAATACAATAATAAGCTTCAGAATTTCTGATTTTTGAAATAGCTAACAGTGAATCAATCAACCCGACAAAACAGTACAATTCTTTTATCTCGTTTTGCTTTCCTCGTATTAACCGGATTGTTTTGTGAAATAGGTAGGGCTCCGTAAGTGTTGCAACTTTCAACAGCTCCGTAATCATATATGCCACTAACGCAAAATCACTCATCAATAAATTTTCAACATTAAATAAAGTGGATGATTTTGATACAGGCTTTAAAGTATCTACATGTTTTAATATGTCTTTGGAAAGGGATACGAAAGCGGGCTCTTCTGCTAACTTTTCAGAGCATTGAACCAGTATCAATAGCTGTGGTATGGCATATTCAAAAGGAATTTGCACACTTTTGTTCATATAATGGATCACCAGATTTACAATTAAGGACAGTACCAATAAGTAAATACAGAAATTTAAATGAAAAACGATCAATGTGATTGCAAAAATAAGTGGAAAGAACCTGAGGATATATATAAAAAACGAATAGATCTTAGAGGCGTTGGGTAATTCTTTCGAAAACAATGAAATAATGTTGTAAGCTTTATATTTCGCTAATTTTTTGAGTTGTTTTTCAGTTTGTAGTGCAAAATCCGGATCTGTGCTAAACTTATTGGTAATTATTTCATGATCATTTGAATACGAAACTAAATTCGATGCACAAAGCTTTGCATAGAAATATTGTTGTCCTACCTTTGAAGTGGTATGGTCGAGAGAATCAAATAATTCTTCAAAATTCAAATCAACCATAGTGCTGTCGGAAAGAAATTCCGATAATTTATGATCACTTAAATAGTTTAAATACGAACTGAACTCTGATTTCTGATTATCTTTTTTCATGTAAATATTTTGTTGATAAATATAAAAGGGAATAAAACAATTTTTAAAACAGACCGTATTTTTAAAATCGGATGATCATATCAAAACATTTAAAAAAAACAGATATCACTATCGTTGAGATGATTGGATGACTGAACACAGTCAATTTCCTCACACGACTTTATCCAACAACAGAATAATGATTATCCCCACACTCCCGACAATCGATTCCATCACAGTCCAGGATCGAATGGTGTCTTTTAAACTAAGATTAAAATATTCCTTGAACATCCAGAAACCTGAATCGTTGACATGCGATAACATTAGACTACCTGCCCCGATGGACAAAACCATCAAATTTGGATTTACACCGGTGGCAACAACCAACGGTGCAACAATGCCTGCAGCAGTCAGTCCGGCAACTGTGGCCGAACCCACTGCTACCCGCACAGCCATGGCAATCAGCCAACCCAACAACAAGGGATGAATATTCAATCCGATTAACAGTTTTGCAATTTCATTATTAACACCACTATCCATAAAAACCTGTTTTAAAATACCTGCACCCCCGACAATCATCAGGATAACTGAAATATCCTTTATGGCATCTGCATAGAATGACGTGATTTTTTTCATTGTGAATCCCTGTTTTATTCCAAGCGAAAAGGTGGCATACAACAAAGAGATCAGCAATACAAGTATCGGATGAGCCAGAAACAGGAATATTGATCTCATTTGTCCGTTTCCTGTAGAAAGCAGTGGTAAGAATACAGACAGGCCAATCATTAACACCGGTAAAAGGGGTGTAAAGAAGCTATTAAAAGTCCCCGGAAGTTTATCGTCCGGCATCGCTTCCGTTGTAAATGTTTCGAGTGGATGAGAAGGTATTTTACGAAGAGTTTTGGCAAACAACGGTCCGGCAATAATCATAGAAGGTATGGCTACAATCAATCCGTACATCAGCGTTTTTCCCATGTTGGCACCAAGCATTGGTACTAATGCCGAGGGTGAAGGATGAGGAGGCAAATAACCGTGAGTTACCGACAAAGCGGCCAAAAGTGATATGCCAATATAAACAGCTGGCAATTTATATTGATGGGCCACTGAAAAAACAAGTGGAACAAGCAAAACAAAACCAACATTGTAGAACAGCGGAATTCCGACTAAAAATCCGGTAAGCATTAAGGCCCAGGAAATATATTTTTTACCGGACAACCTCATTAATACAGTTGCAATTTTTTGTGCAGCACCACTTTCGGATACCAGCTTGCCAAACATAGCCCCTAGTACCACGATGATTGCCAGTGAACCAAGCATATTTCCTAATCCCTTCTCTATGGTAAGTGGAATGTTGTCAACAGGTATTCCCAGTAAGACAGCTCCAAGAATTGAACTAATCAGGAAAGCAAGAAGTGTATTCACTTTTGCCCAGGATATCGGGAGTACTAAAACCAGGATGGTAAGGATTAATATAGCCAGGATCATAAAGTTGATATTCTTTATTTTACACGATTATAAAAATTAAGGACAACTAAGAATTAATCAGTTTTCAGGTATCCGTATTTGATTTACTTATTGAGCATCAACACCATTTTCACAAAACATTAGATTCAATCCATCATCATCAATTTCGGTAAATTCGATCCTTCTATAAATATAAAAGACAGTTCATAACAGAATAGTAAAAATACAGTGCACAAAATTAACAATAATGATAGAACAACCAACTATTATGTTATTTATTTTTAAATATATAATTTTTAATACATCACTAAAAAAAATTAGTTGTGATTTTTAATTAAATTGTACTTCTCTATGCAGGAATAATTTTTTTGCACCCCATTTCAAGTGTGAGGACAACATCCGGGCAGAAGCATCCTCCTTCCAGCAAGTCGCCCTCCCACTTCGTTATTTTGTGAAAACAATTCAGTTCAAGGTGTGGAAGTGAGACTAAAAGGACAAAGTACTCTGTGCAAGTAAAAAAGCTCTATTTTTTAAGTCAGGATCTCACTTTGAAGTATTAGGGTGTCTGTAATCCAATTCAAATACAAGATAAACATCGGGAGCCAATTTTTGTTTTTAAAATAAAGTGGGAGGACAATAACCGGTGAAAAGAAAGTACAGGAACAATTTTCTGTTGAGAACGAATAATTAGCCCGGGATAACGTATACTATCTGTCCTTTTCGCTTCATATATGGGATATTGTTTATAATGGTTTCATAATTGGTTTTGCATCCGATTAGCATCCGTTTTGCATTCGTAGCTAATGTGATATTTATCCAATGTTAAATTGATATAAATGCCATATACCTTACTATATATATGGTTGTTATGTGGCAAATAATTGAATGTATTATGAATGATAAGTGGCAAACCCGACCGATCCAAAACCGAATCAAAACCGAATCAAAACGATAGATAAAACATAAATAGAAGAAATAGAAAGGAGTTGGTAGTTTATAGTCGTAAGCAGGGAGCAATAAAATTAAGCCGAATTTAAAGAGTCCTAAAAAAAAGACTAAAACAGCTCAATTTTAAATAGCATAATTCAACCAGGAATTATTTACCTATTCTTTTACAAAAATAAATATTTGTATTGAAATATCAAAATTGGGTTAAAAAAAAGGTGAAATATTTATAGAAAATATCACTTCTTACAAGGAATGCAGCTTAAAACAACCTTTTAAAAAGTAGGTTGCTTTTTTTTAGAAGTAAATGGAACAATATAATGTCTTGTTTTATTTCTTCAACTAATATGACCTCTCCCCCTGCCGAGGGTTAATGAAGTTTTATTTAATTGAATAGGACATTATATATTTCCTACTACTTAGTAATGAATTTTGAAAATATGAATTCATTCCAATACGCTGCTTTAAAAAGAATATAAACATAAAAAGTAATAGAATATCGTATCTATTTGAATGAAAATACTATATTTATTTGTTTCTATTATTTATTTATAAATAGGCTTTAACTATTTTATAACAAGACATTTGCCTTCACTCATAACTTTATATGCTGTTAAAATAAACCAAGGTTTGTACTCCGGAAATAAAATAAATGATTTATAACTATCCGGTTTACTCTTTATCCATTTAATTATTTATTTTTGCAACATCTATCTCAGCAATATGAATTATTATTGAAAAAAAATAATCGGTATGGCATTTCAATTCAGAATACAACTAAAAAACATACAAAAGCCACCAGTCTGGAGGCAAGTAATTGTTCCCGAGAGTTTTACTTTCGAACAATTTCATTTAGTCATTCAGGAGGCTTTTGGGTGGTGCAATTATCATCTTTATCAGTTTTCACCATCAGGATATGGGTCTAATCCGGTAATAGCCAACCCGACAGAAGATAATTGGGAAAAGCCGGGAATGAATGCATCGAAGACGAAATTAACTTCGATATTCACTGCCGAAGCTCAGAAATACACCTATATCTATGACTTTGGAGATGACTGGGCACACAGTATTTTACTGGAGAAAATACTCCCTGAAAAAGTTTTGAAAGCAACCTGTCTGGCAGGTAAAGGTGCTTGTCCACCCGAAGATTGTGGCGGAATCTGGGGATATGAACGGTTGAAAGAAATTTTAAAAGACCCATCTCATAAAGAATATAAAGAAATGAATGAATGGATGGGGATGGAAGACCGGGAGAATGAATTTGATCCCAACGAATTTGATCTGGAATATGTAAATAATCTACTTACAGAAATCTAGATTTATAAATAACAATTTAAAAGTATTTTTCAATTGAATCCGGTGTCTGATTTTGTAAGCCTGTGTGGTTTCGGACATGTATTATTCAAACCCTATTTTCTTTGCAGCAAAAGCAGCACTCAGTTGCAACATAGCTTCACTTTTAACCAGATCGGTATGACTAACCTTGCTCCAGAATCTCACAGTAATGGTGCAGGTATCCTGTGCAACTTTTGTATATAAGATAACCGGTTTTCTCTTTGCAATTACATTCGGGATCTCTTTGATCGTATCATTTATTATTTCGTTCATTACATTGGCATCCAATTCCTTACCCGTCAATGAAAATGAAAGTATAATTCTTTTTTCATCATTATTAAATGTCCAGTTTACGATATTTTGAGACAGGATATTCCCATTCGGGATAATGACTTCGGCACCATCAGCCGTAAACAATGTGCTGGCACGCAATCCGATTTCCTTAACTTTACCTGCCTGTCCGCTTACTTCAATTTCATCACCGATTTGCAGCGAACCATCAAAGATCAGTATAATGCCCGAAACGAAATTATTTACTATGCCTTGAAGCCCCATACCAATACCTACTCCTAATGCACCCAGCAGAAAGGTCAGTTTGTCAATGGGCAATCCTGAAGCGGCAATAGCCAACATATAACCACCGATGAGTACCAACAGGCGGGTAATAAGCAGTCGGGAGTGTTGTCCTTTTGTTGCCGTAGTCATATCTTCATTGTCAACACCGGTTTCCCCGAACAATAAGCTCAACAACCGTTGAAGAATATGTGCAAACCAAATAATAACAAAAAAAAGGATCACACTAATCAGTTGATAAGATATGCTTCCAATGCTCCTTGTGATGGTCAATGCTTCTACAATATTATTACTCAGGTTATGATAGACATTTAGATTTGAAGTAAACATGATCAACCAGATAATCAGAGCAATAATAATGAGAGGTGCTTTAATTTTTTTAATCACAACAGAACTGTCAAAAGACTTATCAACACCTTTCTTTAAACGACTGCTCTGCAATTGAACCAACACAATTTCGACAATGACTTCGACGAATATAGTGAGTACGATGACATGTGTAACGGCAATAATAGCCGTAATTCCGAGGATTCCCGAAAGAGAAGACCGTCCAAAAAAGTTAAAGAGTATGCCGAGTCCCGACAATACTAAACCTGTATAAACGACCATTTTAATAAATTTGTAATAAGGCATTTGCATGTTCAACGATTTGTTGAATCGGATCAGAAATACAATAACACCTCCGTGAACCGCTATCTGCAGCAATCTTTCAAGAAGGGTTGGCTCCATTAATAAATAGACAATAACATCGGCAACGAACAATGCTATTAAACCTATCCAGTTAAATTTAAATGCGGGATCATTATTTTTGAAGAGTATGACTGTCGAAGCCAAAAGCAGGAGAATGTATTCAATGGAAATATACGATGTAGGTGCATATGCATCAAAGAATGGCATCAGGCATAGCAAAAGGACTAACATGGATATAACCGGATAACTATTCAGGTACTTAAGATTTAAATAGCTATAATCCTTCTTTAATTTAAGAGTTTTCAGGAGTTTCCTGTTAATAAACAGCCATCCAAAAAGGAGGAGGCCCAATATTATCAGGACTTTCCGTTCACCTGAAGTCTGAATCAGGTAAAAGTGGAAAGCATTTTGCTCACTTTTGAAAATGGTGATTGAATTTTTAGAGTTTGCTTTTGACGGGGATACCGATTCTTCTTTCTGCCACAAAGAATTTACTTCCTGTCCGAATAACCTGGGAAATGATTTGTCCAGCCGCCGGTCCATAATGTTCAACATATTCGACAAAATCAGGGAATTATCCGACAGCCTTACTTTTAAAGAATTCAGGGTGTCAAGATTGGCTTTAGTAACACTATCGGTTCTGCTCCACTTTCCTTCCAGCCGGATCAGTTTATCATCAAAGGTGGCCCGAAGCTCTTTATTGGCATATAACTTACGAAAAATTGAATCGCCCAATACTTTTTTCAACCGTAGTTTTGCATGATATACCCGACGGTACATTTTACCCAGTTGATCCTGTATTTTGTCGGCTTCATCATCCAGTAATGATGTGTAATTCTGATAAAGATATTGATTTTTAATATGCCCTACCGAATGCCTGCCCTTAAAATTCTGTCGGATAAGCTTGACATCACCGGTCATAAAATCAATTTTTTTGGCAATATTGTCTACTTGGAATCCTAATTTTGAACTATCACCAATGGAATTCAAATTATCATTTACCCGTTCCAGGCTCAGGGTATAATCGCTTAATGTCAGGGTATCCAAGGCCATAATAAATTTTTTATGGACCTTTTTTACAGTTACAGCTTCTGTTTTTAAACTATCTGTTGGTACTACAGCCTGTTTTGGTGCTACGGTTTGTTTTGAGACAGTGGATGAAGGCAAAGAATTTGTCTGGGCAAAAAGGACAAGCCCGGTTAAAAGCAAGATATATACAGTTATAAATCGTCTCATGAAAAACCTGAATTTTGATACAAAGCAAAAATATACATTAAACCCCACACTGCCAAAAAAATGTAATTTTTTTATAATTTATATCTGA
>Ga0302167_10000803_pt1 | contig 14382 bp, 17 predicted proteins | sample I_Fen_N1_1_FD_193496 | JGI IMG/M metagenome (GOLD analysis project Ga0302167, IMG submission 193496) | Peat permafrost microbial communities from Stordalen Mire near Abisko, Sweden - I_Fen_N1_1 | ecosystem: Environmental > Terrestrial > Soil > Wetlands > Permafrost | place: Sweden: Abisko...
GAGTAATGCGGCTCTGCGTTCAGGTGAATAGTACGGCACGACCAGTCTCTTTCCGCCCCCGATATGCTTTTGCAGGAAAAACCGGAGAGACGACAACTATCCTGACACCGGGGGCTTACTCGGGTTCTCAGGCCCGGTCGCTGAATTGGCAGCGACGGGTTGAAGGTAGCTTGAGAGGGAAGGATGCGCAATCGTGGCCAGGTGGTGGCGTGGGGGAACGTTTTCGTGATTTTTATGGCTGGGTGATTTTCATAACTCCGGCAATCGACTCCAACGGCTCTAGACTTGGGCTGTAGCTAAATTGAATTTGTTCGATGATGGAGTTGATATGCATAGCACCCAGCGTCAGGTCCGATCAGACAAACGTGCATTGCTCAGCTATACGGCAAAGCCGTATAGTCACGCCCATGTTCACGATTATCGAAACCGAAATTTTCAAGCGTCATGCTGAATCCATCTGGGATGATGGCGAACGTCATGAATTCATCACTTGGCTAGCGGCTAACCCGTTGGCCGGCGATGTGGTTCCTGGCAGCGGCGGTCTACGCAAGGTTCGTTGGTCCCGTAGCGGGATGGGCAAGCGAGGTGGTACACGTGTCATTTACTACAACACGCTTTCAGAAGGCTCTATCTGGTTGTTGATCGCCTACACCAAGGCCAAATTCGACAATTTACCCGCAGCCTTCCTTAAGCAATTGAAGGAGGAAATCAGCGATGGTCAATGAACTGGAGCAATTCCAGCAGGACTTGCTGGACTCTGTGCGTCAAATGAAAGCCGGTAAAGCCGCTCGCGTGACTGAGGTGCCTCTGTCAGCGGCTGCCGAAGCGCGCGCCAAAGTGGGTGTTTCTCAAAGCGCGTTCGCCAAGCTGATTGGAGTCAGTTTGCGGACGTTGCAGGACTGGGAGCAAGGGCGTCGACAGCCGACGGGAGCGGCTCAGACATTGTTGCGTGTTGCGAGCCAGCATCCTGAAGCGTTACGTGATCTGTATGTAGCTTGAGAAAATATAATGATTTTCTGAATTGAGAGTTCTGGCACTCTGAGAGTGCCAGAATTTGCTACCTACCTTTAGCGTTTACAACGAATAAAAATCCGAAACGGCGGGCCGTTAGCTCGCCGAATCACCTTTCCAGACTTGGTGCGAATCGTTATACGATAAATGACCTCGCAGCCTTCGTCCTGTTGGCTGAATCATTACACCAAGTAACTAATGATGTTCCCGCCCCCACCTTTATCCCCTCCAGCTAACTCCCTACATTGAGCTCCAACGCCTACCCATTCATTCCGAAGGGCAGGTCACTTGGAGATTCCCTCATGCCTTTTGTCAGCGTTCGCATTACCCGCGATGGCGTTACCTCAGAGCAGAAAGCTCAGGTGATCGCCGAAATCACTGAAACCCTGCAACGCGTCCTCAAAAAGGATCCGCACCTGACCCACATCGTGATCGAAGAAGTCGACACCGATAACTGGGGCTATGCCGGCATCACCACCACCCAGTACCGCAAACAACTGGCTGAGGCGGAGGGCAAGTCATGACCGCGTCCGTCTCCATCGACTTCATCTCCGACGTGGTGTGCCCGTGGTGCGCATTGGGCGCGACGGCGCTGGAGCAGGCGATCGAGAACGTGGCCGGTGAAGTGTCGGTGGCGCTGACCTACAAGCCCTTCGAGCTGAACCCGGACATGCCGGCGGTCGGTGAAAAAGCTGTCGAGCATTTGATGCGCAAGTATGGACGCACCGCCGAGGACGTCGCCGCCGGCAAAGCCATGCAAATCGCTCGTGGCGAGGCCATTGGTTTCAGGTTCGATCTGGAGAAACGCACGCACTTCTACAACACGTTTGATGCGCACCGGTTGCTGTTGTGGGCGTTGCAGGAAGGGCGGCAGATCGAGCTGAAGAAAATCCTGTTGCGCGCTTACTTCACCGACGGCCAGAACCCGAGCAACCGCGAAACGCTGGCTCGTCTGGCCGGGGAAGCAGGACTGGATGTTGACGCTGCGCAAGAAGTGTTGGCGTCCGGAGCGTTCGCGAAAGAAGTGCGCGAGCTTGAGGCGTTCTACCGCCAGCACGGCATCAACTCGGTCCCGGCCATGATCCTCAACGGTCGTCACCTGGTGTCCGGATCGCAGTCGGTCGAGTACTACGAACAAATGCTGAGACAAATGGCGAAGGCCCCCGCCGAAGCCTGATTACTTGTTTTTTTAAATCATCTTTTAATTAGCAGAGGTTCATCATGAGCAATTCGAAAAAAGTCATCGTCATCACCGGCGCATCCCAAGGCCTCGGCGCAGGCATGGTCAAAGCGTTCCGTGATCTGGATTACAAGGTTGTCGCCACGTCGCGTTCGATCAAACCGTCCACCGACCCGGACATCCTCACCGTGGCGGGCGACATCGGCGACCCGTCTGTTGCGCAGCAAGTGATCCGTGAAGCGATCGCACGTTTTGGCCGCATCGATACGTTGGTTAACAACGCCGGGATCTTCATTGCCAAGCCGTTCACTGCGTACACCGCTGAAGACTACGCCAATGTGTTGTCGGTGAATCTGAATGGCTTCTTCTACATCACCCAACTCGCGATCAACGAGATGGAAAAACAAGGAAAAGGACACGTCGTCAACATCACCACCAGTCTGACGGACCACGCGGTTGATGGTGTGCCATCGGTTCTGGCTTCGCTGACCAAAGGTGGCTTGAACGCGGCGACCAAGTCCCTGGCGATTGAGTACGCCAAGCGCGGGATTCGGGTGAATGCGGTTTCCCCTGGCATCATTAAGACGCCGATGCATGGTGAAGAAACGCACGAAGCGCTGGGGAATCTGCACCCGGTTGGGCATATGGGCGAGATTGGTGACATTGCTCAGGCGGTTGTTTATCTGGACAGCGCGAATTTTGTTACTGGTGAGATTCTGCACGTGGATGGTGGGCAGAGCGCTGGTCACTAAGAGCGGGCTTTTCAAAGGCCAGAAACAGCAAAGCCCTCGTATCTCTACGAGGGCTTTGTTTTATGTGGTGCCGGCACCAGATGAAACACTAATTCCGTGCCCTTTTTTCTACAGACAGGAAAGCTCCACATCTTCGTCGTCGGGGACTTCGTCCGTAACAATCACTCGTGCGTGCGCGCTGTGTTCGTCCTCCATGCGCAACCCGAAGTAGCGGGTATCGTTGGCGTCCCAAAATGCCTCTATCTGCGCCATGGGTGCATGTTCAAGCAACACCTCGGCGCTGTGCTCCAAGATGATCGAGTAACGTCGTTCGGTGTTCATTCCAAAGGGGCTCGCAACGGCGGAGAGGGTTGTGCGTAAGCACTGCTGTCATTATGCCGTCTCACAGCTTTTCGACCGTAACCGCTCATCGTTTGGGGAAGGTATCTAGATGCGCGGTACCAGAATGGGATGCGTCGTTTCGCCATCCCTCAGCGAGAGGGGCGAGCGTAAGACCCATAAACGAAAAAGGCCCACCTTTCGGTGAGCCTTTTTCGGTATTGCGTATGGTGCCGGCACCAGGAGTCGAACCCGGGACCTACTGATTACAAGTCCGAAATTAGGCCCAGTGGTTACGGGGTGGTTGGTGGATCACCCCGTAAGCATTGGATATATCGCAATATATACGCTGTATATTGATTTCAGGTGTGGACACTTTGTGGACACTTGATCGTGCGCAGGGCAATGCGTAAACCGGCGCGAATCTCTGAAGCGACAGCCTTGTAAAGCGTAATCTTGTAGGGATTTCGAGTAGTAATTTGCTGCTCCGCCTGCCCTGTGGACTTGATCTGATAATCAGGGGTTGATCGCCGAGGCTCGCTCAGAGTCAAAGCGGACGCAAGCCTAGGTTTCCGAGAGCTATTATCTGCAAGCTCTTCTCAATTACCCAAAATAAAACGTACGCTCCTCTACAGGATCGAACAACAAGTCGGAGACGAGATAGCTGCGGGCTTTTTCAGATACCAAGATTCTGTCGAAGGAGTTTTCGATTTCATCATGTTCATCATCTCCCACAGCACGCCAACTGGAACCGTAGTATTGCTTAAACACCAATAAGGCAAATGCAGCTGGTGTAAGTACTCTCCTTACAGGCCATCGATTTTCAGAATGGAATCCAATGTGAAAATGTGAGCATGGGTGGTGAAGTTTTTCTCGCTGCCCTGGAGCATTTTCATACCTAAGCAAAGGCACGGATCCAATGCCAACCTTATCCGCTAAAAGAGACAGAAACTCCTCATGCGTCAAAAAGCCGGCTTCCACCATTTCGTGACGGTTTCGAAACCAATCAGCATATTCGTTAGAATTTGAAGAATAAGGGTTTGGATAAAATGCATAGCGCACATTGCTGTCACCTTCAATGCTGAACTGAAAAAATGAATAATCAGACAGCAAAATGTTGTAGTGCGATAATCCTAGCGCCTTGTTGTAAACATCAATGTAATTTGCGGAGCTGGACAATATCAAGTCACGGAACTCCACATTTACTGGTAACGGAATGGGGTTTGAATAGATCTCGGCAATACCCAGTTCTTCCGCTATTCGCCATACTTGAGAGATGCCGGCTCTTACCTCTTCTCTATTCATCTTTGACTTCCTGCACGACCAAAAAGTCATCGATTTCGTTATCTGTAAACCCTTCGTCACGCAGACGTTCTAAAAATTCTTGCCGGAGTTTCTTGGCTCTGAGTGTCTTCTCACTCATATCGCGTTGGATGAGGTTCATCTGAGACAGATCGGGCATGTTGAAGCGCAGATAAGGGAAGTCAGCCGCCGCTGCATCAATTTCATGCCCGATGGCGATTGTTGATCCTCTGCACCCAGAAACGCGAAGCCAAGCTTTGGTTCGAGTGAAAGCAACGAATAATTTGTTGCGCTCACTTCTTTGACGAAGCCATATAGCGTCAACCCCCACTACATAAACAACCGCCGCTTCATTTCCTTTTGCCCGGTAAACTGTCGAAAGTGTGATCTTGTCTGAAATAGAGAAAGGTGGTTCTGAATAAGGGTCAGCATGGATGTTGTTTGTTGCGATCCCCGCCATGGAAAAACTCGCTGACAATCGCTTAAAGTAACTACGAGCGTTCCTGTCATCCAAGGCGATGACAATGATGTCCTCTGGTGATAGGCCGCCTTGCAAAAAAGAGCATGCGTCCTTAACAACCCAGTCTATTTCCTCATCAAAATCGTTTGCTGAGTGATATTTAATCAAATCAGGTAACCCTTCACCCCGTAGGGATACCGGACTATTTCCTTCAGGTCTCAAAATTTCAACCTGCTTACCGGTTTCAAAGGTTTCAGCCTGTACGATATACCCAACGTCGCGCCAATGGTCAGGGCTTTCGAGAAGTTGAACTATATCCGAGTAAATGCCAAAGCCCATGGCGTGAGCAGTGGTTAACACTTCTCTTTGGTTTCGGTAACATTTACTAAGTACGGTGTCATTGACCGCTCCCGGAGGTAGGCCAGCAGCAGCTCTGTCAAGAGAAATACACGGCTCTTGATTTTCATCAAAACCAAAAAGTTCTTCTGCGGATGGCATTTTTACATTAAGAATGTTTTGTAGTTCATCATACGCCCAAACTATGCTTTTCTTGTCTCGGGAGCCTTTAGTTAAAAGGAAGCATAGTTGGTAAAATGCTGACGGGAAATCCTGGCCTTCATCAATCAGCACGTGATCGTAATATGGTTGCACGGTCCCAGTGGCAACCAGATCAGCGCAGGCATATTGGAACGGATCTACTCCTGAGGGAGCTGCACTTCTCGCCGCGCTAAAATTCATTGGGATTCTTCCTGCGCGACGGCTGGCGTCTGAATATGCCCCATTCGCATTGGAACCACCCCAACCATGAAGAATATTGATTTTATTTCAGTCAGGATCAACTTCAGTGTAATGTCTAAAGAACTTTGTAATCATGTTTTTAATAGGTGAGCGCAAACTTTTTGTAAAGAATGTAACTAGGATAGTTTCATTTGGCTTGGTCATGTGCAAATGCGCAGCTTTCATAGCCAATATTACAGTCTTTCCTGAACCTGCTAGACCTCTGATTCTTTGAGGCCCATTAATCGTGACGAGAGCAGCTCTTCTTTGCTTTTGGTCAAAGTTTGCGATTTCAGCTTCTAAATTGGATAGTGCAAACGCTTCCTTGTGTTGCTCAGGGTTTTCAATAACTCGATTGCCACTACGCGTGAGTGCTTTTGCGCCCTCAATGACTGATCGAGCCTCATGCATTTGCTCAGGGCTGAGTAAATTTTCGCTTTGAAGATTTTCGAGAAGGTTGCGAAGAGCTGTATTAGAGTTAATTACGTCGCACTCTCCGCCCTCAAAGATTCGATCAGCAATTTCTGAGTCACAAAAGATTACCGGTGTGATCTCTACGTCGAGCGAGGAGCGTGTACGTCGTAGCGATTTGCTTTTTAAGAGTCGGCCTATCAAGATGCTACAAAATTGGTTCAGTGACTCACCAATCTCTCCAATTTTTGGAGTTGGTAGTCTTTCTGCCTGCGATGCACTTACAAAACGAAGTGCAATAATGCCGTGCGATCGGCTTAGCAATAATGCGTCAGGCTTATGTGTGACAGTTTCGTAGTCGGAATAGCTAGGGAAGTCGTAGTAAAGTACTGCCTCCTCAATTCCAAGTTCTTGGTGGGCTTCCTTAACGAATGAAATAAAATCTCTGGCGAGGGGGTCGTTGTTAATTCGATCACTTGTTACAAGGATGTCGATATCCATTTCTTGTTTGCTCGCCGGTCTAAGTTGTAAAAAAATTGATTTATTTTGTTCGGAAAGATAATGGCTTCGAACGTCTATGTCTAGATAAGGTCTCCCTTCTCTTTTCGGCTGCTTTGCGTCAGCCGCTGAAATTCGAGCTGGCTGATGATCATCACCTGTATAGACGAAAAAAATGAAAGGCTTTTGGGCTGTGTAAAAAGCCTCAACCCATTGTTCTTTAAGGGTTCTGAGCCTTTTTTCAACCGCGTCTCATAATGTCTGGTTTATGTCACTCGTACGCCAAACGATTTCAAAAAATACACCAACCCTCACGTTTTCGAACTTTTTCCCGCTCTACTCCGGAGCTTTGTCCTTTCACCTAGCGGACGTCCTCAAGAGTTACGTGTGAAGCGCCGTTTCATTACCTTTCCAAACATTGCACAAAACGAAAAACGCTCAATCCTGCCGAGACCCGCAGCCCGCCTGTTCGTATTGGGTGTTTTCATCGCCCAAAACTTTTCGCAAAAAAAATGTGCAAGGCCCGTCGGCGGGAGGGGGAAAAGTGCGTTCCTTGCCTCGCTTTTCTCCGGGCGCGGATTTTCAAGCATAACCGGCGCCGGGTTTGCTTTTATATTGGTTCGGATATAGAGTGGCATGGCTGGTGTGAAGACCAGTCGCGCAAATCCCACATTTTCGGAAGCGACGCACACAGCGATAAAAACCAACTGGAGAAGGACCATGAACGTGAATGTTTTTGACAATCGACTGAGTCGACGATGGGGTGTACATGAACGCGCAAGCAGAGAAGAGAATCGAATGGGTCGGTAGTAGTTTGGAGGACCTTCGGGACTTCCCTAAGGTTGCATTGAGACGAGCAGGCTACCAGTTGCAAGGTCTGCAAGAAGGTGATGAGCCTGACGATTGGAAGCCGATGAAGTCCGTTGGACCGGGTGTGCAAGAAATCCGGATTGCATGTGAGGAAGGGGCTTTTCGCGTGTTTTATGTGGTGAATCGACCGGAAGCAATTTACGTATTGCATGCCTTTCGAAAAACTACTGAAAAGACGGAAAAGCGCGACATTGACTTGGCGAAAGCCAGGTACAAGTCGCTGGGTTGATCTAGGCCGGGGCAGCTCCCCCTTCATCTTTAGGTGAAGGGGTAAACTGCTTCCTATAGCACCACTCGAAGTTCTGAATAGCCAATGGTCTAACCTAAGTAGTAAATGTTCCTTGTGAGGAAAAATGTATGGCAAACGAACGCGCTACCAGTGTCTGGGATGCGTTGGTTGACACGCCAGAAGAAGCAGAAAACCTGCGTGTCCGATCCCAGTTGATGCGAGCTATTACCCGGGTTGTGAAGGCTTGGGATGTATCGCAAACCGAAGCGGCCAGCCGGCTGCATGTGACACAACCACGGCTCAACGATCTGCTGAAAGGGAAAATTGATAAATTCTCTTTGGATGCCCTGGTAAATATGCTGGCGGGTGCAAACCTTGAGCTAGAAGTCAGCATTCATAGTAAGGCCGCCTGATTCAGGGTGATGGTGTCAATCAAACAAAAAGGGCGATCCCATGACTGGGACCGCCCTTTTTTGTGGCCGTGGAATCCTCGGCAATCAGCGATTTTGGTTAGATGGTAATCGGCTTTAACTGGGCGCTCAGGGCAGTGGCCTTTGCTCCGTTCTCCGTGAAGGCCGAGGCGTCCACCGGACTCGGCGTCGGTCCAGGCACGTGTGAGTGGGTGGCTAACTGGCTATTCATCGCCGCCACCAGGTCGAGTAGATCGCACAGGATCTGCAACGCGTTGACGCCCTCGGAACCCAACCAGGTCTTTTCGGCCACGCTGCGCCGTAGGCCGCTGATCTTTTCCTGCATGTCACCACCCACCGTGGCGTTGAGCTTTTGCCCCACCACCAGGTTCAGATCGCGGCCGGTGGCTTGGTGCAGATCGTCGACGGCGGCCAGGCTGGCGGATCCGCCGGACAGCAGCTTGAGCGTGCCCAGAGCCTCGATCGTTTTGATCCCCCCCACCGACTCGGTGCTGTGGTCGTCAATGCTGATGCTGCTGTTCTGGTAGTGCTCGGTGTTGTCCAGGGCTTCGACCTGGCGTTCGCTGGCGCGGTCGGTGATCTTGGCGTCAGTCTGGCGCGTCCAGTTACCCTCGGCGTCGGCGCGCTGTTGCACCGCGTCGCTGTGTTGCCAGAGCTGGTCGCCCTTCGGGACTTTCGGCAGGCTCAGGCCATTGGGCAGGATTTGCAGGATGAATGGCTTGTTCGGCAGGCCGTAGGCAAAGCTGACCACCACGGCGGTGCCTTCGCCCGGGAAGCCAAAAAAGCCCGCCTCGTCGGCGCCGGCCGGCACGGGCAAGGCCACGCTGAGCAGGTGCGGCATGCCCGGGTCGGGCTCGTCGTCCGGTCCCAACACTTCCAGGTCGACGGCATAGCGCGGGCGGAAGTCGTCACACAAGCCACTTTGTGCCGGCGCGTCGGAGACGCCCAGGACGCGGGCAAAGCGTGGCAGGTGATAGTTGCCGGTCAGCTCCGGAAAACGGCGCTCGACGATACGGGTTACGGTCTCTTCCATTTGATGGCCATCTCGGTGCCGGTGAGGATCACAGCAGTGATGCGCTCGCCCTGGTTGATGGTGGCGCCGGGTCGCAGGCCTGGGAGGGCGGCGACGGTAGCGCTGCGGTTGCCCTGGTAGTTGTCGAACAACTCCACCGGCAGTTGCAGCGGTGGTTTGTCGCCCCAGAAGCTGTCGGCCCAACTGCCGACATAGACCTCGCCGTCACCTTGCTGATGCCAGATAAAGTCGGGGATCCGGAACACCTGGCCCAGGCTGTCCATGGTCTGAATGCCGGTGGCCAGCGAGTAGAAGTAAGGCGCCTTGACCCTGGCGTAATCGGCGTCCGGCACTCGAAAGCGCAACCCGGTGTGCTTGCTGACCTCGAGCAGCACTTCGCTCAGGGTGACGTGGCGCAAGCCCATCGGCAAAGGGCGCTCGAGGATGGCGGCCACTTCGCGGCAAAGCAGGACCTGCTCCAGCCGGTTGGCCGTGGTGCTGCGCTCCACGTACCCGACAAAGTGCCGCTGCAGCGGTTTGTCGTTGTAACCGACGTCGAGGGTCACCAGACCCTTGAGCGGCTTGCCGGTCTTGACCACGAAACTGGCCCGCCCCGGGGTGTGCAGATCGAGTCGGACTTCATCGCTGACCAGGTCGAAGCGTTCGCCATTGATGCTCAATACTTTGTGCAGTTTCATGACGCCGGTCCCAAGTAATCGTCCATGCGTTTCAAGATGCCTTCAAAGCCGCTCAGTTCGGTAGCGCCGGCGGATTCGCCGTCAGCCGTAACCGACGGATCCGCCACCCCGGCGCCAGTGCCGCTCTGTTGCTGAACCCTGTTTTCCGGGCGGCGAGTTTCGACCCGTTCGGGGTTCGAGAGTTTTTCGGTCAGGGTGAATTGCACCCGCCAGGCGGCGAGGATCTCGTCTTCGCGCACGCTGACGCTGTCGCTGAATTCCACCTGACGCACGCCGAAGGCCCGAGCGGTGTTGTTGACCACCCGATAGGTCTTGAGCTGTCCGCCGGCGTCGGTGGCTTCCACCAGGCGCATCAGCTCGGCCAGGTGCAGTTCGTCGCGGTAGGGAATCATCAGCGACACGGTCAGCGCCTTGGCTTTGAAGCCCTTGTGCGCGCTGTCGGTGTTGCTGGTCTGCCCGGACATGTCTTCGCTGTCGATTCGCACGTTGGCGGTGACCTTGAGCGCCTTGCCATTGATTTTTTGCCCATCGAGCAACAGCGTCATAGGCCCACCAGCTCCTGAACAAAACTCAGCGCTTCGAGCGGGCCGACCAGCATCACCCCGGCGCACAGCACCCATTCATGCCCCGGCGAGGTTTGCGCGAGCAAGGCGCGGCGCAGCTCGGCCGGTTGCCCCGGACCAAGCATCAGCGTCAGCATGCTGGCGTCCGGTGTGGGGTTGGCCAACTGCTCCTGCAGGTCTTTCAACTGCTGATCGCAGGCGGCACTATGGGCCACCTTGCGCGCGGCCAAAGCCGTCAGATCAGCCAGCGGCGAACTGTCGGCGGTGTAGCCTTCCAGCACCGCCAGTTGGCTGGACAGCGACTGCTTTGAAGCCTTGGTGATGGTGCAGCGCTCCAACGGCAGAGTGCCCCAGCCCAGTGACGAGCCGGTGCCGGGTAATTCCCACTTTTGCGCCTCGAGCAGGGACAGGTGACGCGCACGCTTTTCGGTGCGCAGCAGCTCCGGTACCGGCAACAACGCGTTGAAGCGTGACAGGGTGTCGGCCAGTTGATCGAAACGCATCGACAGAAACAGCACCACCAGAGCGTGCTGCTCGCCGGCCACAACCGCCGTGCCAGAGGTGTCGAGCAGTTTGTCGGCCAGCACTTGCACCAGGTTGGGCGCAGACAGAAAGCGCTGATAGCCACGGCCCTGACCCACACCACGTTGAAACGGGGTCACCACAAGGCACGCCGGCGCCTGGCCCAGCTGCTCGGCCATGGCCGCACGGCCGGTGGCGATCGCCGCTTGGGCGGCACCGGCCACCGGTCCCGGCGCGGTGGTGGCCAGCCCGTCCAGATCGCCGAGGCGCAAGGCCGTGCTGACCAACTCGGCGCTGGCCAAGCCCTTGGCCACGTCCAACCCTTCAAGCCATTGGGTGGCCTGCGCCGGCCAGCGCATGGTCACCGCTGCCCAGCTCATGCCGGCGGACTCCATTCAATGGCTTTCATCGCGACCAGGTCTTTGTCGACCAGTGCCTGGGCCAGATCTCTTTTCAGGGCTTCGGCCTGTTGCAGGGCGCTTTGTTTGAACATCACCAGGTGCTGGCCAACCCGGTGCAGCTGTGCGGCGCTGTGTTCCCGAAAGGCCTTTTCCCCTGCGGTGTCGGTGCAGGCGCAGAGCCCCTCATACCCGCTGAGGATCATCCCGGTCAGGTTGACCTGGTCTTGCAGCGCGCTGTCATAGTCGTGGGTGTCGCCCAGGGCGTCGGAGGTGAACCCCGACACGATGTAGGCGGCGCAGCCGTCGTTGATCAGCTCAAGTTTCAGCGTGTGCAGCTTGGCCAATTGGGTGTCGAGGTCATCGACCCAGCGCCCGTTCTTCCAGAGCTGGTCCGGCTCCGGGCGCTGGGTGGTGTAGCCGTTGGGGATCGGGCCGACGCCGGTCAAGGTCAACGGCTCTCGGTTGGTCGTGTTGTAGACGATCAAGCCGTTGAAGTAATCCAGCAGCTGCCAGGTCTTGCCGCTCCAACAGGCGGCTTTGAACTCCGGAATGTCCGCCGGTGGCGGCACCGGCACACAGCCGCCGGGGATCAGAAACACCCCGGGTTCCAGCGGCGACTCTTCGGCCTCGATCGGCCCGACATACAGGCCCAGCGGGTTGGTCTGGTAGACGATTTTCGTGTTCATAAAGGCTCTCAATACTTGATGCAGACCAGCAACGCCTCGTTGATCGGACGGGATTCGGTGTCACCATCGCCATAGATGGTTAAGGTGTGCTGGTGAACACCGGCGGCACCGGTGGTGGTGTTGCCGGTCGGCGCGACGTTGATCTCACTGCCGTAATTCACGGTGACGCTACCGCCACTGCCAGCCGCCGAATAATGAGCGTGACCGCCTGCACTATCTGCGACACCTCCGTGGGTGTGATGCAGGTTTGCTGGAGCCTGTATTGACCCCAGGTCACGGTTCGGGTCAACGCCGCGCCCGTCATCCAGGCCCCGCGTAAACAGCCCGCGGCTGTCGCCCACGTTGAAGGTGGTGCTGCCGTCGCCGGCGCCGTAACGGGTGCCGATTACGGCAAACAACTTGGCGTAGGCGGTGCGCGACACGTTGGCGCCGTTGCGCTTGAGCCAACCGGGGGCGCGCTGGCCATGTCGAAAGCCGCCACCATGCCCACCAGCGAATCGCTGATCTGTTGGTTGAGGTGGTTCAGTGCGGCCGTGGTGGCGAGGATCTCGCTGCTGTTGCTCGCCGGATCATCACTTTTCGCATTCGGCAGGTTTCCAAGGCCCACGTCCGCCTTGGTCGTGGCCTGGGCTCGTAGTTGTGGGTAAGTACCAACACGGTTGGCAAAGTGTTGCATCAACGGGCCGAAAACCGGCTCGACTGTGCGCAGATCAGTGATCTGATCGATCGCCGAGAAGTCAGCGAGCGGAACGCAGAAGTGCATCTCGCCGGCGGCGTCGATGTAGTCCGCTTGCTCACCAAACACGACCGACCAAGTGACCACGCGATCATTGCGCTGTCGCTGAAGGCACACGTCCAGCCAGACTTTGCCCACCGCAGGCGTGAGGACTTGAGACGCCGCCAGCCGGACCCGTAGCCCTTCAATGTAGGCGATGCCCGGGGTTAACTGGACACTGCCCCCGGTACTTTCAAGCTGGAAGGCCGCGCCGAAGAAACAAGCCCGCCCATAGACATCGCGGTTGGCGACACGCTCCCGGGTGTCAATGCCGTTCAGGCGCACGGTGAAGTCGTGCTGCCAGGTGCTGGCATCGACGGTGATGGCGGTCAGCGCCTGGGCGCCGTCGAACACCACCAGGAAGTTGCGGGTGACGTTGTTGCCGATCTGGTTGGGCAGAATGGTTTTGCGCTTCTGCTGCACCGGCACATAGGCCACCGACAGCAGCACACCCTCGGCGGTTTCCAGGCCAATCCAGTTCCAGTCGAAGTCGCCGACGTCACTGCCCATCATCAGGCTGTAGACCACCTGGTTGGGGTTCACATAACCTTTCTGGGTGCAGTCCTGGGTGTACACAATTTGGTCGGCTGGCGGCTTTAAGCCGTCGCGGTCCACCGGACTGTTGGGGTCCAGCCCGGGTACCAGGGCCAAGACAAAGCGCACGACTTCGAGCACTTCGCCGGCGGCTTGTTTCTGGGCGATCAGGCTTTCGCCGGCTTTGGTAATGGCAGCGGCCATAAAGCAGCCTCCTACAGCGTGGCGATCAGGGTCAGCTGATCGTCGTTAAAGTCAGCCACCGCGACCATCAAGGTCACGGGGGAAAAGGTCACAAAGTCATAGCGCCGGCAGGTGCGGCCGTACTGCTGGACGATCACCCGCAACAACTCGGGGTTGTCCGAGAGCTGCGAGTCGCTGAGCTTGAGCAGCACCACGTCCCAGTCACGATCGGGCAGACGCTCCTCGATCTCGACGTAACCGACGCCGAGGCGGTTGAGCACCCGCATCAAGCCAGCGGTGGAACCGGCGTCCACGGAATTGATGAAGGCGAATTTGACGCGCAGGCGGTACAGCGACTCGGGCTCACCGGCAAAGCGGGTGATGTCGCGCTGCCAGGCCAGCAGTTCCAGAATGTTCAGGTGGCAGCTGTCGGCGTCCATCTGCAGCAAGGGCCATTGCGCCCAGCCCTCGACCTGTTCCCACCAGGCTTGCGCGGCCGCCTTGAGCTTGGTCAGCTCGCCGCCACTGAGCCAGAACGGCAGTGCGAGCTTAAGCATCGAGCAGCACCTCCAGACTTTGAATCCGTGGGATGTTCAGGGCTGAGAGGATGTCGCTGTTGGCAAAGTGCAGGGACTGGATCCGGGGGAACTGCTCGTGCAGTTCCTCGGCCAGACGGCTGAAGGAAAAACGCGACAGAGGAAAAGTCAGGGTCGGCTGGTAGTCGCTGGTGGTGCTTTCGCGAAACGCGGCCCGGATGAACTGCCCGACC
>Ga0302167_10000806_pt1 | contig 14353 bp, 7 predicted proteins | sample I_Fen_N1_1_FD_193496 | JGI IMG/M metagenome (GOLD analysis project Ga0302167, IMG submission 193496) | Peat permafrost microbial communities from Stordalen Mire near Abisko, Sweden - I_Fen_N1_1 | ecosystem: Environmental > Terrestrial > Soil > Wetlands > Permafrost | place: Sweden: Abisko...
GGCGTCTGGCTCTGGTCGCACAGCTGGATGAACTGCGCGGCCTTGCTCGCCCCCTTGGGCGTAATCGGGCCGTTGTTGCCGATGAAACCGCAGGCACGCCCCTGGATTTTCAGGTGGCCGCAGACGGTCTGCTGATCGAACTCCGCCTTGAATTCGAGGAAGTTCGAACCGTCGGCAATACGCGCGATGATCTCGCGCACGTCATAGGGTTTTTTCGGGTCGTCCGGGATCAGGCCCAGCAGCTCGTCGATGGGGTAGAGCGGCTCCTCCCAGCGATGTTCCGGGCGCCGGGGCAACTGATCGTTCCACGGCAACAGGCTGACGATCTCGCGCACCTGGCGCACGCCGTCGGCATCGTTCTCGGCCAGGTACTCGGCGGTGCCAGCGGTTTGCGCGTGCATCTCGGCGCCGCCGAGTTCTTCGTCCGTGGCGACTTCCCCGGTTGCCGCTTTCAGCAGGGGCGGGCCGGCGAGAAACAGCTTGGCCTTGCCGCGCACGACGACCACGTAATCCGACAATCCCGGCTGATAAGCGCCGCCCGCGGTGGCCGAGCCATGCACCACGGTAATCTGCGGCAATCCCATGGCCGACATCCGCGCCTGATTGGCAAAGCTGCGCGCGCCTTCGACGAAAATGTCCGCGGCGTAATTCAGGTTGGCGCCACCGCTTTCAGCGAGGGTGATCACCGGCAGTTTGTTCTCCATGGCGATCTGTTGCAGGCGCAGGGATTTTTTCAATCCGCTGGGGGAAATGGTCCCGCCCTTGATCGCGCTGTTGTTCGCCACCACCAGCACCCGCACGCCGGACACGTAACCGATACCGGCGATCAAACCACCACCGGCCGCGCGGCCGTCCTTGTCGTCGTGCAGCTTGTAGCCGGCCAGGCTCGCCAGTTCGAGGAACGGCGCGCCGGGGTCGAGCAGCAGGTTAAGGCGTTCGCGCGGCAGCAGTTGACCACGCTTATCGAATTTCGGCTTGGCTTCGGCCGCCTTGTTCAACAGGTTCTGTTCGAGCTGGCGCACGTGCTCGATCACGGCCTGCATCGCGGCGCGGTTCTGGGCGAACTGGGCGCTGAACGGGTCCACTTGCGACTCAATCACCGGCATGGCTTATTCCTTGTCCTTGAGTACGTCAGGTCTGAGCACTTCTGGTAAGTCCGCGCGGTGAAAACCGTTATACGACTCACTGTTCGTAGCCTTGTGAATCGGCCACGCCCGCCCGCCCAGGCTGGCGGCGCCGTCGATGCGCAAGGTGCTGCCACTGACAAACGCCGCTGCCGGGCTGAGCAGGAACACAATCGCTGCGCTGACTTCCGATTCCGTCCCGATGCGCTTCAGCGGCACGTGTTCCCGCAAGGTGGGAATCACCGCTTTGAAAGCGCCTTCGTAAGTGTCCATGCCGCTGGACGCCACCCACCCCGGCGCTACCGCGTTGACCCGCACCCCGGCGTAACCCCATTCGAAGGCGGCAGTCTTGGTCAGGTTATCCATGCCCGCGCGCGCCGCGCCTGAGTGCCCCATGCCGGGCATGCCACCCCACATGTCAGCGAGCATGTTGACGATGGCGCCGCCATGCTTGCTCATGGATTGATTGAACACTTCCCGGGCCATCAGGAAACCGCCCACAAGATTGGTGCGGACCACGGTTTCGAAACCTTTCTGATTGATTGAGGCCAACGGTGACGGGAATTGCCCGCCGGCGTTGTTGACCAGCCCGTGGATCGGCCCGTGTTTGCGAATCAACTCGCTGACCAGATGCTTGACCGCTTCTTCCTCGCGAATGTCGCAGGCGGCCCAATCCGCCTTGCCGCCGTCTTCGGCAATCTCGGCGGCGACGCTTTTCAACTTGTCGGCCTTGCGCCCGACCAGCAGCACATGCGCGCCCAGAGCCGCCAGTTCATGGGCGGTGCAACGACCGATGCCGCTGCCGCCACCGGTGACAAGAATGGTTTGTCCCGCAAACAAATCGGTTTTGAAGATCGAATCGTAAGCCATGGCGGCAGTCCTCTAGTTGACCTGGTCGGCGATGCGCTGCGGCACCGGAATCTGGATCTCCAACAGCTGCTGGGCGAAGGCTTTGCCTTGCGGGTCGATCCGCAGGCTGGCCACGCCGCCGCCGCCGAGGGCGTTCTCCAGGAGAAAATTCAGGCTGTGGGTTCCGGGCAAATACCAGCGCTCCACGCGCCCGTGAACGGGGTCGAGGACGTGGCTCATCCAGTCGACCATGACCTCCGGTGTCAGCGCTTCGGCGATCCACGGCAGGTACTCGGGCTCGCGGGCCATGACGCCGATGTTGCTGTGATTACCCTTGTCGCCGGATCGGGCGACCGCGAGTTGGATCAGGGCCACGCTGGCGTCAGCGCGGTCGGTGGGCTGCGGTGGGTCGAACGGGACAGGCAAGTCATCCGGGTCGAGCACATCGACGGCGGGCGGGGTGCAGGGGTGGCGCTGGCCATTGAAATCAATGTCCAGCGTGCAGGCGGTTTTGTCGATAAGGAAGGAGAACAGCCGGATCAGCGGATACACCGTCGGCCGCCCGCCGACGATGCCGGTCAGCCCCGGTGCCATGCCCGTTGCGGCCTGGGCGATTTCCCGGGAGAACACGATCAACGCCTGTTTGCTCGGGTGGCGCACGGCGAGTTTGATCACCACTTCGCGGCTGTCCGTGCGCTGGCCGTGGGGGCCATACGTGGCCTCGCTGCCGAGCAGTTCGATGTTTACTTCGCTGTAAGGCGCCCAGCCGCGCTGGCGGAAAATATCCGAGGTCTTGTTGATGATCGCTTCGCTGACCCGGCGCGCCTTGTCCACCGCATCGATGCCCGCGATCAGGCAACTGGCAGTGCAGCGGAAACCGTCCGGGTACGTCGCGCTGACCTTGTATTGACCGGTTGGCGGCAAGCCCTTGGCACCGTGCACTTGAACCGCGTTTTTGCCCTGTTGCTGAAGTTTGACTTGAGTGAAATCGCAGACCACATCGGGCAGCAGGTAAGCCCGTGGATCGCCGATTTCATAGAGCATCTGTTCGCCGACGGTCAGTGGCGTGACCAGGCCGCCGGAGCCTTCCGGTTTGCTGACGATGAACTGGCTGTCGGCGCTGACTTCGACGATGGGGAAGCCGATGTGTTCGTAGTCGGGCACTTCGCGCCAGTCGGTGAAATTACCGCCGGTGCATTGGGCGCCGCATTCGATGATGTGGCCGGCCAGCGCGGCTTGGGCGAGTTTGTCGTAGTCATGCCAGGACCAGCCGAATTCATGCACCAGTGCCGCACTGACCACGGCGCTGTCGACCACGCGACCAGTGATGACGATGTCCGCTCCCAGCCGAAGCGCTTCAACGATGCCCGGCGCGCCGAGGTAGGCGTTGGTCGAGACGCACAGGGGCGGTAACGGCGCGCCGCTGAACATTTCATGCAGGCCAAGGCTGCTCAGCTGTTTGAATTGCGATTGCAGGTCATCGCCCAGCAGCACGGCGATTTTCAGCGCCACGCCGGCCTTGTCGCAGGCGGCTTGCAAGGCGGCAGCGCAGGCGAGCGGGTTGACGCCGCCGGCGTTGCTGATAACGCGGATGTTCTGCTCGGCCAGTTGTCCCAGCAATGGGCTGAGGACTTCGATGAAGTCCCCCGCATAGCCGGCCTGTGGGTCTTTCATCCGTGCGCCGGCCATGATCGACAGGGTGATTTCCGCCAGATAGTCGAAGACCAGGTAGTCCAGGCGTCCACCTTCCACCAGTTGCGCGGCGGCGGTCGAGGTGTCGCCCCAGAAGGCGCTGGCGCAGCCGATGCGAATCGTTTTGGGCACAGTCAACTGCATAGCCACCTCCCACTGAAGTGAATCGAGACTACCAAGCAAGCGCTTGGTTTGTAAACTCCTGAAATATCTTCTGCCCGAGCGCTTGCTTGGTTGCCCTCGCCAGCTTAAATTGCCCGCGCAACCCCCGTGTTTTGGCGGCGAGCGGCGTATTTGATTGATCGACTGTAGGAGAGAACGGGTGGACGAGCAAAAAGCCCTGAGGGTCATGCGCGAATTGGTCGACAACGGCCAATTGACCGACCCGGACAGCGCCCGCGGCAAACTGCTGCAAGTGGCGGCTCACCTGTTCCGCAACAAAGGTTATGAACGCACCACCGTGCGCGATCTGGCGGGTGCCGTGGGCATCCAGTCAGGCAGCATTTTTCATCACTTCAAAAGCAAGGACGAAATCCTTCGCGCCGTGATGGAAGAGACCATTCGCTACAACACCGCGTTGATGCATGCGGCCCTGGCCGAGTCCGACAACGTCCGCGAACGGGTGCTGGCGCTGATTCGTTGCGAATTGCAGTCCATCATGGGCGGCAGCGGCGAGGCCATGGCGGTGCTGGTGTATGAATGGCGTTCGTTGTCCGAAGACGGGCAGGCGCAGGTATTGGCGCTGCGTGATATTTATGAAGAACTCTGGCTGCAGGTGTTGGGCGAAGCCAAGGATGCGGGTTTCATTCGCGGCGATGTGTTCATCACACGGCGTTTCCTCACGGGCGCGTTGTCCTGGACCACCACCTGGTTTCGCGCTGGCGGCAGCATGAGTCTTGATCAATTGGCCGAGGAAGCCTTGATTCTGGTACTGGAAGAAAAACAATAAGGTTGTGCCAATCTAAGGAAACTGGCTAAGTGGCCGAAACCGCCTAGCTTGATTGCATTGATGCGTATTTTTTTGGGGAGTGGGTTGTTTTGATGTCTTCGCCAATCAGGACGGCTTCGCGGCTTTTGCTGACGTCGCTTGCGGCGCTCTGGGTATTGCCGTCCCACGCTGCACAACTGGTACGGGTGGGTGCGGCGCATTTTCCGCCCTACACCATTCGCCCGGAAACCGGTGTCGACACCGGCCTGCTGCCACAGCTGGTCGAGGCTTTGAATCGCGAGCAAAGCGATTATCAGTTTGTCCTGGTGCCCACTTCCATTCCCCGGCGCTTCGGTGATTTCAAGCAAGGTCGGGTCGACATGGCGATTTTCGAAAACCCGGATTGGGGGTGGAAGGACATTCCTCACACCAGCGTCGATATGGGGCTTGAAGACGCCGAGATTTTCGTCGCGCAACGCCTGCCGGATCGACAGCAGAACTATTTTGTCGACCTCTCCGGCAAACGTCTGGCCCTGTTCAGCGGCTATCACTACGAATTCGCCAACTTCAATGCCGACCCGAAATTCCTCGCGCAAAACTATAACGCGACGCTGACCTATTCCCACGACAGCAACTTGCTGATGGTGCTGCGCGGGCGGGCCGACATTGCTCTGGTGACGCGCTCTTATCTGAGCGATTACCTGCTGCGTAACGAGAAAGTCGCCGATCAATTGCTGGTGTCCCAGCGCATCGATCAGGTCTATCACCACTACGCCATCCTGCGTCCCTCCGCGCCGATCACAGGCGAAGCGTTCAGCAAATTGCTGGAAGGACTGCGCGACAACGGCCAGATGCTGAAGATTTTCGATCCGTACAAAATCGCTGTGGTGCCGGTGCCGCGAACCTGATATCGCGCCACAGTATTTATGCACTTGTCTTAAATTTCCGGCCCCGGCTCACGTCACATCGTTGAACTGTCGACGATTAACGTGAGCCCGACCCATGCCCGATTTGAATGCCCTGACTGCGCTGGCCTTGCCTTCCGAAGGGCTGCTTGTAGCCGATGAAACCGAAAACCGCCTGCACCTCAGCCTGCAAGGCCAGCCGTTGATTCAGCTGCGCCTGACCCGTGAGCCCGAGTTACAGGTGCAAGTGGAAGAGCACTTTGGCCAACCGCTCGGACATGGCATCCGGACCGCCTGTTATTGGCTGTTTGCCCGTGATCCTGCTTGCCAGCGCCTGACTTGGCAATTCGACGAAATTCCCACCGATGCACTGCTCAGCGGCTTGCTGATTCCCACCGAAATCGTCGGCCAGTATCACTGCCTGCGCAGCCTGTTCTGGCAAATACCTCAGCCATGGCTGGGCGAATCGCTGACCGTCAGTTATCCGCAGCATCGGGTCATCAGCAACGGCAAGCGTCATCCGCTGCGACCACCGAAGCCGCAGGGCGAAGTCTATCGGCGCTTTGACTCGCGCCTCGGTGCCTGGATTTCCCTGCGAACGGTGAACACTGAATTGGACCTTGAGCGTTTCAATCGCTGGCAGAACAGCCCGCGTGTGGCGAGTTTCTGGCAGGAGGAGGGCAGTCTCGACCAGCATCGCGACTACCTGGACAAACTGGCGGCGGACCCGCATACGCTGACCCTGATCGGTTGTTTCGATGATCAGCCATTCGCCTACTTCGAAGCGTATTGGGCCAGGGAAGATCGCATCGCGCCGTTCTATGACGTCGATGATTACGACCGGGGCATCCACATGCTGGTGGGTGAAGAAAACCACCGGGGGCCGCACAAAGTGGCGAGTTGGTTATCGGCGCTGGTGCATTACCTGTTTCTTGACGACCCGCGCACGCAACGGGTGGTGGCCGAGCCTCGGGCTGATAACGCGAAGATGATCGGGTATATGCAGGGGCAGGGTTTTTATCGCGAGAAGGAGTTTGATTTCCCGCACAAGCGCGCGGCGTTGATGGTCGTGGGGCGGGAGCGGTTTTTTGATCGGTGTCGGTTGGCTTGATGGGTAAGGCTCAGGATCTGTATCGGTGTTGAGTGCGCTTTCGCGAGCAAGCCCGCTCCCACATTAGACCGAGTCGTTCAAGTGAACGCGGTCTAGTGTGGGAGCGGGCTTGCTCGCGAATGGGGGTAACACAGATTCCGAATCTTATCGACGAGCAAAAGTATCCGCCCGACTCCCCGACACCTTGCGGCAATGCACCAGTGCATCACGAATCATGAAGTTCACCAGCGTCGGCGATACGCCGAGTTCCTTGGCGATGTCCTTCTGCGGCACCCCGTGCAGACGGTACATCTCGAAGGCGTAACGGGTGCGGCTCGGCAGCTCCGTCAGCGCATCGGCAATGTGCTCAAGGGTGGAGAAATTGATGTGCGAGGTTTCAGGTGAAGCGCCTTGGATCACCACGTTCAGACCTTCCTCTTCAGGGCCGGAATACTTCTGTTCCAGCGCCTGCTTGCGGTAGTGGTCGATCGCCAGATTACGCACGATCTGGAACAGGTAGCTGAGCTGAGCCTTGAACGAGGAGGTGATCGCCGGTGCCGATTGCAGCCGGAAAAATGCATCCTGCACCACGTCTTCAGCGCGTGACCTGCAACCGGTAATGCGGGCTGCAATCTTGACCAGAATCAGTCGATTGTCGACGAAGGCCTGAAGTAGCGGTGAATCGCACCTGCTTGTGGATACTTGTTCCGTCATGGAAATCACCCTGCTGCCAATAGGTTGGTGGGACGGCACGAAACCTGCGCCGTCCGACACGTCGAGCGACAAATTAGGCTGAATGATAATGATTGTCAATTGAGAGAGAGAACTAATGCGCCTTGGTGGTGCAAAGTGCGAACTGCCGCACGCCTCCACTCTCGCTTCCCCCTTCCATCCCCGTTGGCTATCCGGCTCGTCGACTAATTATTGGCAGGCGTCATCCGTTCTCATTGGTGAAAGGCGCCGGCCAAATCTCGGCCACAGCCGCATTCCCAATGCCTTGCGCGGTCGGCGAAGACCGCGTCCTGCACGCCTTCCCATGGGCGCGACGCCAGAAAACCGATTCCACTTGCAAGCCGAAATCAGGCAGGAAACCTCATGACCGACGCGTTCGAACTCCCAAGCACACTGGTCCAAGCCCTACAGCGCCGAGCGGCCCTGACGCCGGATCGGGTGGCCTTGCGTTTTCTTGCCGACTCCCCGGATCAGGCTGTAGTCCTCAGCTATTGCGAACTGGATCAGCGTGCGCGAACCATTGCCGGTGCGTTGCAAGCCGGGGCGGAGTTTGGCGATCGCGCGGTCCTGTTGTTTCCCAGTGGCCCGGATTACGTCGCCGCGTTTTTCGGCTGCCTGTATGCGGGGGTGATTGCGGTGCCGGCCTATCCGCCGGAGTCGACCAAGCGTCATCACCAGGAACGCCTGCTGTCGATCATCCGCGATGCCGAGCCGCGTTTGCTGGTGACCAGCGCCGACCTGCGCGACGCGTTGCAGCAAATTGAAGGCGCGCCGCCGCTGCTCTGCGTCGATACCCTCAACGTTGAACTGGCGGATCGCTGGGTCGAACCGAATCTTCAAGGCGACCACATCGCCTTCCTGCAATACACCTCCGGTTCCACCGCATTGCCCAAAGGCGTGCAAGTCAGCCACGGCAATCTGGTGGCCAACGAATTACTGATTCGCCACGGCTTTGGCATTGATCTGAACCCTGACGACGTGATCGTCAGCTGGCTGCCGCTGTACCACGACATGGGCTTGATCGGCGGTTTGTTGCAACCTGTTTTCAGCGGCGTGCCATGCGTGTTGATGTCACCGGCGTACTTCCTCGGCCGGCCGCTGCGCTGGCTGGAAGCGATCAGCGAGTACGGCGGCACCATCAGCGGCGGGCCGGATTTTGCCTATCGGTTGTGCAGCGAGCGGGTCAGTGAATCGGCGTTGCAGCGGCTCGATTTGAGCGGCTGGCGGGTGGCGTACTCCGGTTCCGAACCGATTCGTCTCGACACCCTGGAGCGCTTCGCCGAGAAGTTCGCCCCGTGCGGATTTACCCCGGACAGTTTCATGGCGTCCTACGGCTTGGCCGAAGCCACACTGTTCGTGGCCGGCAGTCCTCGGGGCCAGGGCATTGGCAACCTGCGCGTGGACGATCAAGCCCTGGCACAAAACCGCGCGGAGTCGGGCGAGGGCAGCGCGATCATGAGTTGTGGTATCAGCCAACCGGATCACGCGGTGCTGATTGTCGATCCGGCCGCGCTTACTGAACTGGCCGATAACGCTGTCGGTGAAGTCTGGGCCACCGGGCCGAGCATCGCCCTCGGCTATTGGCGCAACCCCGAGGCCAGCGCCAAGACCTTCGTCCAGCACCACGGCCAGACCTGGTTGCGCACCGGCGACCTGGGCTTTATGCGCGACGGTGAACTGTTCATCACCGGGCGCCTGAAAGACCTGCTGATTGTTCGCGGGCACAACCTCTATCCGCAGGACATCGAGCAGACCATCGAGCGCGAAGTGGAGGTGGTGCGCAAGGGGCGTGTCGCGGCATTCGCGGTCAACATCGACGGCCAGGAAGGCATCGGCATCGCTGCGGAAATCAGCCGCAGCGTGCAGAAAATCCTGCCGCCCGAGGCGCTGATCAAAGCCATCCGCCAAGCCGTGGCCGAGGCGTATCAAGAAGCGCCGAGTGTGGTGGTACTGCTGAATCCGGGCGCGCTGCCCAAGACGTCGAGCGGCAAATTGCAACGCTCGGCGTGCCGCAATCGTCTGGCGGATGGCAGTCTCGACCGCTATGCGCTGTTTCCGTCAGCGGTCGCCGAACGTGAAGCAAACGCCGAGTCCGGTTCTGAGTTGCAAACCCTGATCGGCCAGATCTGGTGCGAACAATTGCAGGTCAAACAGATCAACGCCGACGACCACTTCTTCCTGCTCGGCGGCAACTCCATCGCCGCCACCCAAGTGGTTGCGCGTCTGCGGGAAGCCCTCGGCCTGGAGCTGAACCTGCGCCTGCTGTTCGAAGCGCCGACTCTTGGCGCATTCGCAAATGCTGTGGCTCAGCAACAACAGGATGGCGGCCTCGCCCAAGGCGCGATCACCCCGTTGTCGCGCACCGAAGCCATGCCGCAATCGCTGGCGCAAAACCGCCTGTGGATCACCTGGCAACTCGACCCACGCAGCAGCGCCTACAACATTCCCGGTGCGTTACGCTTGCGTGGCGAGCTGGATGAAGACGCAGTGCGCGCCAGTTTCCAGCAACTGATCGAGCGCCACGAGTCCCTGCGCACGCGGTTCTTCGAACGTGACGGCGTGGCGCTGCAACAGTTGGATGCCGCCGCCGAGTTCAACCTGCAATTGATCGACATCAGCGATCTGCCAGCCGGCGAGCGTGAAGCCCGCGCCGCGCACATTCGTGAGGACGAGGCGCGCACCCACTTTGATCTGGAGAAAGGCCCGCTGCTGTGGGTGACGCTGGTGCGCCTCGATGATGAAGATCACCAGTTGCTGGTGACGATGCACCACATCATCGCCGACGGCTGGTCGCTGAATGTGTTGATCGACGAGTTTTCGCGCCTCAGGGACAAAAAGCCAAGCTTCCCGCGTTGCCGACCCAATACGCCGACTACGGCAGTTGGCAGCGCCAATGGCTGGCGCAAGGGGAGGGTGAGCGCCAACTGGCTTACTGGAAAGCACGGTTGGGCGATGAGCATCCGACGCTCAATCTGGCCACCGACCACCCGCGTTCGGCACAGCACACTCACAGCGCGGCCCGTCATTCCATCAAGCTGGACGCGACTTTGAGCGACGCCATTCGCCAGACTGCGCAGGCACATGAATCAACCCCGTTCATGCTGCTGCTTGCCGCGTTCCAGAGCCTGTTGCACCGCTACAGCGGCCAGCGCGACATTCGCATCGGCGTGCCGAATGCCAACCGTCCACGCCTGGAAACCCAAGGGCTGATCGGCTTCTTCATCAACACCCAGGTACTGCGTGCCGAATTGGATTCACGGCAGTCTTTTGTTGAGCTGCTGGCGCAGACCCGTCAGAGCGCATTGGGCGCCCAGGCGCATCAGGACCTGCCGTATGAACAACTGCTCAAAGCCTTCCCGCAAGCTCGCGAACAAGGCCTGTTCCAGGTCATGTTCAATCACCAGCAACGGGACTTGAGCGCACTGCGCCGGCTGCCGGGATTGCTCGCCGAAGAGTTGCCGTGGCACAGCCGCGAAGCCAAGTTTGACCTGCAACTGCACAGCGAGGAAGACCAGAAGGGCCGCCTGAGCCTGTCCTTCGACTACGCCAGCGAATTGTTTGACGCATCGACCATCGCGCGTCTGGCCGAACACTTCAGCAACCTGTTACGCGCCATTTGCGAACAACCCGACACCGCCATCGGCGACCTGCCGCTGCTGACGTCGAGCGAGCACGCTCAGCAAACAGCCTGGAGCGCGGCACCTTGCACGCCGGCCAGCCAATGGCTGCCGCAACGCCTCAACGAACAGGCGAAACTGACACCGCAACGCACCGCCCTGATGTGGGACGGCGGCGCCATGGACTTCGCCGACCTGCACAGCCGCGCCAACCGCCTCGCGCATTACCTGCGCGACAAAGGTGTCGGCCCGGACGTGTGCGTGGCCATCGCCGTGGATCGCTCGCCGCAATTGCTGATCGGCCTGCTGGCGATCATCAAGGCCGGCGGCGCGTATGTGCCGCTGGACCCGGACTACCCGGCCGAACGCCTGGCCTACATGCTCGACGACAGCGGCGTCGAATTGCTGCTGACCCAAACCGGATTGCTTGAACGTCTGCCGACCACCGACGGCGTCAGCGTGATTGCCATGGACGCGCTCAACCTCGACTGTTGGCCGAGCCATGCGCCGGGGCTGCATTTGCACGGTGACAACCTTGCCTACGTGATCTACACCTCGGGCTCCACCGGTCAGCCGAAGGGCGTCGGCAATACGCACGCGGCGCTGGCCGAGCGACTGCAATGGATGCAAGACACCTATCGCCTGGACGACAGCGACGTGCTGATGCAAAAGGCACCGATCAGTTTCGACGTGTCGGTGTGGGAGTGCTTCTGGCCGCTGATCACGGGCGCCCGTTTGTTGATGGCCGGTCCCGGTGAACACCGTGACCCGCATCGCATTGCGCAGTTGGTTCAGCAGTACGGCGTGACCACGCTGCACTTCGTACCGTCCTTGCTTTCGTTGTTCATCGACGAACCGCTCACCGCGCAATGCACCAGCCTGCGCCGCGTATTCTCCGGCGGCGAAGCCTTGCCGGCGGAGCTGCGCAACCGTGTGCAGGAACAATTGCCCGCCGTGCAACTGCACAACCGTTATGGCCCGACCGAGACCGCGATCAACGTCACCCATTGGCAGTGCACTACGGCCGATGGCGAGCGTTCGCCGATTGGCCGTCCGTTGGGCAACGTCATCTGCCGCGTGCTCGACAGCGACCTCAACCCCGTACCGGCCGGCGTACCCGGCGAGTTGTGCATCAGCGGCATCGGGCTGGCGCGCGGTTATCTGGGGCGTCCGGGGCTGACCGCCGAACGCTTTGTCGTCGATCCGCTGGGCGCGCAGGGCGCACGCCTGTACCGCACCGGTGACCGTGCGCGCTGGACCGCCGACGGCGTGATCGAATACCTCGGCCGGCTCGATCAGCAGGTCAAATTGCGCGGCTTCCGTGTCGAACCGCAAGAGATCGAAGCGCGGTTGCTGGCGCAGGAGGGCGTCGCGCAAGCCGTGGTGCTGGTGCGCGAGACGGCGGTCGGCGGGCAGTTGATCGGTTATTACACCGCTACAGAAACCAGCGAAACCAAAGACGCTCAAGGTGCACGCCTGAACGCCGCGCTGGCGTCCGAGCTGCCGGAATACATGGTCCCGGCGCAACTGATGCGCCTGGAGCAAATGCCCCTGAGCCCGAGCGGCAAGCTCGACCGTCGCGCCTTGCCCGAGCCGCAATGGCAAGTGCGCGAACACGTCGAACCGGTCACTGCGCTGGAGCACCAGATCGCCGGCATCTGGCGCGAAGTGCTGGGCCAGGCTCAAATCGGTCTGCGCGACGATTTCTTCGCCCTCGGCGGTCATTCGTTGCTGGCCACGCAAATCATTTCCCGTACCCGCCAGGCCTGCGACGTCGAACTGCCGTTGCGTGCGTTGTTCGAGCACAGTGAACTGGGCGCGTTTGCCGATCAGGTCCAGTTGATTCAGGTCAGCGGCAAAACCAACCAACAGCCACCCATAGAGAAAGTCGACCGCAGCCAACCGGTGCCGCTGTCCTACTCCCAGCAGCGCATGTGGTTCCTCTGGCAGATGGAACCGGACAGCCCGGCGTACAACGTCGGTGGCATGGCGCGGTTGCGTGGCGTACTCGATGTCGGGCGTTTCGAAGCGGCGCTGCAAGCACTGATCCTGCGCCACGAAACCCTGCGCACCACGTTCCCGAGCGTCGACGGCGTGGCCCGGCAACGGGTGCATGGGCAAACCGGAATGCGCATGGACTGGAAGGATTTTTCGGCGCTGGCTGTCGACCTGCGCGAGCAACGCGTCCAGCAACTGGCTGACGACGAGGCGCACACACCGTTCGATCTGGAAACCGGCCCGCTGCTGCGCGCCTGTCTGGTCAAGACCGCCGAACACGAACATTACCTGGTGCTGACCCTGCACCATATCGTCACCGAAGGCTGGGCGATGGACATCTTTGCCCGGGAACTGAGCGCGCTCTACGAAGCCTTCGTCGATGACCGCGAATCACCGCTGGCGCCGTTGCCGGTGCAATACCTTGATTACAGCGTGTGGCAGCGGCAGTGGCTGGAGTCCGGCGAGCGTCAGCGCCAGATCGACTACTGGACCACGCAACTGGGTCGTGAGCATCCGCTGCTGGAATTGCCGGCGGACCGACCGCGTCCACCGGTGCAAAGTCACCAAGGCGAACTGTTCCGTTTCGACCTGAGCGATGACCTGGCGGTACGCGTGCGCGCCTTCAATGCGCAAAACGGTCTGACCTTGTTCATGACCATGACCGCTGCGCTGGCCGTGCTGCTTTATCGCTACAGCGGCCAGACTGACCTGCGCATCGGTGCGCCGGTGGCCAACCGGATTCGCCCGGAAAGCGAAGGGCTGATCGGTGCCTTCCTCAACACCCAAGTGCTGCGTTGCCAGCTCGACGGGCAGATGTCCGTCGGTGAGTTGTTCGAGCAGGTGCGCCACACCGTGATCGAAGGCCAGTCCCATCAGGATCTGCCGTTCGACCACTTGGTCGAAGCGTTGCAGCCACCGCGCAGTGCGGCCTACAACCCGCTGTTCCAGGTGATGTGCAACGTGCAGCGTTGGGAATTCCAGCAGAGCCGCACCCTGGCCGGCATGACTGTCGAATACCTGGCCAACGACGCGCGGGCGACCAAGTTCGACCTCAACCTGGAAGTCACCGACCTCGATCATCGCCTCGGTTGCTGCCTGACCTACAGCACGGATCTGTTCGATGAGCCGCGCATTGCACGCATGGCCGGGCACTGGCGCAATCTGCTGGAAGCGTTGCTGGCCGACCCGCAACAGTGCCTCAGTGAATTGCCGTTGCTGGACACCCGCGAACAGCGAGCATTGCTCGATAGTCTTGGCGTCGAGCCGGGCGAGCATCGCCTCGACCAGTGCATTCATCACCTGTTCAGCGAACAGGCGCTGGCGCGCAAGGATGCGCCGGCCCTGACCTTTGCCGGGCAAACCTTGAGTTATGCCGAACTCGACAGCCGCGCCAATCAATTGGCCTGGATGCTTCGAGA
>Ga0302167_10000812_pt1 | contig 14275 bp, 5 predicted proteins | sample I_Fen_N1_1_FD_193496 | JGI IMG/M metagenome (GOLD analysis project Ga0302167, IMG submission 193496) | Peat permafrost microbial communities from Stordalen Mire near Abisko, Sweden - I_Fen_N1_1 | ecosystem: Environmental > Terrestrial > Soil > Wetlands > Permafrost | place: Sweden: Abisko...
TGTACAAATACATTTTTATCGATCTCGACGATACTCTTTGGGATTTTCATGCCAATGCGCAAGCTGCATTAGAAGAAATTTACAACAACCATCAGCTATATAATCATTTCGATAGTTTTGAGCATTACTTCAATATTTACGCCAAGCGAAACCTTGAATTATGGGAGCTTTACGGAAAAGGTGAGATCACGAAAGAATTTCTAAACTTCGAACGTTTTAGCCATCCGCTGGTTCAGGTTGGAGCCGGCAATATAAAAATAGCAGAACAGATTGGGCGTGAATTTCTAGAAATGTTACCCACAAAAACGCTGCTTATCCCCCACGCCAAAGAATTATTGGATTACCTTTACCCCAAATATCCACTCACCATTATTTCCAATGGATTTATAGAAGTTCAATACAAAAAACTACGAAGCTCCAATCTGGAGCACTACTTCACCCACATCGTCCTTTCCGAGGGCGCTAAGGCACTGAAACCCGACAAACGCATATACGAATACGCGATGCAACTCAACAACGCCACCGTCTCCGAATGCATCATGATTGGCGACAGCTACGAAGCTGATATTGTTGGTGCACGAAATTCAGGAATAGATCAGGTGTGGTTCAATCCACACAGAGACGGAAAGAAAGGAGAAGCGACATATCAGATTACAAAATTAAATGGGGCTATGAAAATGCTATGATGACCCGTGGCGCATTGGGCTCAGAATAACTGTAAAGCACATTGATGTTTGTTTTTACTACTTTCTCTAATTAAAGCCTTTAGATTTATAGTCCTTTCCAATAAACTCAGATAATAATAGGTTTATTGGAAAAATTTTATTCCTAAAAGAAAAAATATAGAGAATCAATGGTATGAAATAAACGTGTTATTAGGTGAAAAGTGCCCACAGCTACCGACATCCCAAATGCACCACAGGTTATGATACAACATAAGAGGCTGTCCAAACAACTTGGACAGCCTCTTATTTAAGTGTTATTCTACGTTTTCTATTTCAATTATTCCTCTGGAGTGGGAATATCACACAAATTACTTTAAACCGACACGTTTATCCCACCACATTTGCTTGCCCCAGAAATAATCACTTTCAGAAGCAGCTTCAGGTGCACAATTCTCTTTATTTAAATTACGCTCTGTATCAGGATAGCCATAACACATTGGAGGAGTATTATGATTTGGATAATAACTGTCAGGAGCAATTCCATTAGCTGCTGGATAACCACTCATTCGGAACAAAGACCAAGCCTCCATTCCATTTTTAAATACTGACACCCACCACTGAGTGAAAAGTTGCGCCTGAGTTCCGTCATATTTACCTCCGTTAGCTAAAAATGTAGCAACATCAGTTGAACTACCTGCATTTTCTTCAATTGAAAGTGTCACTGCTTTCTCATAAGCTGCTTTCTGGGTAAGACCTACATTCCATCCTTTACTCGCTGCATAAGATATCGCAAAATAAGTTTCACAACTTCTCATCCAAGGAGAAAATCCTGCCAATGAACCTACAGCCATAAAACGAGTACCTATCCCTGAGTATGCAGCCACACTTGCAGCAGCTTCAAGACCATTCTGATAGCCTACATATTTTGTAGTACTTACTCCATTCGTAAAATTAACTGTTGGTTTCGCATAAACAGACAAACGAGGATCATTAGTACCATCTAATGTTTCTATCATTAACTTACTAACACCATACTCATTTGGGCGAGTTTGAAAGTAATCTGCATATGGTTCAGGATATTCTTTGTCCCATTTAAAGAAAACATTATCATCATTACTTCCCAATACCGGATATTTTGTAGCATTTCCCAGAATCTCCTCAAATGTTGATTTTGCATCACTAGGATCTACACTTGCTATACGTGCAGCTATACGAAGCCTTAAAGAGTTGCCGTATTTCTTCCATGCTGTTATATCTCCGTTTAACAGAACATCTCCATCCCCCAACACATCACCACTTTCATCTAATGCCTCAACAGCTCCTTTTAATCTTTTCAACAGATCAGGATATATATAAGATTGCTTATCATAAGTTGGTTTGGTAACACCATCTATCAACTTTAAAGCAGTGGAGTAAGGAACATTACCCCATCGATCAGTAATAACCTGAAATATCTGACACTGATAAATTGTAGCTACTGCCCACATATTCGAACCTTCTTTTGACTTATTTATTATTGACTGAAGATTGCTTACAGTATAATAACATACGTTCCATGAAGCTGTATTCACTGTCGGGCGGAAACTGTAATATCCCTCATCATTATACATCCATTTTGCAATCTGACCAGAAAATCCCGCAGATTCATTCAAATCAAACCACTCATCAAACATATTGTCCGCAGAATACCGCAAAGTATAAGCAAGTATATTAGTTGCAGGTACAAGTTTTTCACTAGGGTTATCCGGATCTGTATTAACCTGATCAAAGCTACTTGTACAACTTGCCATCATCGACACTATTGACATCAACAGTATTGATATTTTGAAATTATATATTTTCATATTCTCTTATTTATGAATTAAAACGTAAGATTAAATTTTACACCAATGCTACGTGAAGGAGGAACTGAGTTACTTTCAAATCCCACACTTTTATTATCAGAACCTAAACTACTTTCTGGATCAATTTTAGCCTGGTTGTTGCCTGACAACCATAAAATTGCCACATTGCTACTAATTAACGAAACCTTAGCATCTTCAATAAACTTAGTGCGTGATATAATTGATTTAGGGAAAGTATACGTTAAATGAATTTCGCGAAGTTTCAAATATGACCCATCATTTATATCCAATTCTTTGTTTGAATAGTATGAATAAAACCATGAATCAGCACTTATAGTCTTTGCATTCGCACTTCCATCTGCTAACACACAAGTCTTATTCGTCAAAACATCTTTACCTACCACTACACCTGTCTCACGAATGTTTCCAGCTGCTGTGTAATCAAGGAGACCTGTATACGTTGTAAACATCTGAGTTTCAGAGAAGAAATCACCTCCCTTACGAAAATCAAGCAAAAATCCAAAAGATAAGTTCTTATATGAGAACTCATTATTCCATCCCGCTAGCCAATCAGGGGTAACATTACCTATCTTTTTACCGCTTACGGTAGTAGGAAGACCATTTGTACCTATAATAACACGACCTTGATCATCTGTTTTGAATCCAGTTCCATAAAGAGTCCCCCAAGATTCACCAACTTTAGCATAATTATATACACTCCAATCTGAATTAATGGTATATGTATCTAGTCCATCGGCAAGCGAGACTACTTTACTCTTATCTTTTGACCAATTCAAAGTTGTAGTCCAATTAAACCCATTAACATTTTTGATAATGTCAGCTGACAATGTAAGTTCCAGACCCTTGTTAGTGACTTTACCTGCATTTATCAATGAATATCGATAACCTGTTGAAACAGGAACCTCTACAGTCATAATCTGATCACTTGTAGTCTTGTTATAATAGGCTAAATCCAAACGAATCCGATTCTTTAGGAATGCTGCTTCGATACCTACTTCCTTCGTGTTAATACTTTCAGGTCTCAGGTTTGGATTTGCCAAAGTTTTTGACATATAATACTGTGATACACCGTTGATTGTAGAACTTGTTGGTGTCGCTTCAGATGTTGGTGAAACATAATAAAGACCAGTGCGATATGCTGTGGTTGCATTACCAATCTGAGCAATATTTGCTCTAACTTTCAAATAGCTTAGCGCATCACTTTTTAGTGATTTGAATGTTTCAGTAGGTATCCAGCTTAAACTTACGGAAGGATAGAAGAATGATTTCACAATTGTTGAACTCCAGTCATTTCTGGCACTTGCTTCCAAATACAACTGGCTTGCATAGCCTACAGAAGCATTTGCATAAACGGAATTAGAACGAATGTGTGAATGATCCATAGAAGTAAATGGTGATCCTACAACATTAGCCATGGTATATAATCCAGGAATTGTAAGTCCATTTGATTCTGTAGCTCCTTCTGCAGACTGACTCCAAGTCATGTCTCTATAGTTTGCACCGGCTAATGCATCTACTGAGAAATCTCCAAATTTTTTATCGAAATAGGCAATAAAGTCAGCATTTAATTCGTGGCGATCTTCTGAAGTTTGGCGAAACCATCCTTTAGGATCATCTGTACTATATAATGCTTTTTGAAATGTCTTATCATAATAAAAATCATAACCGAATCTTCCCTCAAATTTCAACCAATCAGTTGGTTTTATAAATATTGACCCTTTTGATATCACACGGTCGCGGTCATAACCATTTGTGTTATTATACAAGTTATAGTATGGATTGACATGGAATGCCTGAATCCAGTTATATGGATTTCCAGTTACCGGGTCTGTATCGCCATAATGAGCCTTCAAGTCCGTCATGTCAACCTGACGACCAAACCACTGGAAAATCGACTGTAAAGGATTTGATGATGAATAACCTGTTGCCATAAGATTATCACTTTTCACTTTATTGTAATTCACCGAGAAATCAGAGCTTATATATTTATTAAAGTTATATAACCCGGTCAAAGCGATATTATACCTTTTTTGATCAGTATTTGGCACCGTCCCCTTTTGGTCACGATATCCTATAGATGCACGATAAGACCCTCTATCGCTCGAATTACTGAAAGCTAAATCATGACTTTCAGAAAAACCTGTTTGAAAAAAACTTTTGATATTGTTGGGATGTGATACCCAATCAGTAGCTTGACGTACTCCATTAATAATAGGACTGTTGTACTGAGGTATTTTTAGTCCAATGTCCAAACGTGGACCCCAGCTTTCATCATCACCGTCATTAAAACCACTACCTGTTCCATCCACGTAGTTGAAACCTGCTCCCAGGTCTGAAGATCCTGTAAAGTTACCAGTAGCATAATCCTGATAACTTGTTCCTGCAGGAACTTTACCAGCAGTTTTGTTAGCATTATAATAATACTCAGAACCATGATAACCCTGTCCATATTTATTCTGATAATTCGGCAAATGATAAATATTATCTATAGTAAAACTGCCGTCATAATTAATTTGCATCTTTCCATTAGAAGACTTACCCTTCTTTGTAGTAATCAGAATTACACCATTTCCTGCACGCATTCCATATAGTGCAGCAGAACCACCTTTCAATATTGAAATATTTTCAATATCATTTGGGTTAATATCATTCAAACCTGAACCTGTATCCAAAATACCTTTACCATCGCTACCATACTGACTTCCAGCACCACCATCCATAGGCACACCATCGATTACTATCAACGGGTCATTGCTATTGAAAGAAGAGTTTCCACGTATTAAAATGCGCTGCGAAGCACCAACCGCTCCACCTGCCTGAGTTATCTGAACACCTGACACTTTCCCTTGTAAGGCATTAGCAACATTTAGCTGAGATGTTTGATTTAACGCATCGGATTTCACATCTTGAACAGCATAGCCCAATGATTTCTTTTCTCTACTGATTCCCAATGCAGTAACAATCACTTCTTGAATCATTTTTGAATCTGATTGAAGTTTAATAGTCATACCATTCTGCGCCAAAACATCGGCTGAAGTCATTCCCACATAAGAAACGACTAAATTTTTTGCATCACCCTGCAAACTAATTTTAAATTCGCCATCTACATTAGTAATAGTACCCACAGTGGATCCCTTTACTTTTACAGTAGCTCCAATAATTGGCTGCCCATCCTCCGCGGAAAGAACTTTTCCCGAAATGGATTTAGATTGAGCGTTAACCAAACCTACACCTACTAAAAATAAGCAGGTCAATAAGAACGTTAGTTTTCTCATAAATTTCACATTTGTTTATTAATCTTCTTTAAATTGTACTTAAACGAATTACCTCATTCAATCACGTTGCAAAAATAGAATATAAAAATTAAAAAAACAAGCTTTTTTAGTAACAGAAAGGATATTTCTGCATATTTTTTCTATCAATATGTAGGATAAAGGCCTATTTGAAAGAATAAATTGATTATTTAATAAAAAAATGTTACATATAGGCTTGATTATAATGCACTATATTACAGAATATTATCTATCTGCGAATCACGCACATTCACATATTTATTCAATATATCAACTAACAATTACAGATTGTAAGTATTATTTACAATCTGTCATATTTTAACTCATCTTACACGAAAAAACAGAACAAAAAACTTAATTCGGAACCAAAATTAATCATTTTGCAGACATTCGCTTACAATTTGACTGCAAATTAAGTCTAAAGTTATATATAAAAACCAAAGAAAGAGATTCCATGCACATTACTATTTAATCAAATTCTCAAAAAACAATCAAAAAATACTCTTAGGATATGTTAACCTCACAAATTAATCTATGTTGATATTAAGCGGTTGTTATAACTTTTACTGGAGGTATTCAAAAAAATACACATAAAAAAAAATCTTATTATCATTTCGATTTAGTTTGCCATACTATGTTCCCATGTGTAATATTTTTCCATGTATCAAACTAAACACAAAAGTGGCTGTCCAAACAAGTTGGACAGCCACTTTTAATACATCATCAAGTTATATTATTTAAATGTAATAAAACTCTCATCCTCATTCCAACGAGTACGGCGATAGCCTTCTACGAGAAAGGTAATTCCTGGAGCTTTTGTCTTAGTTATTTTAAATGATATTCTATCTGCAGTTACATTAGATGGCATTACAACAGAGTTCAAGGTGATTTTTCCTTCAGTAATAGCAACTGAATCGAGAACAGCATTTGTTGTAACATTTAAATTCTGAATTACACCAGTGGTTGAAAAACTTAAAGATGCCACGTCACAAGAAATCTTAGCTTTAAGCGTTTTTACTGCCGCTGTGCTAAATGTCGGAACGTTTGATGTAGTTCTTATCCACATTTGATTTGTAAGATTATCAGAAGTGTTATACGTCCCTAATGTATACATAGATGATGACACCAATACTCCCGTATTCACGTTTGTTATTCTTACTCTCCACTCTCCTGACAATGGGTAGATCGGCGAATAATCTACCTTTGGATCAGAATATGTTTCACAGCTTATAAAAGAAACTGAGAAAACACAAAATAAAATTAATGACTTTATTATTGATTTCATATATATAGTTTTTACATGAATAACTTTTAACTCAATATTAAGATTTAATATATTTAGTCAGCGTTGATTCATTTGTTGTTTTTATAATTCATATCTTACTTGTGCCACCACATTTTTTGATACAAAGGAATCACAGCAGGTGTATTCGGATTATAGTCAGACGAAGTCTTTGGCAACAAAAATCTATGAGGATACTGACCTGCCAATAAAACTGACCCTAATGAAGGAGTCAAAGTTCCAACAACATAACTTGTATTATATAATGCGATACGTGATTGATCAGTTACACTTTGTGTTCCTAGAGCAGGAATGCCTGTCCTACAAATATCAAAGAATGCATTCCAAGAGTCAGTGCGAGTAGAAGCAACCCATTTCTGCATCAAAATACTATTTAGCATTGCATCCAGACTAGTTGATTTAAATTCATATGCACCACCTACAGCAATAAATGCAGACCCGTTAAGTCCCCATCGTGTGAAAGCTGCATTAACACCTAAATCATAAGCTGTCTTAGCGTTTGCAACATTGCCAATTCTAGCCCATGCCTCAGCTTGTAAAAAATAACTTTCTACAGCAGATGCAAAATAAACAGGATCAGTAGCTGCCAAGACAGCTCTAGAGTGGACAGACTGTGGGAACACATTTGAACTAAAAGCTGCAACTCCATATGAACCTTGATCTACACCTCTATAATAAGGAGTAAGCCCTGCAGGTACATTTACCAATTTGTCATCTGCAGCTGTAGCACCTGCCTGAAGCATTTGAGTTGCAGGTTCAGCAAAAATCGCAATTCGAGGATCATTATACGCTTTCAAGAATGCAACCAAAGTAGCACTGACACGAATATTTGATGTTGTATTCAGCTTTCTGCGGTCGTTTTCATAAAGGGGGTTTGATTTATTCTCTGCGTCAACAAACTGGGTCATCTTTGCATCTGTTGTAAGCAAATCACCTTCTGTTAGCAAAGTTTGTATTGCTGTTTGATTAGTTGCAAAATCCCTCATTAGAATTTTTAATTTCAGTGTTTTGGCAAATTTAACCCATTTATTAATGTCTCCACCAAAAACCATGTCTTTTGTCTCCATACTTCCAAGAGCAGCTGCATCTGTTTTCTTAGCAATTGCTGCATCTAATATAGATATAAGACCTGCATCAACAACTTTTGAATCGTCAAAAATTGGTGTTAGATTGGCATCTCCCAACAAAGCCTGCGAAAATGGAATCTTTTCATATAAACAAACTAACATATTGAAATTAAACGCTGTCATAACTTTAGCTGCAAGCCAATAATTCCAAGCTCCTTCAGTTTCAGATTGAGAAATAGTACGTTTCAAATCTGGAAGTGCTCCAGCATATACAGAAGACCAATAGCGAGTAAAGTATGTACTACTATTACTTAAGTTATATTGATCAATAGTCGTATACTGTTGAGATGTATTGTTTTGAGCATATTGTTGCGACCATAACGCACCCGTTAATTGCACATCACAACCTAATATAGATGCAGACCAAGCTGTACCAGAAGAAAACAACAATGGAGTGCTAGATGTCGCGGGGTAACTTGGATCTTTATTGATATCCAAATAATTGGTACACGCAGTAGATAGTATCACTACCAAAGATAACCCCAAAAAATAATTTATTATTTTTTTCATAAGGAATATTGTTTTATTTAAAATAGCTGTTGAACTTCTAAAACAAACTCAACACCTACCTTTAATTATTTAAAAATTAAGCTTAAGAGATGCTCCTAAATTACGTACTGATGGAGCAGACGAAAACTCTCCAAAATTGGAGGTGATATCATTACCATAATTGGTTTGATCAGGATCCACAAAATTATTCTGTGCTGCCGTCCACATAAGCAAGTTACGACCAATTAGACTTATCTGAGCATCACTAATAAATGTTTTAGCTAACCATTTCTTTGGAAAAACATAGCTTAAAGACACTTCTCTAAGCTTAAGATAAGTTCTTGATAAAACACTATTACTTTCCAAACTTTTATTGCTCGAAGAATAATTCCAATAATTCAACACTCCTCCAGTTGTCATCAAAGGAATATCATTGTCGGCATATACACCTGTCGATATTTCTTTAACTGAGTTCGGCACTAAGAACGGTTGACGGTCATTAAACATTGTATTTGTGCCGTTACCATTCCAATCTAACATACGAGCAGTATTACTATAGAAATAACCACCTTGACGATAATCTAACACAACATTTAAGGAAAACGATTTATATCTCCAACTAGATGTGAGTCCCATTGTGAAATCTGGATTAGAAGAACCGATTGTTGTATATTCATTAGCAACAATTTGAGGAATCCCACTTGAGTTTACAACAACTTTTCCAAAATATGGAGAATTAGTGTCAGTTACAGTTCTTGCTTTGGGAACTTGAAACATACCAACTGGTTGCCCTTTCAACATCATATATGTAACATCATAAGCACTAGTCCATTGGTAATTTTGAACATTATCCCAAAGTTCTTTTACCAAACTCCAGTTTTTTGCAAATGTAACCCCTAATTCCCATTCGAAATTTTTGTTCTTTAATGGGGATCCATATAAATGGACCTCTAAACCCTTATTGTTAATCCAACCAACATTTCTTACCTTACCGGTGTAACCTGACTCAGGTGAAATAGCAGCATTTATAATTTGATTTTTTGTGTCCCTATTATACCAGGCAAGATCAAGCCCTAAACGGCTATCAAACAACTTCATATCCAAACCAAATTCAGTTTCTGTTGTTATTTCAGGTTTTAAACTTTGATTTCCTAGCGTATTTGACTCTGTCAAACCTGAAACTCCACTAAGCGGGAGGTATAGATTCCCAAAACCAAGAGTAATCTGCGTAGGAAGAAATTTATTATTTGTAAGATAAACCGATGCATCATTACCTGTCTGACCAAGACCTGCACGCAATTTCAAAAAGTTCAATACATCTCCCTTAATTGATGTTATGGCATCCGTTAAAATAACTGAGGCATTAACACCTCCATAAAAGAAATTATTCTTGCTCACAGGAAGAGTCGAAGACCAATCATTTCTAGCTGAAAGGCCTAAAAATGCCCAGTCCTTATAAGAAACATCTCCCTGTAGAAATAACCCAATTAAACGCCTGTTAGAACTTGGGTAAGCAACTGTTGCATTTATTGTTGCTGGCGACGTTCCATTTATTAAGTTGTACCAATTTGGAACATCTAAAGCTCCTTGTATTGCATCAATCTCTGATTTTGAACGTTGATTTAGATTCCAACCAGCATTACCCGTAATGCGAAAATCTGTTCCAATGCTGTAATCAGCTGAAAGCATCGCTGTAGCATCAAGTTGACCGTAAGAAACATTATCCTCTTCATAATTACCAGGAATAGATTTTGAAGAAAATTCCATTGCCCAACCATTAGGTGATTGCATTACTTGTGCAGCCCAAGACTTTGTACGAGAGTTTGTAAAATCCGCTCCAAGTCTACCCAACGCTTTTAAGCCATGAATTATATCATAACTTAATTCAACCTTTCCGTAAACACGGTCATCTTGATATTTACTTTGGTTATTTGCAATAATCCAATAAGGATTTTGAGCGTATCCAGTATAGTAGTTATCGATATTATTATACGGATTTTGGAAATCTTTCAAATCTGCAAAATTCACATCTACAGGAGTTTGAATGATATCTTGAAAAATTGTAGCACCCGTTGCACCTCCTTGACCATCTCTAACTTGATTAATATCCTTTCTAACATAATTGATATCAATATTTGCATGAAACTTTTTATAATTAGCATCACCACGTACGGAGAAAGTATTACGATTATATTTATCTGCATTAGACGGCAGAACTCCATCAGAATTGACATTGTTATATGAAAATATAAACGATGTATATTGATTCCCTGCAGAAACACTTATATTATTAGTAACTTCAAGACCATTTTCATAAAAATCACGAAGGTTATTTTTTACATATGAAAATGGTTTCACTCTTTGAGTTCCTGTTGAAGAGTAAATTCCTTGCTCTGTTAATGGTGCACCCCATTTGCGCATCAAGCCATCAAGTTGTGGACCCCATGATCCATTTTCTCCTAAACCCGGCTCTGGAGTACCTGCTTGATTAAGCAATGGCCAACCCTGACCAAATCTATTTTCAAGCTGAGGTGTACGCAAAACATTAGAAACTGTCGCTGTACCACTATATGACACTTTCATTTTAGAATCACTACTTCCTCTTTTAGTAGTAATCAAAATAACACCATTCGCAGCACGCGAACCATAAAGTGCAGTCGAAGATGCACCTTTTAAAACCGTCACAGATGCAACATCATCTGGATTAATATCTCCAGCTTGATTACCAAAGTCAACTGCTTGATTAGTTTGATCTTTACCCATAAATGAGTTTTGAATAGGAATTCCGTCAACCACATACAAGGGTTGATTATTTGTGAAAGATGTAATCCCACGAATAATCACTTTCTCAGATGTTCCAGTTCCTCCAGAACTAGAAATATTAAGCCCCGCCACTTTACCAGTCAAACCATTAGTTACAGATAAAGGTGTTGCTCTATTCAAGGCATCAGATTTAATGGTTGAAGCAGCATATCCTAAACTCTTTTCGGATCTCTTTATACCCATAGCAGTTACAACAATTTCATCAATTTGTTTCGCGTCCGGCTCTAATTTAACAACCATATTATTGCTTGCCTGGACATTAACAGTTCTCATGCCAACATACGACACCAACAAGTCATTTGAATTTCCCTGCAAACTAATTTTAAATTCACCATCTACATTGGTAATAGTACCCACTGTGGATCCCTTTACCTTGATAGTAGCACCGATAATTGGTTGCCCATCCTCCGCGGAAAGAACTTTCCCCGAAATGGATTTTGTTTGAGCATTAACCAAACCTACACCCACTAAAAATAAGCAGGTCAATAAGAACGTTAGTTTTCTCATAAATTTAACATTTTATTTATTAATCTTCTTTAAATTGTATTTAAACGAATTACCTCATTCAATCACTTTGCAAAAATAGACTATAATAATTTAAAAAACAAGTCTTTTTGCTAACGAATAGAAAAATTCTGTATATTTTTTCTATCAATATGTAGGTTCAACACCCATTTTTAAGTATAAACTCGTTATTTTACAAAAAATAACACTTCGTTAATTAGCATATAAAATACTCATAATCTGAGCATTAAAATGCACACATCAATTTCCATATACATATTTATTCAATATCTAAACAAATGACTACAAATTGAAAGTATTATTTATAAATACAAATATTTAACATATAAATAAGCTATAATAAGCCTAAAAAGAGAAGATTTATATCAAAATATTCACCTAAAGAGATAATTTACTTACAATTTGATTACGTTCTTATCTACAAACAAATCAAAAAGACATGAAATAAATGTTAACACAATATCTTGTGCTATAAGTTTAAATTGATCCATAAAAACTAATCAAAAATAAGCACAAAAAAAAAAATCCACTACAACTAATTTGTAGTGGATTCTAAAAAAATTGTGACCGCGACAGGATTCAAACCTGTAACCCCCACATCCGTAGTGTGGTACTCTATTCAGTTGAGCTACGCAGCCATTTATTTGCTTTTGCGAGTGCAAAGATAGTGCTTTTATTTATTCCGGCAAAGCGAAATTGGAGATTTTTGGAAGAAAATTTCGCAATCATCGTCGAAAGCCCAAGCCAAGAAGCCTAATTAATCGGCTATTCATAAGAAAACTTGAGAGTTAGTATTGGATAAGGAATCAACAAAATAATTACGCCAAAACGAAATCTAATTGTTTTTTATCTAAATTAGCTCGTGCAACCTTTACAGTAAGCTCGTCGCCCAACTGGTAGCGCTTATTATAGCGTCGTCCCACCAGACAGTAGTTTTTATCGTCAAAGCTATAATAGTCGTCATCCAGATCGCGAATCGGTATCATACCTTCGCATTTATTTTCAACAAGTTCCACATAAATGCCCCATTCTGTAACGCCGGAGATGACACCATCAAAAACCTGCCCGATACGTTCCGACATAAATTCAACCTGTTTATACTTAATAGAAGCGCGTTCGGCATTAGCGGCCAACTGCTCCATATCAGAACTGTGCTTGCAATAATCTTCCCATTCATCGGCACTCACACTCTTACCGTCATTTGCATATCTTTCGAGCAAGCGATGCACCATCATATCGGGATAACGACGTATAGGTGAAGTGAAATGAGTGTAATAATCGAAAGCTAATCCATAGTGCCCCATATTTGAGGTAGAATAAATTGCTTTTGCCATTGAACGAATGGCGAGGGTTTCAATCAGGTTCTGCTCTTTCTTTCCCTGCACCTGATCCAACAAATTATTTATTGAGCCTGAAACAGCAGCAGCTTTACCTGTAGTTTTGAGATTATAACCAAAACGTTTGATAAATGCCGAGAAGGTAGCCAGTTTATCGGGATTTGGCACATCGTGAATACGATAGACAAAAGTCTTGGCAACTTTTCCTTTTCCCGGTTTACCAATATGCGTTGCCACGGTTTTATTGGCCAACAACATAAATTCTTCAATCATTTTGTTCGCGTCCTTTTGTTCTTTGAAGAATACAGAAACAGGTTTGCCTTTTTCATCAATTTCAAAACGAACCTCTACCCTATCAAAAGCAATGGCACCACTATCGAAACGACCCTGACGTAAGATTTTAGCCAACCTGTCAAGCGTTAGTATTTCTTCCTTATAATCTCCTTCTCCGGTTTCAATAACCTTTTGAGCTTCTTCATACGCAAATCTGCGATCGCTACAAATAACTGTTTTGGCAATTTTATAGCTTTGTACCTCGGCCTTATCGTTTATCTGAAAGATAACAGAGTAGGTAAGTTTATCTTCATTGGGGCGTAATGAACAAATACCGTTGGATAAATGCTCCGGCAACATAGGAATCGTTCTGTCGACCAGGTAGACAGATGTAGCACGTTCCTGCGCTTCAGATTCTATAATACTATTCGGACGAACATAGTGTGTTACATCTGCAATATGCACACCGACTTCCCAAAGTCCGTTATCCAGCTTACGAAGCGATAGCGCATCATCAAAATCCTTAGCATCGCGTGGGTCGACGGTAAAAGTAGTTACGTTACGCATATCAACAC
>Ga0302167_10000816_pt1 | contig 14213 bp, 13 predicted proteins | sample I_Fen_N1_1_FD_193496 | JGI IMG/M metagenome (GOLD analysis project Ga0302167, IMG submission 193496) | Peat permafrost microbial communities from Stordalen Mire near Abisko, Sweden - I_Fen_N1_1 | ecosystem: Environmental > Terrestrial > Soil > Wetlands > Permafrost | place: Sweden: Abisko...
GTCTTTAACTTCTTCTAAAGCACTATCTAGTCCTTCTTGATATCCCATTTCAAAAGCTTCATTAAGTTTATCTGCAATAAGTTCTACTATTGATTCTACATCGTCAGGATTAATTTCACTTAATGAATCTAATAATTCTTCAGTTAAAACTAAACCTAAGTCTTCATCTTCAAACTCTTCCTCAGATAATTCACAATTTGAACAATCTCCATCACATTCAGTTTCTTCATCATCATATACTATTTCAACAGGAACTATTTCTGTATCTAAAGCAGTATATTCAATGCAATCTAATAATTCTTCATCCACATATGTAAATACTAATCTATCATCTGGAATTGTATATCCTTCCTCATCAAAAACTTCTTCTATGAAATATGTTTCTTCTCCACAATCTTCACAAACTATTTTTGTAATCTGTAAAATATCATTATCTTCTATAATATCTTCAAGTTCTTTATCAGCATCATAATAAAATGTTATTCCGTCTTCATTTAAATAATCTACAAGCTCTAAAATATCCTCAGTCTCAGCTATAAATCCTGTATTTACTTCGATGTTTAATAATAATTCTTCCATTAATAAAACCTTCTTTCTTAATATAATTTATTTGTTTCTGTTAAATTTGACTAAACATTATATCTAAAACACCTTTATGTTTATCCCATAAGAATGCTTGACATCTTTGCAAAGCACCAACATATCCACTTTTAGAATGCCATGCGTCACTTCCTGTTATCGTTGGTAAATGCCTTAGTGTTATTCCACCATCTTCCTTAGAAGATTCATGATGTAAATGTGCAAGATGCCATTCTCTATATTTAGTTTCTCCCCACATTTTAGGCACTTCAATTTGCATCAACTTACCTATTCTATTCTTTTCACAATCTCCATGAGCATACCCAATTAGACATTCTCCCCATTGATAGTATTGTCTAGTATTAACATTCTCACTAACAGTTACTTTATCATCTTTTCTAAAATGTGCAGATAATACCATAAGTAAATAGAAACTTGTCATAGTATCATGATTACCCTCAACGTAAACTACATCTACTGGTGCAATTTGAGAAAGCATTTCAATCCCTTCAATAACTATTTCCATTCCTTTTTTAAACATTTCTTTCCATCTCATATCGTTATCTTGCTTTGTGCCTTTGGTTGTAGTTCCTTCACTAGTGTCACTATTATACATATCATTGCCTATTGGGAATAATATTCTTGAAACTTCCTTTCCTTCTAATCTCTTTTTATAGTCTTCTATTATATTAAAGAAATTTTGTTCTGTTAATTCTGAACTAGATTCAGTTCCTATTTCAAAACTATAACCTTTCTTCCCATAATGCAGATCCACTATTGGAAGTTCAAATAATAAATCTGAATTAGTATTTTTATATGTAATATTTTTAATTGTTGTATGTTTTCTATCAAAATCAGTAAACCATTCTTTCATTTCTTCTAATGAAATTTCATCAACTTTAGGTTTAACATTAATTTTACTAGCATATAATTTAGTTACCTTGCCACCTTTCAATTGTGCATTCCAAATCGAATTTCTAGCACTAACTATAATCCAATCATTTTCATTATATCCATGAACTTTTAATAAGAATTTTTCGTCTTTTAATTGTTCTTCATTTTCTATACCTATCAATTTTTCACTTGAATAAGAGCCATCGTTTTTAATTTCACTTACTTCTTTAAATGATTTAATTTGTTTATAATTCTCATTTTCCAATCTTAATGTAGTTAGTTCTTTTTCTAACTCTGCATTTTCTTTTGAATAATTTAAAATTTTTTCACCTTTAAGTTTTAATAAAGCTTCTTCATATCCTTCATCAAATCCACTTGAATGATATTTTGCTACTCCCCTTAGACTACTTTCTGCATAAGAAGTTCCTAGTTCAATATTAATTAATTGTGCAACTTCTTTATTAGTTAAATCATATTGAGACTTTATTTTATACATTCTACTTATATATCCATTTTCAGATTCCTCAATTAACTTTTTAAATACTTCATTTCTCTCTTCCATAAATATTTCTCCCTCATATTTAATTTGTCTTATAATTTTACTAATTCTTCATTTCCACATTTCTCACAATAAACTAGAATTGTATCTGAATCTATTCTATCGAAGTCATTCCTATCGATATATGTATCGATATCTAATAAATTTTTACAGCCTGTGCATTTTTGTGTTTTATGTCTCTTCTTTTTCATTTTATTTGATTCTCTACCATCGTTTTTTAAAGTCATCTTAATCTACTCTCTTTCATTAATATCTTTTAAAGAAAAACTAATTGACTTTTACATCAACTAGTTTTATAATTATCATATAATATATTTTATTGGTTAATTTTTAAATCTGCATATTTAGTCATACAAACTGATTTTATTAAATTGTTTCTTGTTTCAAAATCCATATTGGCAATTAATAAATTGGTATTTAATTGTTGCAAATTTAATATTGCTGAATTCAATTTTTCATTCAGATGGTCACGAGTAACATTATCTTTATATCCAATATGTAATTTTATCTCACTAGCTATTTTCCCAGTGAGATTCATATTTATCATATTACTTTCTCTTACTCTAAATGATTTAAATATTTTATCATCAAGTTCATAATTATTTCTATCACACCATTTTCTTAATTCATCAACCATAATATTAAATTCTTGTTTTTCAGGTTCTCTTGTTAATTCCCACTTTTCAAAATCTCTTAATGCTTGTTCCATAACCATGAAATATTTTCTAATCAATTTTCCCTTTTCTTGAATTTCTTCTTTAGAATTTTTATCTCCACCAGTCATTAAACTTAAATGTTTTGCAGTTTCTAAGGTTAGCATTTGTCTTTTTACTGAATTTCCATTAACGACAAGCTTGTCGACCACACTATAATCAACATCTTCTTTAAAAAATGGTTCTATTTTTCTTTTAAACCATTTTGAATATTCACCTTGTGGATTGCCTAACTTATTCCATAATTTTTCGCCTTCAATAATAAAATCTTTAACATCGTCCTGTAATAATTCTGGAAATTCCCTTTGATATGTCAGTACAATATTACAATCTTCTATTAACATATTTAGTTTTTCTTTTAAATCTTCCTCCTCAAATATTTTTACTTTAATTTTGTTAATTTGTACCACTTTCATATTTTTGACCTCTTTCTGCCTATCTCTAGGACTTTCCAATGTGTACTTAATAAAGCACCAATAAAATCACATATATACATTTCAACCTCGCATAAGAGGTCAATCAAAAGTAAGGTTATAGTATGCATATGATTTTGTTGCTACTTTATTTTATATATTTTGTTATATTAAAAAAGGAAGCTAGACTCATCTAACTTCCTCAAGTATATATCCGCAAACATATACCCCAATTCCCTTATTTTTGCATACCCATGTGGTTACCACTAGTCCATATGCTATTATAGTAACTTGTACTTCTTTACTATAAATAATTGGAACATATTTCAGGATAACTTTAGCCCGACATCAAAGATCAAGTGAAAAGTCATAGCCTTTGTTGGTTCTGTCTGGCAGATGCAAAAGGCTTCGAACCTTTGATAATAGTTTTAGAGACTATCGTGTTGCCAACTACACTATACACCCATATTAATTCGTGGATTTTTAGCATATGTAAAAACATAACTAAAGACGATAATCCACTAACGCCTATATTCGCATACTTCCTTCAACCTCGAATATCTTCGATTGAACTTATGATACATATATAAGATGTATAGAACTTCATGTATCTACTGGTTTCTAGAAAACCAAGTTTAATCTAATTAATATAAACCAAATTATCCTAATTCAGTCGCTATTATCTTTTTTGTTAGAGTCATCACAACTCAATTCGTTATTTGTGTGGATATATTCCGATCCAATACTTAATCAGTCTAGAGTGACCAATTAGTTTCGATGGTACAACTAAAACGTCTCCATCTGTTAATGTAACCCCTTTGCCACCCTTTGGTTACTTAGTGACTGCCCATAAGAATTTTAGTACGTCTACATTTACTACAGTCGCCCACGTTTTACCATTATGTCGACAAACATAATATAACTGTTTTCTAACATTGCCTTGAATATTCTTTTAACGTCCCCCTCAAGGAGTGCCGAGTAACTCAAAATTACTCTGGGGAATGAGTGTTAGCCCTCATATTTTATTGTAAAATAGTTGTTTTATAGTCAAATCCATATAGGTATCTGCTATTGTAGTATATTTTATTTTACTTCATCAAATTCTTTACACTTATCAATTGTAATTTCTACACCATCTCTTTCAAGCTTTAATATGTATTCTTTGTACATTATACAAACTCTTTCATGTTGACAAATATCACATTTCATATTATTTCTCACCAGTTTCCATCATAAAAGTATTTTCACACTCATTACAAGTAATGTCCAACCCTTCAAAAGCAGATTTTATTTCTTTATCTGGACAACCACAATGATATTTGAATATTTGTGCCTTTCCTTTAGCACTCATAGGTTTAAATTTCTTAACATTAATAGTTATTTTTTCATCTTCTTGTAATGAAGCTAGTAAATCTTTAACTTCAACAGTTAAATTGATATCTGATGTTGAAACTTCACCACTTTCTTCATCTACTACTTCTAAAGTACCTTTTAATTCTCCATTTTCATATTTAGCTTTTACTCCCTTATAATCTACTTTTACAGATTTTCCTCTTGCCATAATTATTTCTCTCCTTCAATATACTATATTTTATTTTTATAAAGTTATTTGCATATCCTTATATGACGAAATAACTTTGGTTGTTCTGTCTATTTTACTTAATTCCATTTCAGATAATTTCTTTAACTCTTCTTTTGCTTCAGTAGAGCCATGTTGTAATATTACTTTTTGACAACTACATTGCTTTATGTAATTTATAATATCTTTTTGTGATGCATGACTACTAAATGAATAATATCTTTTTACAATACATCTCTTTTTCAATGTTTTACCATCAACAACCACGGTATCAGTGCTATCATCTAATAATTGTCCTCCTATTGTATTTGGTGAACAATATCCACAAAATAATATTCCATTATGTGAATCTTGCAACATTTGATTAACAAATAGATTACTAAATCCTCCACTAATCATCCCACTCGAACTTAAAACTAAATAGCTTTTAGGTTTAGAATTAACAAACGCTTCACAACTTTTATTATCATTTATAAATTTAAAAGCTTTCCAAGTCATAACTTCATCCCAATAAGCCAATTCTTCATTGTCTAAAACTTCATACATTTTATCATTTATTTTCTTACCTAAATTAGTTGCTATTACAATTGGTTTAGACATATCCCAAATATCTTTAAATATATCATATAGCCAACACATCATATTACTAAGCCTAGATAAAGCAAAACACGGTATCATGCAAGAGTGGTCATAATTAACAAATCCTAAAATATCTTTTTCTAATTGTTTTCTTTCTTCTATGCAGATTCTTTTATTGAAATTTCTATCTCCTAATCCATATGTACTTTCTATAAACAGAACGTTTGAATTGCTTACTGGAGTTGTTGGTTCTGTAAAATATGTATAAGAATAATTATCTGTATTCCCTAAATCACTTGTAATACAAATCTTTTTTACAATATTTGTTCCAAATTTCTTTATGAAAATCTCTAATTGTGTAGCACCGATAATATGAGAGTTATTTGTAAATCTGAAAGATAAATAATCATCTAAATGATGTATATTATCTAATTCATAAACTTCCATCATACTCATTACGTTATCTAAATCTTTTTCTTCAAATAATTCTTTTACTTTTCCTTTGATTTTCTTTTTAAATTTATCTTTATTCTCTCTTAAATATGCACAATTTTTAACATGGATTTTTATACAATCTTTTAACATTGGCTTAGATAATATTGCATTAGTCTTTGTAGTTATTATTCTGCCTTTGAATCCCATTGAAGACAATGCTGGGAATAACCCAATATGATCACAATGCAAATGAAGCATAAAACAATAATCTGATTCTTTGATTGGAATATTATTTAACATCTCCTTGTTTAGGATATATTCATCAGCCATATCATTATTCTGTATCATCCCTAATTCAACTAAAACACATTTTCTTCCTTCGCTGGTCAAATATGAAATACTCATATTACTACCAACTACTTCTTGTGATTGATTTCCGTTTAGACTTATCACAATGTCATTTTCTCTATTTTTCTTTCCTCCCATATTACTTACCCACTTCCCACCTGCTGAATCCACAGCCATGTATTTTTTTATATTAACTAACAACCTATACATTAATATAAGTTCTATGATTAATATAAAAAGAGAACTAAATAATTAAATCTAGTTCTCTTTAAAGTGTCTTATTATTATCTTACTAAAGCCTTAGTTGCTTTAATTTTAATTACATCTTGTGCAGGAACATCCTTTGCATCAATATTTACTGGCAAACCAGTACGAGGATTTCTTCCAACTCTAGCTTCTTTATGTTTTGCTTCTACATGTTGAGCTTCCATTTCAACAAACGAACCAATTTTAGCCTTATCCCCTATTTCTAATTTTTCTGCAAATGCTTTTATAAGTTTATCAAACTCAGCTAATTTAGCTTCTACTTCCTTCTTACTACCTAACTCTAAAACTTCCTTAACGATTTCTAATACTTGTTCTTTCTTCATTGTATTTCTCTCCTCTTTCTCTTCATCTTATTTTTTTAATTTATTTATAACCCTTACGGGATATTTAACTGTATACACCTACTGTAATTTAGTAAGTGGCTTGCGACGTTACGTCTTCTGTAATCCTTTTAAAACTGTACTTTTATTTTATATATTTTATTGTTATCAATTCACTCTTTATCTTTTCTCTCAAAGAAGGGCTACCTGATTGTAGCCACATTCTTCGGAGAGAGTTAAAATATTAAATAAAGGGATTTATGAAAAATGAATTAAAATGAAAAGTGTTTCGCCCACTAAGGGCGTTGGTATAATAAACTCAAAATTGAGCAATACTATCTTATTATTTTATATAATTTATTTCGTGGGATAAATATGTATGGTAGCATCTTCTATCCCACTTGGATTGTATACTAATATCAATACAACTCCTTTTTGATAAGAAATAGAAACTGATACTTATTTCCTACCATAATTACCACGTTCACCATTATTTATTTTATGTTTATAAACGGCTTGGTTGTCACGTTTATAGTATTTTTACTTTTTCCTTAATTTATCATAACTATGCTTATTTTGATTTATTTTAACTTCTTTTTTGCATTTATTACAATATTTCTGTGGACTATTTGCACTCTTTAATTTAAATCTATTGTCACATATTTCACAACTTTTATATTTTTCATCTAGCTTACACTCTAAATAATATGTAATTGAATTCAAGTCCTTTAAACTATATACTGTTAATCCTGTTTCACCATCTTCATTAATATAGTTTATCTTCATCGTTGTAGAATCACAAATTTTACTGGTTAATATGTATTTCATATCTACTAATTTATGTAATAATTTTTTGTCAGAAACCAATTTACTCTCTTTAAATATATAGGCTAAATTTATATTTATTCTTCCATCACTTGTTGGATTTATTATTTTATTTATTTTAGCATATACAAGTAATATAAATGCTAATTTTTCCAATCTAATATCATTTAAAGATTCAATAATTTCTAATTCTTTTTTATGTATTTCTATTTTTTCGATGTCAATTAAGTTATAACTATTATATTTAGATACTGTATTTATTGCTTCAGTGATTACTTTATTCCAATAAGACTTATTGTACTTATCTTTATACATTTCTTTAATAAAATTATCAACTTTTTCTAATGTTTTTTCTTTTGTGAGTTTTTCATTTAAATATTTTTTTATAATTAATCTAATTGTCTTCATTGATTTTCCTTCTATATTCTTTTCAGACAAAGCTTTTTCGCATATTATTTTTTCATTTACTATTAATCCTAACATTCGCATTCCTCCATTTTAAATCTTAATCCATGCCACTCTATATCGCCATATTTACATTTGACAGGATATCTATATTTTTTATAATTATTATTTAATAGATTTGTAATCATTTGCTCTCCACACATATCCCATACAAATTGTCTATTGGCTTTTATATCGTATAGAGTATAAACCATAGCATTACATAAATCATCACTATTAGAATATATATCTATAGCTTTTATCCTAAAATTATTAACAAATTCTTCTCTCTTATTTTTTTTATCTTCTTTATCGGCTGATTTTCCTTTTTCAATCATATATTGTAATTGTGTGTCTTTGTATTCTTTAAATATTTTTTTAATATCTTCTCTTTTACTTTCGTATTTTTTAGAATTTGTCATATATATTTTTTTATCAAATCCTTTTTCGTCTTTGTTAGTTCTTAATTTAATATCCTCAAACACATCTTCTATGTACCAACATATCTTGTTCATAGCACTAGGATTTTCAAAAACTGGACTTCTATACTTTACTGATTTTAAAAAATTTATTTCTTCCTCATTTTTATTTGGTTTATTTTTTAATTCTTTTAAGCTTAATCCAAATCTTATTATACAATTATTTTCCACATTTTTCATAAATACATTATATTTACTTTGAACATTTTTATAATTATAAATGAAAAAATATGGCTTTTTATTTACTACTAATTTTAGATCAAATTCTTTTTGTTTTATTATTTCTTTCTTATCTTCTTCAAGTATCTTATTTATTTTATAATCATACCATATCTTAGGCATTTGTTTGGCTTGAATACCTTTAATTTTATCAATTTCTTCTTGTTGTAGTGCCTGTCCACATATTATTCTTCTGCTTAGTTCATTATACTCATCTGAATCTTTTTCTAACGAGGCAAGTACATCAAACATTGTAGTTACTCTATTAGTTATTGATCCTACTGCATTTCCAAATCCATTTTTATTAGATAATCTTAATTTATTTTCTGTAACTTTTACTTTTGGAGTAGATTTTTGTTCACAAATTATTGGTAATTCTTTTTTTGTTGTTTTTAATATTATAGGATTATTAGTTTCTATTTCTGCATCACTATCAAACCTTTATACCCTCGGTTTCCCGATATTTATTAAGGGGAGTAGACTATTCCTTTACCATCAGCATTATCTGTTAAGGTACACCTTTATAGTCGTTGAAGGATTATCTCAATAAGATAACATCCATGCTACATTACCCATTACAACACCTTTAGCACCTTATTAAAGGCTTTTATTTCAGCATAGGATATATTTATACTTTTTTCTGCTTTCGCCACATTCACGCTTGATATTACTATCTACGTTGTAGTGTATAAATCTTTAGGGACTTTGAGCAGTTTAAGGTGTAATACTCCACTATGTTTCCATAATAGACGACCATTTTGTTAATCAGCACCATTCATTGAATCACAAGTTGTATCCCAAGCATTAAATATTGTCATTGTTTCTATATATTTAAACCATTTATTAGTTGAGTCATTACTTATTAATTTCTTTTTGCTTATATTATTATGGGATGTCATAGGACTTCTATAAGATACTATTTCATAAACTCCTTTATCCGTCCACGTTTTACTATAAAATTCTCCTTTATTTAATAATCCAGTTATTTTTAATCCAAACATATATTGACATAGAGCAAATAGATCTCCACATATTATAGAATAACAACCATCTACTTGTATAACTCCTTTTTTAGATTCTCTTATTCTTTTTTCTATCATATTATATATTTTATTTTTAACATACGAATCTCCCAATACTTTATCACTTATAGTTAAAGCTCTTATAAAATCATACCCACCTTTAGATACATTGTCCTTTGTTATATCTATTCCTTTGGAGAATAATATTGTTTTTGCAACATCTAATCCTAATACATCGTTTATATTATTTACTGTTTCAGAACATAATTCTTGTATATCATCATTAGTGAAATTATAACTTTGTAAATATTGATAATTCATATTTCTTTTTAATTCTAATTTTCTAGGAGTTACTTTGGTCACACTTAGAAAATATCCATATTTTTCACAATTGTCTAAATAATCTTCTATACTATCATAAGCATTCCAAAGTTTTAACATATTTGTAGTAAATATAATATCTATATCCCTTATGTCATGTTCATTGCCCCATGCATCTTTTACCATATAATTATTTGCAATTTCTTCTCCAAACATTTCAAAATCATATGTACAAAGCATTCCTTTTTCAAATGCGTCTCTAGTATTAAAACCACTTGGTATATAATTAGCAATCTTGTTTCCTTGTTCATCTTCATGATACAATCCTAAATCTATTGCCCATTGTTCAGATAATGTAGGTCTAATCATTCCACATCCATCACAGAATTCTTTTTCAGATTCATAATCTATTCCGTATTCAACCTTATAATCGTCACCATTGTCACTAACTTTAATTACTTTGTCTTTTATATTTGTTATTCCATCTTTTATAACTAAAATTCTTCTAGTTTGGGTTACTGGAGTTGAAACACTTGCACATAAAGCTCTATAGGCTTCTAATTTTGCAGGAACTATTGGCGTTTCTTTATTTCTTCCACAATCTAGTTTTTCATTAAGTAAATCGTATATTTCTTCACTACAAAAATTAACAGTATTATTCTTTATTCCACCTGTAGTACCTACTATTCTCTTGAAGTTTTTTTCATTTATTCTAAATCCATTTTTATTGGTTGCTCTATCAAAATCACCCTTTTTATCAAATATTATAGATACATAATCTTTTATGTATAACATTTTATCCAAGTCTTTATATAGCTCTTTTATTTTTTCTTTATTTGGTTTACATGACTTTTCTTTTTTTAATTCATTTATTTTATCTTTAACTTCTTCTATTTCATTTTCAGAATAATTCATATTAGTCAATTCTCTTATAAATCTTAATATTTGACTATCTCCCAATTGAATTAATTCTTCTTTGTCTCTTGCTTCCTGTAAATTTATATTCAATGACCAATCACTTTCTTTTAATCTAGATGATTGAATTTTTAATATAAATCTTGGACTATACAATTGCTTCGACATTTTGTCACTCCCCTTATTATGTTATATTTTTAATCTTATATAATTTATTTTATGTATTAAACTGCTTGTACTAATTCTTGTTTATGCAATTCTTTTATTTTATTCTCTATATCATATTTTATGTATTCTTCTAGACTTAAGTCTGATATGTATTTAAATGTATATCCTTTATATAAAGCTTTTTTTAAACATGATCTTGAAACTTGTTGAAAAGATATTTTAAATCCAAAAATTTCTTCACTTTTTCTATCTAAATCATGACAACTTTCAAATAACAAATTATTTTCTATACAAAAAACTCCCTTTTTTAATTTTTCAACTTGTACTAAAGCACTTTTAATATGCTCTAAATTGCCATCATAATCATTCCAACCTATATTTAATCCTTTATTTATATATTTCTTTACTGTAGATTTTTCTAATCCAGTTATAATAGATATTTCTGTAAGATTTTTTATACCACTATTCCAATATTCACTAACTTCTTTAATTCTACTATGTAATGAAAACTCCTCAACTTTAAACCAGTTAATATTGTCTAAATTAAACAATTCATTTAATTTGCTATTTAATATATTTTGTTTTATAAATTCTAATTTTGATTTCCTACAATCTATTACTATGTAATTTTCTTTATTTATTCCATTTTGTAATGCCAATTCTTCTTTAATCTTGTCATTATTAATTTCTTCTTCTAATGTTCTTGCTTCTTTTATCCATCCAAAACTTTCTTCATAGTGCTGATTTCCATGTGCTTCTATTAAAATATCTTTATCATTTAATCTAAAATAAAAATCGTATTGTTTATTTCCTTTTAACTTACAATTGTCATTATGAATATTTTTACTCCAAATAAATTGCTTTTCTGCATTAAAATTTTTTATTCCAATTAATTGTTTTAATACATTAAATATTACTTTGTTGGGGTAACTTATTCCATCGCCACATTGATTACAACTAAATCCAAATATAGATAATGTACTAACTCTCATTTTCTTTTCAAATCCACAGTCTGGACATTTGAATATTACAAATTTATTACTTCCATATGTATGAGTATAAGCATCTTCTATATTTTTAAAGTATTTAATCAAATGTGGATGAGTGGTAAAAGCATCATTAATTCCTTTAATACATTTTTTATTTGTACAACATGGACAACCATTGCCTGTTTTTATATCTCTTTCGCTAATAGTTCCAATATACCCGTCTAATAAACATTTATACTTATAACACTTTTGGTCGCTATTACCTTTTTTCATTCTAACTTGTTTTAATATTTCTATCTTTCCACTTGTAGTATCTATAATATCATTTAAATTGTATCTGTATTCACTTGAAATTATATTAAGCATGTATGAAAACGAACAATTAAAGAAACTAGTTGTTACCATTTCATAATATTTATCCAAATATTTTATTTTTAACATTTGCTTTTTAGGAATATAATCCATTACTTGTACGATGCCATAAATATCTATATGTTTAAACTTAAGTTTCATTTTAGTATTAGCTACTGTAATCCAATCTATATTACCATTTTTAATTAAAGGAATTGTATTTACATCTAATATTAGATATTTATTTTTACTTTTAATTATTTCATATTTTTTTATAAATAACTCTCTTTTAAATATACTTCCAATATGTCCTGATTTTAAATCCCCTATTAATATTTCTACATAATCATAATTTTTATATTTTACAATAATTTTATTAGTTAATTCGTTATATTTTTCTAAAATTAGTTCTCCTTTTATATCATTATATTCAAATTCAACTATATTAGTATTAATTTCTTTCCAATTAATACTACCTTCATTGCCATGTCCACTTTTACCCCATCTAGGCAAATCATCTAAGAATACTTTTTTCATTCATTTTCTCCTTTCCCATTTAAAATCTATGTTTTAAAATCATTTTATATAATTTGTTGTTTGTATTATCTTTTATAACTATCTAACAACCTTATCCATATTCCTCACTAGAAGCCCATTCTCCGACTCACTATGCCATCCTACATAACTTTAGGTATACTTTGTCACCGTCACTTATAACTTGTCATACGTCTTTATTTTAGACTTTAACATATAATAATTATATTAGTCTAAAAACTTACTCTCTGACATTCTAAGCCATTTAATTCTAACTCGACAACTTATACCTTGTCCATCCTAAAACCTTATCACGAGCCTGTAAAGTGCCTTATATTCAATTCTAAACTGTCAATATGTATGTGTTATATATTTTATTAAATATGTACTATCTCTTACAACTATCTCTTCTATATCTCTTGACTTTAAGTTTATCACTTTCACTTATAAACTTACTACTCATATCACATCCACAATAATAAGCTTCTAAATCTCTATCATTTGCATTCCATTCTTCGTCCTTTATGTAATCATCTTCAAATCCTAATATATACGAAACCCAATCTCTTTCAAATGTTTTTCTGTTTTCTACTTGGTTATCCTTTTTTAACATCTTCCTATACCTCTCATTCTTTCTTCATTAGTTACTTGTCCAATTTTTCTAGTCATTTTATTTTACCATCCTTTCTCATTTTATATATTTTATTGTTTGTTAATTATTATGTATTTTTAGCCAGTTTTCTAGCTTATTCCATTCATATATTTCAGCATTAGTCATTTCTTGTTGCATAAAATACTTTGAATTTAACTTTTGATATCTATATAATTTGTTTTCATATAGCTTATTTTTGCTTGTACCAAATTCTATAACCATTTCTTTCACCTCCTTACAATTTTTATTATAATATATTTTATTAAAGTTGTCAAATTTTATTTTATATATTTTATTATTCTATTCATTTGTTGTGCAACTATCTTTAATAACAATTTTAATTATGTGATATATTTTATTTTTGTCAATTTAATTATGATTAAATTATTTTTAAATATGTAGTCTTTTTAATTTACCATACTAAAAAAGATTTATTATAGTTATAAATTCCTTTAGCATGGTAAATTATTGTTGTAATTCTAATAATTCTTCAATTCTACATTCTAAAGTATTGCAGATAGCCTCAAGGATATAAAATTTTATACCATCTGTCTCATTTTTATTTATCTTATATAAGGTAGGATAACTTACACCTGTCTGTTGTGCTA
>Ga0302167_10000832_pt1 | contig 14061 bp, 14 predicted proteins | sample I_Fen_N1_1_FD_193496 | JGI IMG/M metagenome (GOLD analysis project Ga0302167, IMG submission 193496) | Peat permafrost microbial communities from Stordalen Mire near Abisko, Sweden - I_Fen_N1_1 | ecosystem: Environmental > Terrestrial > Soil > Wetlands > Permafrost | place: Sweden: Abisko...
TTGAGCATCTGTTTGCGTTTACGTGAGCTAAGGGCTTCGAGGAAGTCCTGGAAATCCCGATAACCGCGGTTCTGCCAGTGGTACTGACAGCCGATGCGTTGCAACCAGCCTGGCTGCTCGGCCAGTGCCGCGTCGGTGAACGGATCGGTGAAATTGATATGAGCGCTGGAAAGCTGTTCGATCTCCAGATAACCCGGCAGGCTTTTGAGCAATTCGAAGCCGTCCTCCACCCTGGCCGCCAGCAAGCGCGGACCACTGACTGGACTAAACGGCACAGCGGTCAACAGCTTGGGGTAGTAATCGATACCGGCGCGTTCACAGGCATCGGCCCAGGCGTGATCGAACACATACTCACCATAGGAATGCCATTTACGGTAGCTCGGCAAGGCGGCGATCAATCGATCACCTTCGACGTGCAGCAAATGTTCGGGTTGCCAGCCGGAATGAGGGCCGACGCTGCCACTGTCTTCCAGTGCGCTCAAAAATGCATGGCGCAAAAACGGCTGCGTCTCGGGCACCAGGGCGTCCCACGTTTGCGCGGCGATTTCGGACAGACTTTGCAAGCGTTGCAACGGCATCACCATCCTCACTCGTTCATGGCTTAAAAAGCCTGTCGAGTATCGCCGATCGCCATCCTTTGCACACGATCAAATCGCCGACAGCGCTCTATCTCAATAGTTCAGGACGATTTTGTATCGTCATCGACTTGCCACCGCATTGCCACCTCACTGTCATAAACCATCGCGATACTGGCGCCTGTTTTTAGAACGCCGGGGAATAGCCCGGCCCTGTTTTCCGTCCATCAATGGTCGGTTGTGCCCTGGATGGCTCAGCCATCCACTCTCATCTTCGGAGATTGATATGCGTGTTGCTTCCACGAAAACTGCGGCGGCCCTGTGTGGTGGTTTGCTGCTGGCCATGAGTGTTCCGGCCAGTGCCGCAGTCGACGCCAAACTGCTCGACATGCTCAAGGCTAACGGTTCGATTACCAACACGCAGTACAGCGAACTGCAAGCAGAGTTGGCCAGGGATCAGAAGGAACAACAAATCGCCCGCCAGGCTCAACAGGAAACCAACGAACAAATCGCGGTGACCGCCAAGAAAACCAACGAACTGAGCACTTTCGATCAGAAACTGGCCTGGGCTGCCAAGACCCAGTTCAAGGGTGACGTGCGCTTCCGTCAGGAAACCGTTCAAAACGACGGCGTATCGAACAACAAGGACCAGAACCGTCAGCGCATTCGTGCCCGCCTGGGTGCCTACAGCGAAATCAACCCGCAAGTTGACACCGGTATTCGCGTTGCCACCGGCAGCAACGATGACGCGCGTTCCACCAACCAGGACCTGAACAACTACTTCGACAAGAAGCAGATCTGGCTGGATCAGGGCTACGTCGACTACCACCCGGATGCGATCAAGAACCTGCACCTGGTGGGCGGCAAGATGCCACAGCAATGGGTAAGCATGGGCGACATCATCTGGGATAGCGATATCAATCCGGAAGGTCTGTCGGTGTCTTACAAATACCCGCTGAGCGGCAGCACCGAGTTGTTCGGTAGCGCCGGTCACTACACCCTCAAGGACAACGTCGACGGCGAGGGCGTGCAGTTCAAACACGACCTGCGTCTGTACGCCGGTCAGTTGGGCGGTCGCTTCGCTTTGACCGATAACCTGAAAATGACCTTGGGCGGCAGTATCTACGCCTATGACAACGCTGACAGCAGCGCCTGCCCTGGCACTGGCACCGTCACTGCGCCGTGCGCGTTGGCCGTCAACGGCAACAGCCCGCGTGAAGAATTCAAACTGTACGAAGGCTTTGGTCAGTTGGATGTCAGCGGTCTGCCAGTGCCGCTGTCGATTTACGGTCAATACGTGAACAACACCGAAGCCAGCAACAGCCAGGACACTGGCTGGTTGGCCGGCGTCAAGACCAAGGTCTACGGCTTCGCTATCGACTACAACTACCGCGATGTACAGCAAAACTCCGTGGTCGGTGCCTTCACCGACTCCGACTTCGCCAACGGTTTCACCGGTTCGCGTGGCAGCAAGTTGAAAGTGAGCTACGAGTTGGACAAGAACTTCAACGTCGGCGCTACTTACTACATGGCGAACTCCGACTACACCAACGCCAGCATCAACAAGAAAGATTCGGACATCAACACTCTGCAACTGGATGCCGAAGCCAAGTTCTGATTCCCCGCCATACGACTCGGGCAAGGAAGCCCGAGCCGCCTTTACAGCCTGGCGTTGGTTTGTCTGTCCCCCATCATCCGTGCGATGGACCAACGCGAGTCTGTGTTCTCCTCCCCCGCCATCCCTTTCGAATCAGCGACGATCCTCGACCCGCGAGTGGCTTTTGCTCCAGTCGGTCAGCAAGCTGTACGCCACCGCGAGCAGCGTAGGGCCAATGAACAGGCCGATGAAGCCGAAGGCAATCAACCCGCCAAACACCCCCAGCAATACAATCACCAACGGCAGATTGCCGCCTCGGCTGATCAGGTACGGCTTGAGCACGTTGTCCACGCCGCTGATGATGAATGTGCCCCAGATGCCCAGGAACACCGCCATCCCGTACTCGCCTTTCCAGGCCAGCCAGGCCGTGGCCGGAATCCACACCAGCGGCGGGCCCATGGGAATCAGGCTGAGCAGGAAAGTCACGATACCGAGTACCAGAGCCCCGGGTACGCCGGCAATCAGGAACCCGATCAGCGCCAGAACCGCCTGGGCCGCCGCCGTCCCGATCACCCCGTTCACCACCCGTTGCACCGTGCCCGCCACCAGTTCGATGTAATACCCCGCCCGCTTGCCGATCAGGCGCTCCAGCAAGCCATGAACAAACGCCGCCAATCGTGGCCCGTCCCGATAGAAAAAGAACACGAAGACAATGCTCAAGGTCAGCTCGAGGATGCCGCTGCCGATCTGCGCGCTACGCGCCAACAGCCAGTTTCCGACCTGCCCGAAATAAGGTTTGAGCGACACCATCATCGCCGCGCCCTGTTGATCGATACTGTTCCAGATTCCGACCAGTCGCGTGCCCACCAAGGGCACACTGCCGAGCCAGGCGGGGGCTTCAGGCAAGCCATCGACCTGCACGTCCTTGAAGAATGACACGGCATCACGCACGTGGTCCGCCAGATTGAACCCCAGCCACACCAACGGCACCGCCACCAGCAACATCCAGCCGACGGTCAATATGGCTGCCGCCAGGGACTCGCGACCGTTAAGCCAGCGCGTCAGCAAACGCATCAGTGGCCAACTGGCAAATGCCAGCACCGCGCCCCAGAACAACGCCGACCAAAACGGCGCCATTACCCAGAAACTTGCGCCAAACAGCACCAGGAGCAGGATCTGCACCAACAGCCGGTCGTTATTGATCATCGAAATCTCAAGAAAAGTCAGTTCGCAAAAGAGTAGGCGAACGCGCAGAACGCGTTCACCCGATCAAGCTTAACGCAGCAGTTCAATATGCAGGCCAGAGCCTTCGACGCTGCCGGTTTCCATCCGCGCCGCCCGTACACCCTGCTCGATCAATGCCTGACGCCAGGCTTCGGCTTTCGGCCCGGAAAGACTGATCCGCTGGGTCGTGTCCAGATTCAGGCCACGAGAGATCAAGCGCAGCCAGGCCTCCTCAGGCACGTCTGTCAGTTTGGGGAAATCAAGTTCGCCGGTGCTTTTGAGTTCGCGCAGCAAGGTTGCGGATGTCGGCAGCAAATCGCCCAGCGGACCCGCGGCGTCAAACTGCTCGACATGCAGATAGGCTTTGCGATTGCCCCGCGTGATGCTGTAAAGCGCCACCAGGGTATTGTCCTTCGGAGCCGCCAGTCGCAGCAGCAAATACGCCTGTTCGTTATCGGAGCCATAGAGTTTGGCGTTGCCGAACACTTCGTTGGCCCACAGGCTGCTCTCGCCGCAATCACGGGCCTGGCACCAGAACAGCAACTGGGCGCCCTGCTTCTGCAAAGCTTCGCGGGCGTCGGTAAAGGCTTGTGTCGCCGAGTGTTCCGGTGGCAACTCGTAGGTCACCGACGTGGCGTTACCACGGGCGCTGACCTGACCGTCAAAACGCAACTGACCGCTGATCTTGCGTATCGAACCCAGCGGATAGACCCGCTCGAGTTCGGCTGCGGGGCGATAGTCGACGATCTGCGCATCGGTCATGCGCGGCAGAATCGGCAGGTCCTGACTGCCTGGAACATCGGCGGCAAACAACAGAGGACTGAAACAGCAAAGCGCCAGCAGGTTGAGGGAACGCATCGATAGGCTCATCGGATCAGCATGGCCTGGGCGCCCTTGACGACACTGGCGTCATCGGGGTTGATCTTGAGAAAGTGTGCAGACTTATGTTCCTTCTTGTCCTTGCTGAAACTCGACGCTTGCACTGTGCGGGGCAGGTCGGGTTTCTCGAGCACGATAGAGACCTTGTGGCCATTCGGGGTCGCAGCGGTGTAGAGATCTATCATGGTTGTCTCCCATTTCAACCCGCCCAGCCTCGACAGTTGCCCGGTGCAAGTCAAGGAACGGCGAAGAACCGATTGAAACAGTCTGCGACAAGATCGGCACCGGACGCGTCATTCAGGTGCAAATGGTGGCCGCCTGGCAGCTGTTCACGGCTAAAGGGTAGACGTTCCAGCAGCTCAGGATGTTTGGCGAGCATGCCATCGGCGGCAACCACCAGCTTGGCGGGACAACTGACCCGCTGAACGAAGGCCATGGCCTGCTCGGTAGTGAGACGAAGCGGCGATGGCAGCGTGAGGCGGTTGTCCGTGCGCCAGGTGTAACCGCCCGGCACGGGCATGAGCCCTCGTTGCGCCAGCAGTTCGGCGGCTTCGCGACTGACCGCTACCAATCCCTTCATTCGCGCCTCGATGGCCCGATCGAGGGTGGCGTAAACCGGTTTGCGTTTGTCTCGCAGATCCAGTTGCGCTTGCAGGGCCATGCCCATGCGCTCGGCGGCATTTTCGCCTTTGTCTGTAGGGGGAATGACACCGTCGATCAACGCCAGATGAGTCACGCGCTCCGGCAGCGCTCCGGCGATGATCAAGGAAGCGATCGCGCCCATGGAATGCCCCAACAGCGCAAACCGGTTAAGTCCAAGCTGTTCGGCGACTTGCAGCACATCGTGCGCGTAGTCCCACATTGCATAACCGGCCCCCGCCGGTCGATGCCCGGAATGACCGTGCCCGGCCATGTCCAGCGCGATGATGCGCAAACCTTTGAGCTTGGGCGCCAGGCGCGCGAAGCTGTTGGCGTTGTCCAGCCAACCGTGCAGGGCGATGACCGGCAAGCCGTCCTCGGGGCCGAACAGGTGCGCCGCCAGTTCGATGTGCGGCAGGGTCAGGCGTACTTCTTCGACGACATGGTTCATGCGCAATCCTGTTGGCGGCGACGGTCCCAGCGGCTGAACAGGTTTTTCAGCAGCGTCGCGGTGTCTTGCGGACGTTCCAGAGGAAACATGTGGCCACCGGGCACGGTCAAGGATTCGCCCAATGGCATGCGCCCGACCGAGCTGGCGTGATGACGCATCACAACCCGACTGCTGCGCCCGCGAACCACCGCCAGCGGCACTTTTAATTGCCGTGTTCGGCCAGGGCTGGTGTGGGGAACGCCACGGTAGATACTGATTTCCGTGGCCGGGTCGAAGCGCAGGCGCAGCTTGTCGCCCACCTTGTGCAAACCATGTTGCAGATAGGCGTCGAAGCAGTCCGGATCGAAGCCGCGAAAAAGGGTCTTGCCGGCGAAATAGCGCCGGGCGCTTTCCAGGTCGGCGAACTCTTCACGCCGTCCCAGGGTGCGACCGGCCGGGGTCAGGCGATCGATGAAACCGAAGCGCTTGGCGGCCCGGATAACCCATTGATCGGTACGGGTCAGCACCGGCGAGTCGAGCATCACCACGCCACGATATAGATGAGGGCAGCGCAACGCCGCGTGCTGATGCAGTACGCCGCCAAAGGAGTGACCGACGCCCCAGACCGGTTCGGGCTGCTGCTCCAGATGATGGATCAATTCGTCCACCAGGTTGTACCAATTGTCATCCGCCGGGAACCGCGGGTCATGGGCGTGCTGCTCCAGATGCGTCACCTGATACTCGGGCGCCAGCGCCGCGAACAACTTGCCATAAGTTCCCGAAGGAAACCCGTTGGCGTGGGCGAAAAATATCTGCTGCGACATACCGACGATCCATCAACGAAAACAGAGCTCGATTGTCCGTAAGTCCGCGCCATGCAGCAATGACCGTAACTGACAGGAATGATGACAGTCCGGTCAAACCCATGAACCTGTGGCTTGCTCGCGTTCGGTGCATAGCAGCCGTCATGAGCAGATGTCCCGGGTCAAGGTGACTGGGGCCGCTTCGCGACCCAACGGGAGCAAGCACCCTCGCCACAATACTTGGATCAACGCGCCGGCGGATTTTGCCCCAGCGGCACCACTGCCATGGTCAACCGCGACACGCAACTGGCCTTGCCCTCATCGCTGGTCAGCCGAATGTCCCAGACATGGGTCGTACGGCCGATGTGAATCGCCTTGGCCACCGCTGTCACCCGCCCGCTGCGCAGGCCACGCAGATGGTTGGCATTGATTTCCAGGCCCACGCAGTAAAACTTGCTGGTATCGATACACAGGTAACTGGCCATGGAGCCGACCGTCTCGGCCAGCACCACAGAAGCGCCGCCGTGCAAAAGACCGTAAGGCTGATGGGTGCGATGATCGATGACCATGCTCGCCGTCAGGGACTCGTCATCAAAGGCTTCGAAGCGGATATCCAGCACTTCGCCAATGGTGTTTTTCTGGATGGCATTCAATTGCTCGATGTTGGGAGTGGTGCGCCACAAACTCATCGCTGACTTCCTTTGTTGGTTTTGTTCGTGACTCAATCCTGCCACAGCACTGCCTCGCTACGCTCGCTCCATTCCTCGAAACGGGCGCCATAAGCTGCTTCGATCACGTTGCGCTTGATTTTCAAGGTTGGCGTGAGGAAGCCGTTTTCTACCGCCCAGCTGTCCTTGACCACCACCAGGCGCCGCAAGCGTTCGTGTTTGTCGAGGACGCCATTGACCTCATCCAAAAGCTTTTCCAGGCTTGAGTGCAGGCCGGCGCGCGCCGCGCCGCCCGCATCCTGCTGCCCGACCGCCGACAGTACGCACAACCCCAGTGGCGCAATCAGGCCATCGCCGACTACACACACCTGCTCAATACGCGAATGCACCGCCAAACGATTTTCGATGGGGGCCGGGGCCACGTATTTGCCTTTGCTGGTCTTGAAGATTTCCTTCAGGCGCCCGGTCAGGCGCAGGTTGCCTTCGGCGTCTTGCTCGCCCTTGTCGCCGGTGCGCAGGAAGCCATCCTCGGTGATGGTGTCGGCGGTTTTCTGCGGCTCCTTGAAATAGCCGAGCATGGTCGCGCCGCTGCGGACCAGGACCTCGCCCGAATCGTCGATGCGCACCTCGACCTCCGGACAGGGCTTGCCGATCCAGCCCGGTTTGTTCTGACCCGGCAGGCCAATGTGCGAGTAACCGCAGCTCTCGGTCATGCCATAGACCTCGAGCACATCCAGCCCGAGCTTGCGGTACCACGACAGCAAGGCCTGCGGCACTGGCGCCGCGCCGGAGAGGGCCACGCGCAAGGCATCCAGCCCCAGGCCGGCGAGGACTTTGTGCCCGACTCGTTTGCCGACGATCGGCAGGCCGAGCAGAAAATCCAGGCGTTTTGCCGGAATCTTGCTGTAGACGCCCATCTGGAATTTGGTCCAGATTCGCGGCACGCCGAACAACGCGGTCGGCCGTGCGCGACGCAGGTCGTCGAGAAAGGTGTCGAGGCTTTCAGCAAAGAACACTGTCTGGCCGGTGTAAATCGATGCCAGTTCGACGAACATCCGTTCAGCGACATGGCACAACGGCAGGTAGGACAACAAGCGGTCCGACTCATTGAGGCCGAATAATTGGGTGCCTCGGGTAGTGGCAAATCCCAGGTTGGCGAAACTGTGCATCACGCCTTTGGGCATGCCGGTGGTGCCGGAGGTGTAAATGATGGTCGCGAGTTGATCGGCGGCGGGTTTGGGGTCGTCCTGGATCGGCGAACTGCGCTGCAGATCGGCCCAGCTGAAATCGAAGGTGCCCGGTGGATGCAACGGCAGACTGATCGTCGGCAAATCTTCGCGGACCCCACGGGACATGCCCGTCCAGTCGTCAAGTTTGCCGATAAAGGCCAGTGCCGCTTCCGAATGATTGAGCACCTGGGCCACGGACTCGGCGGTGAGGTTGGGGTACAGCGGCACGGAAACATGGCCGGCCATCCAGATGGCCAGGTCGGCAATGATCCAGTGGGCGCAGTTTTTCGAAATAAGCGCGATGTGACTGCCCTGGGGCAATTCCCGCGCACGCAACCAATGGGCGGCGCAGCGGGCTTGATGGCCGACGTCGGCCCATGTCAGTGTCTCGACCTGTCCGCCGCCGATGGGTTGAACCAAAAAGCGCTGTCGGGGATGACGGGCCTCACGTTCGTAGAAGACATCCAGCGGCAAACGAAAAGCAGCAGACATGAGACTCGCTCCTTATTTTTGTTCTGGAGCAAGCGTAGCTAACCAAGCAAGTGCTTGGTTAGCTATTTCATACAAAATTTTTCATGCTGCTTCGAAGCCCTGCGCCTATAAAGCAAAGCAACGCCATTACGGATGCTTGATGCCCGCGAGCTTCATCGACCCGATCAGCAGCTCATCGCCGCTGATTTCAGCCAGTCCGGCAGTGCCGACCTTCTCCGGCGGATACCCGGCGCCATGTTGCAGGTAGCTCAGCAAGTGACCCACCAGCGGGTTGTGGCTGACCAGCAGGACATTGCTCACCGACACCAGTTGTTCGGCGACCTTGTCCGGATCGGTTTCCGGCGTCAGCCACTCGACGGTACGGATCTCCGGCTCGAAACCCAGTGCGTCGCGTACAAGCTGCGCGGTTTCCTGCGCTCGCAGATAAGGGCTGGCATAGATAGCGGTGAGCGGCTGGCCGATCAACAACGCAGCGCTGCGCAGGACTTCTTCACGGCCGTGAGCGGTCAGTGCCCGCTCCGAATCATGGGATTTGGAACCGTGAGGTTCAGCCTCACCATGACGCAATACCCAGAGTTTCATAGCTTGGGTTCCTCATCTCGAGCCGGATGCGGGGCTGGCGGCACGGCGTGCGGCGCTTCACCTTCCGGCGTACGCGGTGTTGGCCAGTCGGCGAACGGCCAGGGTTTCTGATCGCTGTGAAAACTGCCGAAACGACCGATCTGCGCCAGAAACTGGCTCAGACTGTCGCCGAAATTCATCAAGGTTGCGTTCGGGGCGCCGTAAATCAAACGATAGATCAACTGCACCAGCACCACCGCGCCAAGGATGAACTGCGCCACTTGCCAGACCAGTACGAAGACGACCATCCACAGCACCCGCAACAGGATGGACTCGTATTTGGCTTGTACTTTTTGATCGCTCATGTCTCGCTCCGTTCCTGTTTCATAGAGGGCTTAGTTGAAGCCACTGGTGGAAATGAAATCGACGTCCGTCTTCGGCTCGGCGCGCATCAGCAGCTCAATCACCTGCTCCAGCGTGCGCCCTTCGAACAGGATCGCATGCAGCCCGGCGACCAGCGGCATATACACGCCGACCTCCTGAGCCTTGGCCTTGAGCACTTTCAGGGTGTTGACGCCTTCAGCGACCTCGCCCAGGCGATTGACCGCCTCGTCCAGGCTCAAACCCTGGCCGAGGGCGAAACCGACCTGATAGTTGCGGCTTTTCGGCGATGAACAGGTGACGATCAAATCGCCGACGCCCGCCAGGCCCAGGAACGTCATTGGGTTGGCACCCTGATTCACCGCGAAGCGGGTCATTTCCGCCAATGCCCGGGTGATCAGCATGCTCTTGGTGTTTTCCCCCATGCCCAGCGCCACCGCCATGCCGGCGATGATCGCGTAGACGTTTTTCAACGCCCCGCCCAGCTCCACACCGAAACGATCGGCGCTGGCATACACGCGAAAGGTGCGCCCGTGCAACGCCGCCTGAACCCGCTGACAGAGTTCTTCGTCTTCACTGGCGACCACGGTGGCGGTCAGTGCGTGCTCGGCGACTTCGCGGGCCAGGTTCGGCCCGGACAACACGCCGATGCGTGCTTGCGGAGCGATTTCCTCGAGGATCTCACTCATCAGTTTGAAGGTGTGGGCTTCGATGCCTTTGGTCAGGCTGACCAGAAACTTGCCGCGCAAACGCTCGGCATGCGGGGCCAGCACCGAGCGCAACGCGCTGGACGGCAGCGCGACGAAACACAGGTCGCAGGCGTCCAGGGTGGCTTGCAGATCGGTGACCGGTGTCACACCGGGCAGAATCTTGATGCCTTTGAGGTAACGCGGGTTCTCACGATTGACCCGGATGGCCTCGGCCTGCTCGGGGTCACGCATCCACTGCAAGACCTGATGACCGTTTTCGGCCAGCAGATTAGCCACGGCGGTACCAAAACTTCCGCCTCCCAGGACCGCAATCGGGCGCTGTTCAGTCATATGCAATCCGTTAATCCATACCAGTGGCGATGTCCGCATTATACGGAGCGGCCCAGTGGCGGCCAGCCCCCGCGTCAATTAGCGGCGCACGCACAAAAAAGTCCGATAAAACCGTGGAAAACGCTGACATCGTGATTAGAAACGTCGTACAGCTCGGTTAACATGCGCGCCTTCACTCGCTAACAAGGAAGTGTTGTGCCCCTGGGTTCCCCTTCACCTCGCTCGCCGCGGGTATTGGCGCTGGCCTTCAGCTCGCCGGACCTGTTCAAAAACCACGTCAACTGGCGCTACCGGGTCACCCGCCTGCCCCCTGCAGCCCATGGTCGGTCCAGCGCCCGCTATTTCGTCCAGACGCGCGGCGCCGGCAACCTCGATCAAGAACACATGCGCTCCCGCGAACTGGGCTATAACGGTTTTTTCGCCGAATGGAGCCTGGCCATGGATATGAAGCTGTTCTACGACGACGAGCGTCGAGCGATGGACTTCAGTGCGGAGCTGGCGTTTTAAATGCTGCCTGCCCGGACCCGCAAGCCGCCCACCTTCGGCCACCTGCTGGCCCTGTTGTGCCTGGTGGTCAGTGGCTGGCTGAACAGCCCGATGGTCCAGGCCGCAGACATTCTGCTGACCGGTATTGAAGGCAGCCCCGGCGTGCAATCCTTCACCCAGGCCCTGCGCGAACTGCGACCGGGCGACAACGTACGCTTTCAACCAGTGGCCGAGCTTCCGCCACCGGGCGAGCTTCACGGCGATCTCCGCTTGATTCTGCTCGACCTGCCGAGCCTCGACTGGCGCCTGCAAGATACCCAAGGCCCACCGACGCTGGTGCTGCGCATCAGCCGACTGCAAGCACAGCAACGTCTGGGTGACACCCTGGCGCCTCGCCTCAGCCTGCTCTGGAGCGATCCCCCGTCGGGTCGCCAATTGCGCCTGGCCCGAATCCTCCTGCCTCAGGTCAAACGGGTTGGCGTGCTGTACGACAACCACAGTGAATTCCTGCTTAAAGAATTGCGCCAGGCGGCTCTGCCACTGGGCCTTGAGGTGGTCACCGAGCGCTGGGACAACACCCACGACAGCCGTCCGCTGCAAGCGTTGCTGAAAAACAGCGATGTGTTGCTGGGCCTCGACGATCCAGACCTGTACAACCCGAAAACCGCGAAAAACCTGTTACTCAGCAGCTATGCCCGGCAACTGGCGCTGATCGGCCCCAATGCCGGGTTCGTAAAGGCCGGGAGCCTGGCCAGCACCTACAGTGATCAGAGCGATTGGCTGGCGACCCTCGACAACCTGCTCGACCAGCCACCCGCCAGTTGGCCACGCTCGCACTACCCGTCGCGTTTCAAAGTTTCAAGCAACGCACAGGTGGCTCGCTCGCTAGGTATTGAACAGATCAATGAAGCGTCTGTCGCAGCACTGTTGGCTGAAGGAGAACGTCACCCATGAGCTTCCGTCGTCGCTGGGACATCAATACCCGGACCCAGCTCATCAGCCTCGGCCCTGCCCTGCTGCTGACACTGCTGTTAATCACCTTCTTCACGTTCGTGCGGATCCAGGACCTGCGCCAGGAGCTCAACCACACCGGCCAGTTGATCGCCAACCAACTGGCCCCGGCGACCGAATACGGAGTGATTTCCGGCAACAACGAGGTGCTCGAAAGCCTGCTCAAGGCCTCGCTGGCCACGCCCCATGTGCGCTTCCTGGAAATCCAGGACAGCGCCAACCGGATTCTGGCGTACGTCGAACAACCGTCGGAAAGCCACAATCGCCCGCATCAGGTCGAAGTGTTCCAGGCACCGGTGCGGCTGCAACGAGTGCCGCTGCACAATGATTTTTTCCAGAGTGGCAAGAGCACGGCTACGGCTCCCGCCGAAGACTATCTGGGCCGGGTCATCGTCGGTCTGTCCAGTGATGCATTCAGTCAGCGCCAGCAGGAAATCCTGCTCAAGGCCGGCATCCTGGCGCTGTTCGCACTGTTGTTTACCTTCCTGATCGCCCGGCGTCTGGCAGGGAGCCTGTCGCAACCGATCCGCGACATCGGCGATGCGGTCAAGGCGATTCAGAACGGCGACTTCAAAACACCCCTGCCCATCGTCGATGACACCGAGCTGGGCGCCCTGTCACAACACATCAACAACCTCGCCAGCGGCCTCGAACAGGCCAGCCGCAAACAGCAACAGGCAATGGCGCAACTGATCAAGACCCGCGAGGAAGCGGAAAAGGCCAACAATGCCAAGTCGGATTTCCTCGCGATGATGAGCCACGAACTGCGCACGCCCATGAATGGCGTGCTGGGCATGCTGCAGTTGCTGGAAACCACTGACATGACTGAAGAGCAGGTCGAATACGCGGCACTGGCCTCGGAATCCACCGAACACCTGTTGAAAGTCATCAACGATATTCTGGATTTCTCGCGTATAGAACGCTCGGAACTGGAGCTGGAACATATTCCGTTCAACCTCGCGGACCTGATCGCTGCGTGCGCCCAGTCGTTCCAGCACAGCGCCGCGCAGCGCGGGCTCGATCTGCAGCTGCAGATCCCCGAAGACATGCGGGGGTTGCAGGTTCAGGGCGACCCGACGCGCATCCGGCAGATTCTGGTCAACCTGGTCGGCAACGCGTTGAAGTTCACCGAGCAGGGCCGGGTGACCATCGAATCCCAGTGGCAATCACTGGATCACCAATTGTTGTGGTTCACCTGCACCGTTCGCGACAGCGGGATCGGCATTTCGCCCGAAAGCCTGGAATTGATGTTCAATGCGTTCCAGCAGGCCGACAGTTCTATTTCAAGGCGTTACGGCGGCACCGGCCTGGGCTTGCCGATAGCCCGCACCCTCGCCGAACGCATGGGCGGCACCTTGCGTGCCCAGAGCGAAGAAGGTCGAGGCTCGGTGTTCACCCTGGAAATCCCGCTGGCGCTCTATCAACAGCCGCTGCCCGTGCTGTCTTCGCGCGCGCCGAGTGGCAATGGCGATGGTGAAGGACGCAATGTGTTGCTGGTCGAGGACAACCCGGTCAATCAGACCGTCATCGAAGCCATGTTGCGCAGCCTGGGCTTTACCGTCAGCGTCGCCGTCGATGGCGCGCAGGCTGTTCGCAGTGCCGAGAGCCTGATCTTCGAAGCGATCCTGATGGACTGCCGACTGCCGATCATCGACGGCTACGAAGCCACCCGACAGATCCGCCAACTGCCCGGCTGTACCGACCTGCCGATCATCGCCCTGACCGCCAATGCCTTGCAGGGCGACCGGGAAGCCTGTTTATCGGCAGGGATGAACGATTACCTGGCCAAGCCCTTCAAACGTATTGATCTTCAGCAAATTCTGCAGCGCTGGGTGCAGTAGTACAGGCCTTTGAAGCATCTGCGACTGGCGTGAAACGCGAAAGTGCGGCAGTCTTAGGCACCCGAACAGGCCCGAAAAGGGGCTTGAATAAAAATTTCAGTGCACAAGTGTACATTCATGTCCTTGGTGCTGTGACTTTCACCACAACGCAATAGTCTATGAGTAGGCTGCCGGCTCGAGGCATGAACGCTTCGATCGGCCGGGA
>Ga0302167_10000838_pt1 | contig 14016 bp, 10 predicted proteins | sample I_Fen_N1_1_FD_193496 | JGI IMG/M metagenome (GOLD analysis project Ga0302167, IMG submission 193496) | Peat permafrost microbial communities from Stordalen Mire near Abisko, Sweden - I_Fen_N1_1 | ecosystem: Environmental > Terrestrial > Soil > Wetlands > Permafrost | place: Sweden: Abisko...
TTATCTTGATTATTATTATTATTATTATTATTCTTGTTCTTCCTTTTATTGTAAAACATGGTATTGTGACTTCGTAAAATATCTTCTTCTATTTCTAATAAATAATAATAATTAATAATGTAAACCACATTTACAAAACACTTACCAGTTCGCGTCATCAGAGGAATAGAAGGTTCATTTTCTTTCATTGGAAACGTTAGAGAGTTAAGACCACCAAATAAAAACTTGTGCATGTAATCCGAAAGAATGCTTACAACCGTGTTATAATCCGCATCAATGCATGAATAACTTTTCGGACTAATGTCACTCGCACCAGGTAGCTTCTCCCACCATACTCGGGCAATTCCACGGAATTGATTTCTGAATTTGTTTGCCTTTCTCCGTTGTTGTTGATCGGCTGCTGCAGCTGTTTGTTCAATGGTGTTATCATTTTTTCGGGTTGTAACTCGTTTGGTCCTAATGCCACTTATCGCCTCATTTATTTCATCTCGTATCTTCGAAATATATAAGGCAGTTACTTGATCTGGTTTGGATACAACAAAGTCTATATTGTTTCTAGTTGCAACACAAAAACCAAAAGAGGAGATAATAATAGAAGGAATGATAATGATTAAGAAGTCAACGAACTCATCGACACAAACCTTAAATAACCCAACAGTTCAGGGCTGATTCTGCCCATGTCAGCGGCAGCTCCTGTAACCGAATTGTGGAAATAAGCGTGCAAAGCAGATTCCACATGAGCTTTCGTTTTCCGGACGAATTCACGGTCCCAGAATTCCACTACTCCATTATTGGATTCTAATTTTTTTAGTATCTCATAAATTTTTTGATTCTCCGTTTGCAGTTCATAAATTTGATCCTGCAGACTTGCGATGCTGGCTTCGAACATCCAGCTAATTATTTGAATTTTATTGTGAGGCGATTTTTGAATTTAATTTTCGTGTTTGGATTCATCCGAAAACCGAATCCCAAAATGTGGGAAATTTTTCCTGACCGACTGGAAAAAATGTTTTCTGGGAAAAGAGAAGGAATTTTAGTTTGTACTCATTTTATAGCCATTATGTCAGCATTTATATGCGAGCAGTGTGAGTTTTTGGTGTCCAGATACATTGAGTACCTCAAAGAATTGTTTGACTACCAGGAGCCATACCATCCGTTGGTAATAAATGCTTTCAAATTGAAGTTGCGCAAAGAATATGAGGCGGGAAAAGAAAAAATTGATTTGGAAGATGAAGTAGAAGATAAAGAAGAACCAATTCTTGAGTTGTATGTGACATTTTTAAGAATTTGTAAATTATTTGAGCGAATGAAGTATGAAGTTGATTGTAACGAAGTGACTGCGATCACTTATTGGCAGCTGGAAACAAATGCCCTTACAAGTTGTATTTCTGACCAAAATGCTAGAAAGGAATTACAAGCAATAAAACAAAAACATAAGAAAGTAGGCAATAAAGAGGAAAGCACGCAGTCAGAGTTTATTTTTCAATTCAATGAAACAGCTTTGACTAAAGTAGTGGAGAGACATCTTGCGAATAAGAAAAAAAGCCCTTTGCTTAAGAAACTGAAGGGAAGATTGTACGATGTGGTTCTCTTCTTAGATGAAGTTTACCAAGAATTGTGTGCCTTTTTGGAAACTTTGATGTATGATTTGAAAAATATTGCAATAATAAAATTAGATTCAGCGCCTCCCAAAGATACGATCCGCAAAATATATTCACTTACGCTTCTGAAGAAATCAGCGAAACACAAAATTATTGAGGAGATCAAAGTCATCACAAAAGATAATAATCTAAGCTTAGATAATTTACCTCTCAAAACATTTTTCAAGACATCCCCGCTGTTTAAAATACCTAACAATAACTCCTCCTCAAACAAGAGATTTATTAAATTTGAAGACGAAGAAGAAGAGGAAGAAGAAGTCATGGGTCCAAGGAAAAGAAAAGCAGCAGAAAATAAACAAACAATAGCAAATAAAAAAGGTAATGTAATACCACTAATACCAACTCACTGAAAACACTAACTCATCGAAAACAGCTTGTGTAAAAGAAGCACCAATACAAAAAGCAGTAGGAACAAATGCTGTTGTCTCTGCCACTGCTGTGGAAGTAACAAATGCAGCACAAACACCAACCTCGAGTATCCCTGTCTCTGTCCCAGTCTCTGTCCCAGTCCCTGTCTCTGTCACTGTTCCAGTCCCTGTCTCTGTCACTGTCCCAGTTCCTGTCTCTATCGCTGTCCATGCCGATAACACAGTCAATAATAATTCCTCAGATTCGGTCCCTCTTTGTGATGAAGAGGCAACATTTCAGCAATCTGTCCCTCCTCCTCCCACCAATACTGTACTTAATGCAGCACAAACACCAACCTCGAGTATCCCTGTATCTGTCCCAGTCCCTGTCTCTGTCACTGTCCCAGTTCCTGTCTCTATCGCTGTCCATGCCGATAACACAGTCAATAATAATTCCTCAGATTCGGTCCCTCTTTGTGATGAAGAGGCAACATTTCAGCAATCTGTCCCTCCTCCTCCCACCAATACTGTATTTAATGCAGCACAAACACCAACTTTGAGTATCCCTGTCTCTGTCCCTGTCTCTGTCCCACTCCCTGTCTCTGTCACTGTCCCTGTCCCTGTCTCTATCGCTGTGCATGCCGATAACACAGTCAATAATAATTCAGCAATCATTTCAGAAGAGGCAACATTTCAGCAATCTGTCCCTCCTCCTCCCAATAATACTGTCTTTACTACACAACCAGTTAGTAATGATGCATCTTTTGTCCCTCCTACTACTACACAACCAGTTAGTAATGCCTCTTCTGTCCCTCCTTCTACTACACAACCAGTTAGTAATGATGCCTCTTCTTCTGTTCCTCCTTTGTCTCCTACTACTGTACAATCAGTTACTAATTATGCACCTCATGATGCAACACCACCCTCGAGTATCCCTGTCTGTATCCCTGTCCCTGTCACTGTCCATGTCCCTCCTCTCGATAATAAAACTGTCGTTCATGCACTAATTAAAAAATTCATTTGTAAGAACAGGAATAATGAGCCGCGTGATGTGCAGAGAAGAGGTGAAGCATCAAGCAGCAGCTGTAATGCAAGAGATGAGAATGAGAATGATGGTTCTTCTTCAAATGCAGTACCTCCTAACATTTCTAAACTGATCAAGGATCTTCAAAGTGATGAAAAATTATCCGATTTATTCTCACAGAAAGAGTAAGTATTTTCAGTGGATTTGCAAAATTCCATCATCACTATATAACATTATTGTTGTTACTAGCTATGCCATATTGGTGGATGATGGTAGCACAAGGGAGGTGATGCCTAACGTGTGTAATTCATACGACAGCTGCCCAAACATTCAAGCAGCTACTCACCAGTTTTTTAATGTTGTTGTTGAGGATGTCATGCAAACCATATATCGACAAGAGAGATTACAACTTAACTTTATTTCCTACTATAACTATTTGGTGAGAAATAAACTAATAAAACCAAAATACAAAGTGGACCACGTACTAAATGTTGTATGTAAGTATCATTATTGTTACATAATAAGAAATATAAGAATATTTTATTATTATTATTGTTATCGTTCCTAGACTATACATTCAAGTACAATTTCTACCACTACTTGAAGCAGATATTAGTTGAGCTTCACGCACAAGGGAGCAAGTCAGTATCCAAAATTGAAACAGGGAGTGAAAGCAAACGAAAATTCGAATATGAATGGATTGGGGGTTACGATAATCGGGATTTGTTGTTGACTAGGTTGATGAAGTGTTTTACTGCTGGCAGTAATGATGTTATCCTTCTTCCTCCCATCTTTCTTGATACCAACAAGAGGAAGAAGATTGATGATCAAGAACTACTGCAACAATTTTCTTTTGAAGAAATTCATGATCACTTGGTACAAAATTATCATGGATTCGGTAAGTCATTATATTTTACTTACTTACTTACTTACTTACTTACTATAATACTTAACTATATAGAGTTATCCAAATCTTTACAAGTAGCTATCGACACCAAGGTAAAAAATGCTCTGTACCCATCCGCAGTAGTCATAAAGCAGACGCTAGATGCCATTAAAAATAATGATCCCTTCATCATCGCATTTCCCAATGCTAACCAAGAAGCTGAAGTAGCTGTAAGGAACATTACAAACACCTTTAAAGGTTTGACACCTGAGCAACTTGACAATCATATTGAAGGAGCCCTTGGAATGTTGCAAACTTTATCCGCTAACCCGAAGAAGAAGAAGATAAAGCAGCAGAGAGAAGATCTAGCACCACTGGTGGGGGATAATGTTAAACGTGTTATAATGAAAACACAGTTATTTGACCCAAGTCCTTCAAAAGGGAAACAAAAACCTGCTAAGAAATCCAAAAAGCGGTATGATGATACTGAGGAGGAAGAAGAAGATAATGATGCTGCACCCGAAGATGATGAAGAATTATATTTTCCCAATGAACGAACAGCCATTAATGAGTACAAGTCTTCTGTCCCTCCTTCTACTACACAACCAGTTAGTAATGCCTCTTCTGTCCCTCCTTCTACTACACAACCAGTTAGTAATGCCTCTTCTTCTGTTCCTCCCTTGTCTCCTACTACACAACAAGTTAGTAATGCCTCCTCTGTCCCTCCTTCTACTACTACACAACCAGTTAGTAATGATGCCTCTTCTTCTGTTCCTCCCTTGTCTCCTACTACACAACAAGTTAGTAATGCCTCCTCTGTCCCTCCTTCTACTACTACACAACCAGTTAGTAATGCCTCTTCTTCTGTTCCTCCTTTGTCTCTTACTACTGTACAATCAGTTACTAATTATGCACCTCATGATGAAATGGAACAAGTACCTCCTATTGGATCCTCGTCCTCTGCCTCTTCTCTCCCTCCCTTCTTTTCTCCTACTACTACACAACCATTTAGTAATGATGCCTCTTCTGTTCCTCCCTCAGCCCCTATTGCCCTTCCAACACCTACAACACAACAAGAAATACTGCAACTGCCTCGTCCATCCTTCTCGTTTGTTTCCTCAGTCCCCGCCGACTCTGCTTCAGAAGGGATGTTTGATTTGTTGGAAGATGAAATTACGGAAAATAGTAGTAGTAGTAGTTCAAACGATCAAAATAAAATTGATACTGTTATTCAAGACCTAAGTAACTTTGTCCTCCCATTGCAATGCTGTCCTAATGACCACGATCAACAAATATTCTATATTGATCCACTCTTCGATATAAATTGCTTGTACGATCTGTGTTATAAATTTTCTACCTCAAATGTCACTAATGAAATGAAATTGGAAAAGTTGTTTGAAAATTATATGCGTGTAAATTGGCCCTTTGTTATGTCTGTTGTAAATCCTTCCTCTGATTTTTACCACTTAACAAAAGCTGATGGCTTTTGTTATTACAACATATGCATTCAAATGCTTTACAAATGGAAATTTTTATTTGAGGAGGGATATTTGTTGGGACGAAATGAAGTTTGTGAACATCAGTTCCCGCTTAATTGTATTGAAGGTTGTGAGTTGTTATGGAAGGAACTGGAATGTCTTCGAAGTCAAGATGATGAAAAGAATCCATTTATTAAGGATATGAAGGATCTGGTTAAAAGAACTATTGAGTTTCTGACCAACTGTGGTAGCGTAACAAGACCACCGTTTACAGCTCAACATTATAATACGTGGGGAAACACGAGTTCATTAGGCTATTTGTTTCTCCATAGAGCCCATGTTCCTTTTATGTTCTTTAATACAGCCACATTAGGGTCACAATATCGGACAAAAGACCGTGCAACATTAGTACGATGGAAGGATAGTGGAAACATTTACCACGAAGAGCATCAAAAAAGAAGTGGTGGCAATCATGTCACAATGAAAGACTTAACAAACATATTTGACAACCAATACAATGAGTTCGCTATTATATACGAAAAAGATCATTTTTATCAGCTGGATGTTCCTAAACAAATTTTACAACGATTAGAAGAAGGGTTTGGCACATATTGCCATAATGTCTTCCACTATTTAAAAGGAAAAAATTTTATGAAAGATTTTAATTGGGCAAAGTTTATGAAGTATGAACCTGCCTTTTTGCCTGCTAAACCTTATCCATTTGGCGATGGACATAGGCACAAAAGGAAATTGGTCGATAATATCATTAATTTGATTGATGATAATAGAAAGAAAGTTAAACCAACAATCGTACAAGCCAAAGAAGTATCAAATGAAGCATTCCAAGCAGGGAAGAGTGAAAAAGAAGAAGGAGCTGTATCAAATGAAGCATCGGAAGCATTAAAAGGAACAGGAAAAAAAGAAGCATCGATGGAAGAAGTATCAAAACCAGGAGGGGAAACAGAAGAAAATGTATCCGAAGTATTTAAAAAGAAAGAACAAATTCAAAAACAATTTCGCGACGCTATGCAAAAAACGTTTGACGACTATTTAACATTAATCCACAACCAAGAACAGGACATTGAAGAGCATGTTATAAGAGCAATGTTGGTGGTGGGGGGGTTCGATTTTTTAGATGGCGTACGAATCGATACTTTAACGAACCGTAACCCTAACCGTACCACCACTATGTGACCCAACCAAAGTTGTCCGATCTACTACATCTTATTATTTTTCTTGTTTGATTGTTTCATTCTCAATACTCATTTTTAAGGAGGTGTCTAACTGTGCATTGGTAGTTTATTTTGCGTGTTTCAAATTTTCTTCTTTGATAATTAATTAATAATTTCTTGTTCGAACCTTTTTGACATCTATGTTTAATTTATTTACAAACAATTAATATAATTACTGTCACAATTAATTGTATATTCTAGGTTTACATTCTACATCTACCAATAGTACATCTACCAATACCATAGTTTAGTCCAGTGGTAAAGTTACATCGGCGAACCTATGCTCGCGTGAGTTCGATACTTCCTTTTTGCAAAATTTTCTTCATCTTATTTTCTTCATCATTGAAAATTAAAGAATGGGAAAATTAAAATTAGGATGTGGAAACACAATTTCCACTGCATTAAGGAATAAGAATAGTAAGAAGGTCAAAGGCAAGGGCAAAGGCAATGAGGGAGTAATTCCCACAAAAGCGGATGGAAGAAAGGATAATACGATGCAAAAGAGTAAGGACTCTCTTCAAAATAACAAGGGAACCCTCAATTTCGATACCCTTACAACATTTCAAACAAACTTTAACAATGATAATAATAATCATGATGCTTATGATTATGAAGAGAACGAAAATGGTTACGAGGAGGAGGAGGATGACGATAATTATTCTTTGCCAAGAGAATATTATGATAGCGCTTCTTCCGTAGAAGATAATGACAACGAAGAAGGTAATGATAACCATGTTGGTGATGCAGTTACTAAGGTTATCGAAGAAACCATCAATGCGTATATTACCGAATGCAGAAAGATGTCAGAAGTAGCTCAGTTCAATATAATGGATTATGTTGAGGAAGAGCTTATAAAATTACAATATTTTGACTACCCGGAGGATTGCAATGAATACATTAATACTACTTCAGGATTGACAAAGAAGCAATTTGCGAATAATATTATGAAGTCCTACAACATGCACGGTATTGACCTCAGTTCCAGAACTAATGTAGATGATCTAATCTTCCAAGCCTTTGCTGGCAACAGTAATTTACCTTTCCGGCTTTCACGAAAAAGAAAAAGAGATGGGGAGAAAAATGGAATACCAGTGTACGAGAACTATTGCTTACCGAAGTCCAAAATTCTTTGTTTCGATGTATGTAGGAATGGTTGCATGGTTTATGTTGGTGTACATGCAAAACTGAAAGCCTGTACTGTCTGTAAAGAAGAGAGGTTCTATTGTAAAGGAAATTTAAAGCGCCAGCGAGGCGACCACAATCCGGAAGATAACAATGGAGGACGAAGCAAGTGCCAAATTAATTATCGCTGCTTTGTGCCAGTAGTGGCTCGTCTCTTACATTTCGATTCATTTATGAATGCTCTTAATTTTCATAATGAAGATATTTGTAAAGATTATTATACCGATGTTACAGATGGAATAAATGCAGCCGGAGCCATAAAAGATATGAAAGTAGTTTATGATAAGTATGTTAAAGATTTAGATGATGGTGAACAAATTCCCATACATGTAGGATTGGTGCTTTCTTTCAATTGGGATGGAATGCAACAGTTTAAAACTAAGTCTTCAGTATTCTGGCCCACATTCTTATCTATTGAAAATTTGCCTCCTACATTTCGCAAAGCCATAGGGGCGGGTACATTTTTGTCTTCTATTTTCACTAAGACGCAAGATTCAGTAATAGAAGATTTCATTTTATCAAATTGTCTCATACCAGAATTGGATGAATTGTTGAAAGGAAAATTAATAAAGGCCAATGAAAAAACGTATCTTGTGCAAGCGAGGTAATAAATGATAATATCATCTTAAACTTTATGATAATAATAATAATAATAATTATCATAATAATAATATCAATAGATTGTGCTTCTATCATTTGGATACACCTGCCTACGCGAAGCTTTTCAAAGTATTAGGGGCTAACGGATTAATGTGCGCTATGTGCAGATCAAAAGGATATCGTTTGCCCGGAAAGACGGTTTATCCATATCACAGAGACTTTTTAGGTAGGGACAACCACATGAGGCAATATGGCATCATGAAAACTTGCTGTGCAAATGTTGGGGTACTTGACCCTAAAACACACGAAAGCAGATGCCAATGTGACCAACAACTTATGAATCAGATTATGAACCCCCACACGGCTAACAAGACATCGAGTTATTTTACAAACAGAATTACGGAAAAAGAATTCTCAAGACTCAGTGCTTACATTAAGTACCCCTACCTTGGATGCTGTGTGGAACGATACACTACAGTATCAAATACTCAGTATATGATAGATGGAATGCATGCTGCACAAAAGAATGCAGAGCGTAAAGCAAAGCGAGATCCTAATATAGTTTACAAAGGGAAGCAGAAAGAAATTACTATTAACGGTGTGAGGGGCACAACTAAATTCGCTGTTATGCAGAAGTTTGATTTCCAAAATCATTGTAATCCCGATTCATTTCACAACATTATGAATGTTGGAAAACATTGTCTTGAGTTTTGGGAAGGTGAACGTGCTTATTCTACTACTACTACTACTCCTCTTCTTACTGCACCAGTAGTAGAAGCAGCAACAACCAATACAAGTTCTTCTTCATCAAGTAGCAAAACGAAAAAGACAACGAAAAAGACAAAGAAGGGAGATCCATCGTCAGATAATATGTGGTTTATATCTGAGGAATCAAGACAAAAAGTAAATACGTGGATTAACTGCCTTGTAATTCCGGCTGGTTATAGCAGAGATTTTCAAGTCCGACATCTTTTTGGCGATAATGCAAAATTAAGAGGGACTGCTATACATGATGTGTTAAGCAATCTTGTGGACTATATCTTATCAGCTGACAGTGGTTATAGTGAAGACTACAGAATGTTTTTTCATTTGTTTTCATTGTGTATTTCTGATTTATTATGCACCAAGATTTGTAAGCGTGAATACGAGGAAATTTGTGGAAGAATGGTTGAAATATTGTGTTATTATGAAAATATGTTACCATCATCTGAAGTCATTACTTGCTTTCATCAATTGATACATGTAGTGCATTACATTCGCCGTGGAGGCCCGGTGAGGCATTTCTCCACATTGGGAAATGAGAGAGCTCTAGGTATAATTAAGCGATTCATGCCAAATGGTGGTGCAAACATGGAATTTATTGTGTTTATGAGATATTTAAATTATGAAGCTTCTTGTATGGACGACGCGTACGATTTTGAGTTTACGGAAGAAGGAATAGTCAAGTCATCTATAGTATCGAAAGTCAATTACTCCATAAAGCAGTGCGTTGATGAAGTTGATGGACATGAGAAAGATGTCCTATGTTTTACAGACGAGTTGTTTGAGATGCAAAATCCATCCACCGGTTATACAACCATTCAACTAACAGGGGAAGAAACATCTGAATTATTCGAAGCTATTAAATGCAGTGTGGAACTTCGCACAGTGGACTATAAAGATGCTTTGCAAAAGAGTTTTATTTTTCGTATATTGGCATGTTACGAACACAGATTTCATGATAAAGAAGAGTTGGATGAGCACTTGAATTTAAAAAACATTACTTTTGAACAATGGTTGCAGTACTTAATAACACATCTTGAAGAGGGATATTTTAAGATAGGTTTATATATTATTGAAAAGGATCCTGCTACAGACGAAGAAATTTTTGAAGAAATTGTTACAAGGCATGGAGTATATAGGAGAGATACAGAAAACATTATGTTACTACAAGATACAAATTGGATTGTTTCACTTTTTGATAGTGCTTTAATATTCGGAACAAAATTTAATTGTAGAGGCTTCAACAAACGAGAGTCTAGAATAGACGCAAGAAGAAGATATGGTGTGGAAGGTAAGAAATCAGAAACAATATTCCATGTTCCAACAAACGACTACAATAAATTACCAAACAACTGGCATTATACATACGACAATTCAAGTTGGTGCAAATATAGAGTGTATAATAAAGATGAAGAAGTTTACCGATATTGTCAAATTAATTCGTTTATTCAGATATCTATGCCTTTTGATTCCTTTGTTGATGGTACTTGCTTTGCTTCTATCACTTCAAGGAAAGCTTCACTAGTAGGATATGTTGATTATGTCATAGCGGACAATGAAGATGGTTCACTATCCGATACATTATTTATTCCTGCTATTTCTATATATTCTTCTCCGGTTCTAATTGGTGGATTTGCTTCAGAATGGGCACTAAAAAATCAAAATGGAAAGGAGTCTAAAGAATTGAGACTGACTAATATGTTAAGAGATGGAAAACCTATTTACATTGGAGGAAACATGCAGGAAGACATTAAATATAAGCATCTCATTGCAAATCCACGTGCCACTTCAGGTATATATTCATGCCTTAACCACCTTTCATATTTAGTTTTGATTGAAATGAAAAGAGAAAGAAGAAATATTAAATATGATGTAGAGAGAGATGCTGAATATTTGTATGACTTTAACAACACGGGTAATACTCGTAGCAAGTTTAGGCTTACTTACTCTTTCCAATTCCTGCCAGCGAAACACTGAGCAATGCCGAATTATGAATTCGCGGAATGCAATTAATTCGTTTTTGCACTTGCCCTAATCCTAATAATTCCCATCGATCAACAAACAAATAATTTTTATCAACTAACCAAGAAAGTATTCAGTACCCCACCACTTTCCTAGAAAGGCACCGTCATCAATCAGATCCAGCACACTGTGGATCTTCTTCTTGGTTTATTGATGAGATGAGTCATTCAAGGAAAGTGATGGGGTTATTGCATACTTTTTTTGGTAGTTTCTCAAAGAGAATAATGGGCTTGATGGTTGGTACTGCCTCAATACTCTTTGCAAGAGTTGGTTTTTCAACATATTGGTGTGACGATTCGAGAGGGTATGGAAAAATCTATCAGTTACTTTTGTTTGTTGGTCATCAGCAAAAAAACAAGTAAAAGATTCTTGCATACCCTCTCTAATCTTTACACCAGTGTGTTGAATAAAACAATTCTTGCAAAGAACATGGTTGCAATACCAACAATGCTTTGTTGACAATGCTTTGTGATATGAACAACAATACATTGATAATATGCTTTATCCGATCATTTTTGCTGCTGCATGCTCATCAATTTGATCAAAACGATCGCTTCTTCGTTTATTGATGTGCAAGTGGCAGCAAAAACGATCGGATAAAGCATAAACAACAATACATTGATAATATATATGTAACAAAGATAATATTAATTGATGATGATGATTTTGCAATTTTTCTTGCATGACTGGAAAAATCCCACAAACGCGTTTCTTGGCGTTTCTGTTTTTTTAAAAACTTCTCTGCATTTAATCATTACCTCATGAATAAGAAATACATAGATGACCACAATCCTCACTGATTTATTGGCTCATTTGGAGAAGGCAAGCGCCTCTCCATACTTCATGTATTCCTATGAAAGTTTAATGTCCTTTCACGCTCCTGTTCTGTACAAATCCAGGTAAGAACAGCAATCACTTTCTGCATGGACTCATATTTATTGAATGTTCCTATTATCCTGTAATGTAGAGTTCTATTGAAGCAAGTACTAAGAGATATCGCGAATGCTCGAAATTTCACTATCGAAGATGACACAGAAATCAAGACGCTGCAATACTCTCCTCAGAGTGCCAATGACGTTTTTGAGATGATTGCAGTTCATTTCTCCATGATCCCACGAATCCACGATAATCAATTCATGGTGCTGCCTCCTTTCATATCCGATGTTGCGATCCATCCAGAAACATGTCGCAATGAGTTCCGCAAATTTCTTTCACATATATGGTGTTCGCTTCCCGGTGTTTGTCAGGTCACATCAGATACCAAGATGATTACTCTAGGTGTTAATACTGGATTGGATGATAGTGTATTTGCCGTGGCGGTATCTCTTCGCAACTGGCTATTCTCTATTACTGCTGATCCATTGACAAAGTATCCGGAGGATCATCCTGTCAATGAGTATAGCATTGATTTCAATGTTGGATATTATGATGATGGTATGAAAAATGTAATGAAAAGAGTTTACATGTTTGTGCCTAGTGTGAAAACAATTGTCGAAGAAATCAAGGCATTGCTCTTATTTCAAATGCAACATAGAATGAGGTAAAAGGTTTCTGTTTGTCTTTTCTATTATTCAATTTTATTTAATGTTTGAATCAATAAGAATGAATCAATATTATTTGACTCAGGGATGTCACAATATTCATGCACGGTCCCAATCCTTTGAAAGTTGCTTTGGTAAAAGGTATGTGGAGGATGCTTATGATGATGATGTATTGTTTGACATATTCTTTATTACAGCAGTAATGATAAGAATGAAGTAGTAGTGATAGATGCAGAATGATGATGAAATCATTATTGTCAAGCCCTCGGAAACATGTACAACATCATCATCAGAATACATCATAACTGCATGTTTAATATCTACAAAACTCTTTACGGCATTCCTTTAATTACTATAGCATACCACAGATGGCAATTAGCAATTGAAAAAAAATAATAATTAATTGTAATTAAATCTTATTCCTTTTTATCACAGCTGCAGCAACAACCTCCTTTCAAAGTAACTTCAAAGTTGGGCACTTTCCCATTTGCCAGCGGCTTGATTTTGAAAGTAGAAGAAAATTCAAAAACCTCACAACAATCATTGACGGGAGCTGCCATTGCCACTGTTGGTTTCACATGGTGCATGATGTTCTCGGCTTCTTTGCATGTTTTGCAACAATAATCGTCATTATTATTATTGCGGCAAAAGTCTTCGAATCGCTCGAATGTTCTGTGATCATCAGAAGTAGTATAGTAAGATGAAGTAGTAGATGATGTAGTAGTGGATGACTTAGGTGGCAAATAAATATTGGCAAAATGTCTCTCTGCATATTCCAGTGCATCTTTCCTTTGTTGCTGTGTCGACTTGGTTCCTTTATTCTTTTTTATAATCTTCCCTCCAAGTAAGACGGTATCCTTCCACTCTAAAGCTTTTTTGCGCTGAATGGCAGGTGAAGGATACTGGCTTCCACTCATATTAGCAGACACACAAGGCTCGATGAGATCGATTTGCAATGAGCAAGATCTTCTTTCTTCTCATGAAACCGACAGTTTTGTTTATTTTGGTTTATTTTAGTTCACAACGCAAACTAAAATAAACCAAAGGAAACCAAACTCTCGAGTCTCTAGTTTAATTTAGTTCCGCAAACTAAATTTAGTTTCTTTTAGTTAAAATTAGTTGAAGGATTAGTATTTTTTAGTTCGAATAGCCGCCGGTGGGAGTTGATCGCATTATCGGATGGAATCGATTATGTTATGTGGGCACAAGAATTCATGAAGTCGCAAGGATTTGATATGAAGCCCGTGATCGTCCATCAAGATAACAAGTCTACGATTGTGC
>Ga0302167_10000842_pt1 | contig 13957 bp, 10 predicted proteins | sample I_Fen_N1_1_FD_193496 | JGI IMG/M metagenome (GOLD analysis project Ga0302167, IMG submission 193496) | Peat permafrost microbial communities from Stordalen Mire near Abisko, Sweden - I_Fen_N1_1 | ecosystem: Environmental > Terrestrial > Soil > Wetlands > Permafrost | place: Sweden: Abisko...
TGCTCGTGCGGCCAGAACAGGGAATATGCTGGTCGATATCGCCACGACGAAATTGGACAGCGAGAGTGCCAGAAGCAGCCCGCAAAGAATGGCCCGGCGATTAACCTTTCCTAATAGTGCAATGCTGACAGGTGCTGCAATAGCGGCGATAACACCTGGAAAGGTGATCAACAAGCCTGCCGCGCCTTCGGTAATTTGAAGATCTTGCGCAATCTGCGAAAGCAAGCCGATGGGGGCGCATTCCGAGCTGACAAGCACGAATGCTCCAAGTGAAACTGCAACGACGGATGCCCACGATCCGTCCGAAGGTACGGTTTTTGTGGCGTTGAGCGGAGGAGATAGCATCTGGTCACTCTTAAGTAAACGATTACATAATCTATAATACAGCACAGATCAGGTAGTCGACGGCAAGCGCTGTGTTTGTACCAAAATGCCCGCAAATACTGCTGATACATGGAAAATATTCAAATGCTCTCGATTCGGACAAGGAGGAATTTCTTGCACCAAATTGAAGCTCTTGATGTGAGAGTTAAGGAAACACCGGTGTTACCAAAGCAGACATGGTGTATCGGATTACCCCTAATGTTTTCGGGCGCATGCCACGGCTACAAAGGCCTGAACGGCCCAGCCTCGACCTCTCCAGCGGCGTTATGAAATGTTGGCATGAACGCTGCTTTGTAATCCTTTACAAAGGCCTGAATCACAGCACGTGGCCAGGGGAGATTCAAGGTTACCGATGCGCTGGCATCGGAAGCGTGCTGAGCGGATGGTCTTTTTTTGCAGTCGCTTTGTAATCCATTACAGTGCGGTTGCCCCATAGATCGTTCTCGGTAACGAGAGCCCCACCACAGCCGCTTAGCCAATGCGCGGATGTGTGCCCAAAGAGAGGCCAATGATGGACATCGAAAAAAGAAGCATTGAATTTGTTCCCCTGTCTGAACGTTACGGGCATCCGCGGCGTCTCTTTACAATTTGGTTCAGTGCCAACATGCAGGTGACAACTCTTGTCGTCGGCACCTTAGGCATCGTTGCTGGCTTGAGTCTCGCCTGGACATGCCTGGCTCTCATCCTCGGCTGCGTTATCGGTACGATTTTCATGGCCGCCCACTCTACCCAGGGGCCGCATTTGGGGATTCCCCAAATGATTCAAAGCCGTGCGCAGTTCGGCGTGCTTGGGGCTGGTTTCCCGCTCCTGATCAACTACATCTCTTTTGTCCTGTTCACTGCTGCCAATGGCGTGGTGATGCGCGATGCAATCAAATCGTTCATGGATGTCGGAGACAATACCGCGATTATCCTGTTCGGCCTGGTGTCATTCATCATCGGATTTATTGGATATGAGCTGATCCATCGCCTTGGCGCGATCATGTCTGCCTTATCCGGGATCATCTTCCTGGTGGTCGCTGTTCTGGCTCTGCAGCACCCGTTGCCTGTTGGTGCAATGGATTTGACCCAAGGTTTCACTTTTGCTGCCTTTGCGTTGACGGTGACCCAGGCGGCTTCCTGGACATTAGGGTTCGGGCCTTATGTAGCGGACTACTCACGGTATCTCCCGGCCAATATTTCAAGCAAACAGACGTTTTGGTTCAGCTACATGGGTAACTTGCTGGGTGCCGGTCTGGTCATGCTTCTGGGGGCACTGTTGGCTACGATGTTCACCGACGTGACATCTAACCCGGGCAATGCAATTGCCAGCTTCTTCGGCCCATGGGCGAAGGTGGCCATGGTCATCGTTGTGCTGGGCGTTTTGGAAATTAACTCTCTAAACCTCTACAGCGCCTACATGTCGATGATGACCATCTTCTCCGGCATGCGCGGCATGACCCGGATCAGCCGCCAGACCAAATTTATCGCCATGGGTTTCTCGGCGGTGGCTGCAACTGCTATCGCGATTGCTACCCAATACGACTTCAACGCCTATTTTGCCGACATTCTTATCGCCCAGGTCTATTTCCTGGTGCCTTGGAGCTCGATCAATCTGGCTGATTTTTATCTGGTCAAAAAGGGTAAGTACGTCGTTGAGGACATGTACGACGTCGACGGCAGCTACGGCAAATACAATGTCTCCACGATGGTTATCTTCCTTCTCGGCGTGGCCTCGACTATTCCTTTCATGGACATGTCCTTCTATCACAGCTACTTCGCCAAAATGATTGGCTCCGACGTCGCCTGGATCCCGGCTCTCATCGTCCCCGCCAGTCTCTATGTGGGCTACGCGCGTCTTAAGGCCAATCGTTCGGCTACGGCAATTCGCCAGCCCGTGTGAATATCTGTAATCCAATGAATTGTTGCTGGCCGGTATCGCTAAGGGGCTTCTTTTTTGTTATTGTTCGGCAGGTGATGTAAACGATTACAGTCTGCCGGGCGTAATAGCTCCCGCAGCGTCACCGGTTGGCGCTGGAGCCTCGGTTCTCGCGTTTCAGGACGCGTCGATAAGCGTATCCAGTTCGAGTATTCAGGCATATCGAGATTAATTTGAGGAACGTGTAATGAAATTGAAAGACAAGGTGGCCCTGATTACCGGCGCAGGTGCTGGCATCGGTGAAGCAACTGCTCGGCTGTTTGCGAGTGAGGGTGCAAAGGTAGTGGTCGCCGATCGCAACATTGAGCATGCATTGGCGGTGGCTGAGTCTATCGGCCCGCAAGCTTTTGCTGTGCAGGTTGATGTGGCAATTGCCGCGCAAGTGAAGGCGATGGTTGAAAAATGCATCTCGCACTTTGGCGGGCTGGATATTCTGGTTAACAACGCAGGTTTCGGAACGCTGGGGACAGTCGTTACCTTGGAAGAAGACACTTGGGATCAGGTTATCGACGTCAATCTCAAAGGCGTGTTCTTGTGCTCTAAATTCGCCATTCCAGAGATCGTACGCCGAGGTGGCGGGGCGGTAGTTAACCTGGCATCGACCATTTCTGTCGTAGGTATCAAGGATCGTGCAGCGTATGTGGCTGCCAAGGGCGGCGTAGCGGCGCTAACCCGAGCCATGGCACTTGACCACGCGTTGGAAGGTGTCCGTGTGAACAGCGTGGCGCCAGGCGTTATTGCTTCAAGCTACTACGACAAGATTTTTGAAAGTGTTCCAGATCCCGTTGAATTCAAGAAAGGTCTTGAAGCGCGCTCGCCCCTCAACAAGATGGGTGAGCCGGTGGATATCGCGAATATGATCCTGTTTCTTTCGTCTGATGACTCGAGCTTCGCGACAGGAGCGATGTTCACCGTTGACGGTGGCTACACCGCTTGGTGATTTGTTGGCGAGCCACTCCATCGGTGGCTCGCTTCTCCAAAAAGATGGCCGATGGCCAAAGCGTTTTCAATTTCTGACAAACCAGCTTTTCTTGCGATTAAAATTGTAATCGATTACCTATAAGCCTTGTTCAATCCCTCTAGTAAAAACAATTCTCAGGGGAGAAAGCCGTGCCTGCTGTTATCGAAAGTCCTACACCTGCTCTCGTCGAGCTCCTCGTTATCCCGCCCTTTTTGACCAATGGTTAGATCCTTGGAACAAAACGTGCTGTGCTATCGCATTTCTCGCTGAGCGCACCGCTCGAGGCCGAGATTGATGCCATTTTTTGCACCTGAATGACGTTCACCGTCATCGGGCAGGCAATGCTTTTTCCAGGCAATGCCGAGTATGGATACCTAAGAGGTAACGATGCTGAACTCCAAGGTTTTTGGGCGGGCAAGGTTAGCCACGTCTGTAATGTTCTTTGTCAACGGCATGGTGCTGGCGATCTGGGCGACAAACATTCCAGGGATGAAACAGGCCTTGGCCCTCACGGATTCGGAGCTAGGCTTTGCTTTGAGCGCATTTGCGGCAGGAACCATGCTGACGATGTACTTGGCTGGGGTTCTAGTAACGCGCTTGGGTAGTCACAAAACCCTTCTAATGGGCGGCCTGCTAGTGGCATTGTCGCTCCCGCTTTGCGCTATGGCAGAGTCGGCAGTCGTTCTGGCAGCAACAATCTTTTTACTAGGCGTAACCAATAGCATTCTCGATGTCTCGATGAACACGCATGGGGCGGTGATCGAGGCGAAAAAAGGGCGCCCGTTAATGTCTTCCTTTCATGCCGTGTTCAGTATCGGTGGCTTGGCTGGAGCCTCTACAGTCGCAACGTTACTGTCGGATAAGCTGGGTGTGATTCAGTGCCTTTGCATTGCCGGAGCGTTGATGGCGTTAGCGACGTTGGTTGTTGCACGATCGCTTGGAAATCTCCAGCCAGAGGTGACGGTCGAGGAGGGGGCTGCCGAGCAAAAGTGCATTGCCTGGCCAAACCGACTGTTGCTATGCATTGCTGGTTTGACGTTCCTGGCATTGTTCATCGAGCGCACGGTAATTGATTGGAGTTCGCTTTACCTGACTGAGGTGAGCCATAGCAGCACGAATATCGCTGCTTTCGCTTTCGGGGCTTTCAGTCTGGCAATGGCCATTGGGCGTCTGTCGGGGGATTTCATGATCCGCCGATTTGGTGTTAATTGGGTGCTTACAGCATCTGGCGCGGTAGGCGCTTTGGGTTTGGTGCTTGCCATGCTCATACCCCAACCCGTCACGTCAATCGTTGGCTTTATCCTGGTGGGGATTGGACTGTCGAATATGACGCCACTGCTCTATAGCCAGGCGAGCCGCGCCTATCCTGGAGCTCCAGGGTTGGGTTTAGCCATGAACGGTACTCTGGGATACGCAGGCTTCCTGCTGGCCCCACCTGTCATTGGCTTTATGTCGGACTCGGTGGGGCTAAAAATGGCGATGATAGTTCCTGTGATCGCGTTCGTGATGCTCATGAGCAGTCACCTGCGCAAGACCCGAATTGATCGTCGCCGCTCGCAAGCTCGGTTGCTGCGTTCGGCTTGATTTCCTTCATTGGGTCCTCATGCCTCGCTGGTCGAAGGAGTCATTGGCGATTTTCAGGGGATGGTCTTGGATTATCTAGCGGCACTAACAGCCTTTGTTGAAGCAGCCAATGGCAACAATTTTTCTCGAGCTGCGGAGCGGCTCGGGATAAAGGCATCCACGGTCTCGCGATACATCAAGGATCTCGAGCAGGATCTGGGCATTGCCTTGTTCAATCGTTCCACGCGCACTCTTCATTTAACCGAGGGTGGTCAGACGTTCCTTCATCACGCACGACGGGTGCTGACAGAGCTGGATAATGCCAAGGCGGCAACCTCTGCCCTCAACCAGCACCCGAGGGGGGTACTCAAGCTCAATGTTCCCCCCGCGTTTGCCAGGCACCATTTGCTTCCAGTACTGGGCAGTTTTCTTGAAAGATTTCCTGAGATCAAAGTCGATCTGACGTTGGAAGAGACGCAAGTGAACTTGATCAATGCGGGCGTCGATCTTGCCATTAGAATCGGTGTTCTTCCCGACTCTACTCTCAAGGCACGGAGGATCGCAGAGGAGCAGATGGTGCTGTGCGTGAGCCCGTCATTCTCTGAGAGCCATGGGCCCCCTGTTAACCCTGATCATATTGCCGCGTATCCGCTGATTTGCGCGACGGCATCTTCTTTCGATGTGACATTCATGCGTGCCGATGAACGAGTCGAAGTGATGCTAACCACACAATTGCGAATTAACGACCTGGACGCGCAGCTGATAGCTGCGAAGAATGGATTGGGGATGGCGTTACTGCCTGGCTGGCTGGCAGCGGCAAGTCTCAAAGAGGGGCAATTAATCCAATGGATGCCTGAATGGAGCTGCCAGCTCGCTCAGACCCCCGCTTCACTGTGGTTTATTTATCCACCTAAGCGAATAGTCTCTTCGAAAGTTCGTTGTTTCATCGATTTTATCGTCGAACGGATCGGTGATCCGCCCTATTGGCAACAATCGGCCCCGGCTTAGCGAAGTAAGCCGGGGTTTTTTTGTTAGCTGAATCGGATGTCCAGGGAGCGCAAATGTGTCTGCAGCCCGGCGTCCTGAATCGGGATCAGATAAGCCTCCGTATCCGATTCATTGAAGTGGGCATGCCAGTAGCCTGGCGGGGTTACAAACGCCAGGCCAGGTGCCCAGTCAACGCGCGTCGGATTACGGATTTGACCGTTACTATCCAGGTCTGTCCCTACCAAGGTATAGCAGCCCTCTGGGCAATCAATAATGAAATCCAAAGCGATGGACTGGTGTCGATGGGGTTTCTGGATAGAGCCTGCTGGTAAGATTCCGTACATGGCCCACAGTACGTGGGTCACCGTTCGAGTCTGGGGGAAATTGCGGTTACCCAACAAAATACTGATGCGGCTTCGATCCTGAGCGCGGGGATCTTCGGCTGCTTCACGCAGTTTTGCGTTAGCGACTTGCGCAGGATATAGCGTTGCCTTGAAACGATCTTCAGCAACCTTGACACCTAGATAGCGAAGCAGCGGCTCATCATGCACGTAGTAAAAGCGGGCGCCCGACGATGCCTTGAGCTCGGTGGTGTGCATTGCGGGCAACGCAATGAAGCATCCTTTTGTCCAGTCGAAGGCTTGATCTCCATAACTCAGACTTCCGTTGCCATCTATTACATACAACACTTGTGAAGTCGCGTTGGGAGCGAGGTTCATCCTATCGTTGGCGTTGAGCCTGATGAAGTTTGCGCACAAGCCTGGGCCAGTGGCGGGGCCTTCGCACCCTAAAGATTCACTGAGATCGAGAGGAAGCAGTCGCGATGGGCCAGATTCGTATAGCGATGATGGAAAGCAGTGGTAGGGAATTCGGCTGATCAGATTTGCGCTGATCGGGTTTGCCGCCTTGCTGTACTCAAAATATTCAGCTTCAAGTTCGTGAGCCGCTAGCTCGATGCTTTGGGCAGGTTCAAAAGCAGTGTTCATTTCGCTTCACTCGTCATTGGAAAGTCATCATTAGGCCGGTGCTCCAGCGCATCACGGTGAGATCACTATACGAACGTCGCCTGGAGCCATTAAGGGCCGCAGCGGAACAGGTGTTGTGCGAAAAAAGGCGTTGCTATTGCGTGCGCGCCCACGGTGGATAGTCGGTGTGTGATGCTGGATGACAGCAGCATTGGCGGGCACAAGTGTGGATGCGGTGTCGCAATTGTCGGCGAGCAGCGCGGGGACAGGTTCCCCTCACTGAGGCTGCCGGCCAGGGTTGGGCGGCAGCGGTTAACATGTGAAGCTGGTGAGTCGGGTCAGATCGAATGGCTGGATTGGCGAATCATCAACTGAGTACCCAGCAGCAGCGGTTTGATTTCAGTGCCATTCTTCAAGTTTGCGATAATTGCTTCGGCGCTCCGAAGACCCATCTCTGCGGCGGGTATTGCCAGGGTAGTGAGCGGCGGCTCCAGATATTCGGCGAACTCAAGATTGTCATACCCGACAACCGACATTTCCCTGGGCACGTCTATACCCATTTTTTTGCACGCTGACAGTACTCCAAAAGCGATTACATCACTGTTGCAAATGATGGCGGTGACTTCCGGGCATTCCAGACGGATTCGGCGAAGTGTTTTTTCTCCAAACTCGATGGTGTAACCACCGGCACTTTCATAGGTAAAGTGAGTGCATTTGGATTTGTGCTCCTTGAGCGCATCGAGAAATGCGCTATGACGTGCTTGTTGACGATCGTTGCCTTGCATGGGGCCCGTCAACATCGCCATATTGCGATGACCCAGCCCTAACAAATACTCGGTCAATTGCTTTGTAGCCTGGTAATTGTCGAAGCCAATGAATGGGAACGCCCTGTTATCAAAATAGGAATAAGTGCACACCACGGGCATGCGGTACTCCTTCAGATAACGGGTCAAATCAGGATCAGCAACATCGCCAACAATCAATAAGGCCTCGGCCCCGCGTTCCACCAGCAGTCTTACACTGTCATAAATTGAGTTTGAATCAAAACCGCAGCTAAGTACGTATACGACATACCCATACTCGGCGAGTTTGTCCTGGAAGCTTTTGACCATCGTTGCGTAGATCGAGTGATCAAGTGTCGGGATGATGGCCCCAATGACATTGGTCTTTTGCAGTCTCAGAGCCTTGGCGGCAGAGTTGGGTGTGTAACCCATTTTGCTCGCTGTCTGCAGAACTTTTTCCCGAACATCATCTCGAACATGATGGGGCAGGTTGAAGCTACGAGACACGGTGGCCACCGAAACACCTGCAGCTTTTGCAACATCAGTGACGTTTACACGTCCCGATGGTTTTCGCTTAATACTCACACATATTCCTCTTGATGGCGCATGCAGTTGAAGACGCGGAGTTCAGGACGGCACTGATATCGATTACGCTCAACACTGCTTTTCGCGCCTCGGGGCTGTTCCCCAAGGCTATATGATTCGATTTTGCGACATTCAGCGCTTTCCCGCATCAAAAAAATGCGAACGATTACATTCGCTCCTCACTCTGAACTGCCAGGTACTGTTTTACCTAAGGAACATGGCTCCATGTTCCGAGCAAATCGAAAATGCGGGAGATTGATGAATGGCACAGCAAGACGAAAATTACACCGCATGGCTGGTGAATCAATCCATGCTTCAGGCCGCCAAGGACAGGGCCAGGCTTTATTCCGGGCAAGGGCGGTTGTGGGCGCATCCCTATGCTGAAGGACGCCCGAGGGATGCCAGTGCTATCGCTTCTGTCTGGCTTACGGTTTATCCCGATTCGATCATTGTTCGTGATGGGGAGACGGTGCTCGGTGCCCTTGGTGATGATCAACTCTGGCGCAGTCTCTCTGAAATCGGCGTTCAAGGTATCCATACCGGCCCTCTGAAGCTTGCAGGCGGTATCAAAGGTCGCCAGTTGACGCCCAGTGTCGATGGCAATTTCGACCGAATCAGCTTTGAAATAGATCCTCGGTACGGCAGCCAGGAGCAACTCATTCAAGTCAGTCGTGTAGCAGCTGCCCACAATGCCGTGACCATAGATGACTCGATCCCTTCGCACACCGGCAAGGGGGCTGACTTTCGGCTGGCGGAAATGGCCTACGCAGACTACCCGGGGATCTACCATATGGTGGAAATTCGCGAAGAAGACTGGGGGCTGTTACCTGATGTTCCCAAGGGGCGGGATGCCGTGAACCTTACGCCCGCGCTGTGCGATGAGCTCAAAGAACGGCATTACATTGTTGGGCAATTGCAGCGGGTTATTTTTTTCGAACCGGGAGTCAAAGAGACTGATTGGAGTGCGACTCCTGTAGTGAAAGGGGTTGATGGCAAGCTACGGCGCTGGGTCTACCTCCATTATTTCAAGGAAGGTCAGCCCTCTTTGAACTGGCTCGATCCGTCGTTCTCAGCTCAGCAATTGATCATTGGCGATGCCCTCCATGCGATTGATGTCCTGGGTGCGAGAGGGCTGCGCCTCGATGCAAACGGCTTTCTGGGTGTCGAGCGTCGAACGAACAATACGGCCTGGTCGGAAAGCCACCCTTTATCGGTCACTGGTAATCAGTTGCTGGGCGGTATGATTCGCAAGGCTGGCGGATTCAGTTTTCAAGAGCTGAACCTGACCCTGGATGATATTGCCAGCATGTCCAAAGGCGGTGCTGATTTGTCCTATGACTTCATCACCAGGCCGGCCTATCAACATGCGCTGCTGACTGGCAATACAGAGTTTCTGCGGTTAATGCTGCATCAGATGCACGATTACAAGATCGATCCTGCATCGCTCATTCACGCGCTGCAAAATCATGACGAGCTAACCCTTGAACTTGTGCATTTTTGGACGCTTCATGCTCATGATATGTACTTCTACAAAGGGCAGACTTTTCCAGGAAGTATCTTGCGTGAGCACATTCGAGAGGAAATGTACGAACGCCTCGCCGGCGAGCATGCTCCCTACAATCTGAAGTTCGTCACAAACGGCGTTTCATGCACCACGGCAAGCATTATTACCGCTGCGCTAGGCATTCGTGATCTCGGTTTGATCTCTGAGGTGGACATTAGCCTGATCCAAAAAATCCACCTCCTGTTGGTGATGTACAACGCAATGCAGCCCGGCATTGTTGCCGTGTCTGGATGGGATTTGGTGGGAGCCTTGCCGCTCGAAGCGCAACAGGTGCTACATATGATGCAAGACGGTGACACTCGCTGGATTCATCGGGGTGGCTATGATCTGGTCGACCTCAATCCACAGGCACAATTGTCTGGAGAGGGGATGCCACGCGCCCGATCCCTCTACGGCAACCTCATTGATCAGCTGCAACGTCCGGACTCGTTCGCATCCATGGTTAAAAAGATATTGGCGATCAGGCAAGCGTACTCGATCGCAAGTAGCCGCCAGATCCTTATTCCGGACGTGGCAAACCCGTCACTCTTGTTGATGGTGCATGAGCTGCCAGCAGGGAAGGGCATTCAGGTTACGGCATTGAATTTCGGCCCGGAACCTATCACCGAGGATGTCCATTTGCCCGGTATCAGCCCTGGAGTGGTGGTCGACATGATCAATGAGCGGGTGGAAGGCGATCTGACAGAGGCCGGACAGATGATGATCAATCTGGACGGCTACGAAGGGCTCTCACTGCGTATCGTCCACAGCACTCCGTCCATGTAATCCTTTGCAGAAAACGTTACCAAATTTCGCACCGATCGTGTGCGGTAACACTTCAAGCATCCGCTTTTTGGTGCGGCTTGTGGACAGATGAATGCTCTAGAAGGGGGCTGAGGCAAGAATTTACAGCTGCCCTCCAATCAGGCATGCCATTTGCTTTATGGCAGTCAACAGATGCAGAAAAACTGTAATGATCTTCCCGGGACGATTATATTTGTTATTCTGTGCTCCAGTTTGTAAACGATTACAGCGGTGATTGCCGCGGTTAACCGACCTCCAGGTGAAAAAATGCGTGATATCAATGGGCGTAACATCTCCAATGTCTATGACTACATCGTCATCGGCTCCGGATCCGCTGGCAGTGTCATAGCGGGCCGCCTTTCGGAGGATCAGGGTCGATCCGTCTTGATGCTGGAGGCTGGGCCGTCAGATAAAAGCATCTTCATCCAGATGCCTGCTGCCCTGGGCTTTCCTTTGATGAATGATCGCTTCAATTGGTACATCCACTCAGAGCCGGAAAAGGAGCTGGATGGCCGCACCATCTACGAGGCGCGTGGCCGAGTGTTGGGCGGCTCTTCTTCCATCAACGGAATGAACTGGGTTCGGGGCAATCCATGGGACTACGACAACTGGGCAGCGATGGGTCTCAAAGGTTGGAGCTACGACGAGTGCCTGCCGTACTTCCGCAAGGCTGAAACCTTCGACCAGGGCGGCAATGACTATCGTGGCGATTCTGGCCCGATGCATATCCAGACGTGCGCAGCGAACAACCCACTTTACAAGGCATTTATTGAGGCCGGGGTGCAGGCGGGTTATCCCTACATGAAGGACCACAACGCGTATCGCCAGGAAGGTGTTCACATCACTCAGCGGAACGTGCACAAGGGCATTCGGTGGAGCACTTCGCAAGCGTACATTCATCCGAACAAACATCGCGAAAACCTGCATGTTTGTGACAAGGCCCAGGTCACCCGAATCGAATTTGCAGGCAAGCGTGCGGTCAGAGTTCACTTCCAGCGGGACGGGAAGCCTGAAGTCCTGAGCGTCAACCAGGAAGTGATCTTGTGTGCCGGGGCTATTCACTCGCCACACCTTCTGATGCTGTCCGGTATTGGCAATGCTGAACACATGGCTGAGTTCGGTATCAAGTGTGTTGCAGATCTGCCGGGCGTGGGCGAGGGCATGAAAGACCACATTGCCGCTCCTGTTCAGTACCGAGCCACTCAAAACGTTTCCATCGCCAAGCAGCTCACACCCATCGGCAAATTCAAGCTGGGTGCGATGTGGACACTGTTCAAAAAGGGTCTGGGCGCCACCAACTTCTTCGAGGTGGGTGCTTTTATTCGTACCAAAGACGAGATCAAGGTGCCGAATGTGCAGTTCGAATTCATCCCTATGCTGGGTGAGTTCCAACACGGCAGCGTAAAGTTGGAGAACGGCTTTCAATACTTTTTCAGCCTGATGCGCCCTACCAGCACAGGCCGCGTATGGTTGGGCTCAGCAGACCCGCTTGCTGCACCGAAATTCAATTTCAACTTCCTCTCCACCCAAGAGGATCGAGATGACGCTGTCGCAGCGGTCAAGGCTATCCGGCATGTTGTATCTCAGCCGGCGTGGGATCCATACCGTGGGGAAGAAGTTACTCCTGGCCCATCCGTTCAGACAGATGAAGAAATTCTTAAGGCTCTTCGCGGTCTTGCCGGCACCAACTATCACCCATCGTGTACCTGCCGTATGGGGACAGACGAGATGAGTGTTGTCGATGCTCGAGCACGAGTGCATGGCATCGAAAACCTTCGGGTTGTTGACGCTTCGATCATGCCGGAGATTGTCAGCGGCAACCTCAATGCTCCAGTGATCATGATGGCGGAAAAGATTGCTGACGATATTCGTGGGGTCGCACCCCTTGCCAAGGCAAAAGCCAAGTATTACTCGCCTGCGTGAGATGGCAGGGGTTTGCCGCGAAATCCAATCAATGATGTTTAAGCGATACTTGAAGGAATCGGACAATGAAATTGCAAGATAAAGTGGCGCTCATTACGGGTGCTGGTGCGGGAATTGGTGAGGCTACAGCCAAATTGTTTGTCAGTGAGGGGGCGAAGGTTATCGTCGCCGATCGCAACATCGAGCAAGCTTTGGCCGTGGCAGAGGCGCTGGGTAGCCAGGCATTTGCTGTGCAGGCGGATGTCTCTGACGCTGCTCAAGTCAAGGCAATGGTTGAAAAAGCAGTGGCTCATTTCGGCGGTATCGACATCCTCGTGAACAATGCTGGCTTCGGCACCTTGGGCACGGTAGTCACCGTTGATGAAGAAACCTGGGATCAGGTTATCGACGTCAATCTCAAGGGTGTGTTCCTGTGCTCAAAATATGTCATTCCTGAAATTATTCGGCGAGGTGGCGGAGCAGTAGTAAACCTGGCATCCACGATTTCTGTAGTGGGTATCAAGGATCGAGCAGCCTACGTCGCTGCCAAGGGTGGCGTAGCTGCGTTAACGCGTGCAATGGCACTGGATCACGCTCTCGAAGGTGTTCGTGTCAATAGCGTGGCCCCTGGCGTGATTGCGTCCAGTTATTACGACAAAATGTTTGAAACTGTTGAAGATCCGGTAGCGTTCAAAAAGGGCCTGGCGGCGCGTTCCCCGTTGAACAAAATGGGTGAGCCAATTGATATCGCAAACGTGATTCTGTTCCTGGCTTCCCGGGACTCGAATTTTGCGACTGGCGCCATGTTCACTGTGGATGGCGGCTACACCGCCTGGTGAGGACATGTCGATGATTGACGAACTGCGCGAATATCAATTCACAACCCAAGCCTGGGAAAAGTATTGGGATCTTTTCGAGAACCTTTGCTTGCCTATACGTGGTGATCAATATGGCAAGTTACAGGGGATGTGGCAGGAGCGGGTAGGGGACAAGGTCACCTTTCGCCATATCTGGCGTTACGACTCTCTGGAAGAACGTGCTCGTTTGAGGGGGGAGCTGATCAAAGTCGATGCGTGGCGCGAATCCTTTCTACCTCAGGCTGCTCCACAGGTAGGCAAACAGTTCTTGCAGGTTCTCACGCCCAGGCTTGAGACAACACTCGATAGCCTGGCGCCCGTGCGTTACCTGCATGTCTACCGCTGCCCAACGGGTAAGGCGGGTGCCGTGATCCAGCAAATCAGCACCGCGATCGCTCAAGAGCGTGTTCAGGTGTGCGGTCTTTGGGCAACTGAGTTTTCTGATCCCAATCAAGTGGTTGTCATGGGGCCAGGCGCTGAAGCGCCTCCGGTCGACGTCCAGTCTTCCTTGGTTATCGAAACCCGTACTCTCAAGCCATTGGGGATCCAGGCCGCTTGACGTCAGCCCGGCTGCCGCTTACCCCAAAACGCTTTATTTTTTTTTGATTAGATTGTAAACGTATACAAAGCTCAAATTTAGAGGAACGACGAATGACTTTCAGAAAGTACACCCACTGGATCAATGGTGCTGACTGCGCTCCCAATG
>Ga0302167_10000843_pt1 | contig 13955 bp, 9 predicted proteins | sample I_Fen_N1_1_FD_193496 | JGI IMG/M metagenome (GOLD analysis project Ga0302167, IMG submission 193496) | Peat permafrost microbial communities from Stordalen Mire near Abisko, Sweden - I_Fen_N1_1 | ecosystem: Environmental > Terrestrial > Soil > Wetlands > Permafrost | place: Sweden: Abisko...
TCTGTCTGCACTGTCTTCGATAAGTGAAAGTTCAACCATTTCCATATTACAGAAAAAGTCGAAGTTATCTGATTCGTCAAGAACATAAGCCACTCCACCACTCATACCTGCAGCAAAGTTACGTCCGGTAGTACCAAGAACAACTGTTCTACCACCTGTCATATATTCACAACAGTGATCACCTGCTCCCTCAACAACGGCAGTTGCCCCTGAGTTCCGGACGCAAAAACGTTCTCCTACCACGCCATTAATATATACTTCACCTGAAGTAGCACCATATAAAATGGTATTGCCGGCAATAATGTTTTCTTCCGGTTTAAATGTACTTTCTTTTGGTGCAATTACTATGATTTTTCCTCCTGAAAGCCCTTTGCCCAGATAATCATTCGCTTCTCCTTCCAGTTGAAAAAACACCCCTTTACTTAGAAATGCCCCGAAACTTTGTCCGGCTGAACCTTGAAAATAAGCTTTGATAGTATCAGTTGGTAAGCCGGTATTTCCATATCGTTTAGCAATTTCGCCTGAAAGCATTGCACCAACTGTACGGTCAGTGTTTTTAATTTTATACTTCATTTCCACAGGCATACATAAATCTAAAGCTGGTAGAGATTTTCTAATCAATTCACGATCCAGAACATTCTCAATTTTATGATCCTGATTCTTTACATGACGTAGCGCGAAATTTGAGTTGTTTGCCGGTGTAAACATAATCTTTGATAAATCGACTTTCTTCAGTTTCTCAGTACCTTCTACATCCTTTCTTTCAAGCAATTCAGCATGTCCTATAATCTCATCAAGACTGCGATAGCCCATTTGAGCTAAGTGTTCACGAACATCCTGAGCCAGGAATTTGAAGAAATTAACCAGATATTCATATTTTCCGGTAAAATGCTGACGTAATTTTTCATCTTGTGTTGCTACACCAACTGGGCAAGTATTCAAATGACATTTACGCATCATTACACAACCAAGAGTTATCAATGCGCTGGTGGCAAAACCATATTCTTCAGCTCCTAATAAAGCGGCAACTATTATATCATGACCGGTTTTCAATTGACCATCGGTTTGTAGACGTACCTGACCACGAAGATTGTTCAGTACCAGTGTCTGCTGAGTTTCAGCTAAGCCAATTTCAACAGGCAAACCAGCATGTTTAATTGAGCTTGAAGGACTTGCACCTGTTCCACCTTCAGCACCACTGATTAAAATTAAATCTGCTTTTGCTTTTGCAACTCCTGCTGCAATCGTTCCAACACCGGTCTCAGAAACCAATTTAACGCTTACAGTAGCTGATGGGTTTATATTTTTCAAATCGTAGATAAGCTGTGCTAAATCTTCAATTGAATATATATCGTGATGGGGTGGGGGTGAAATTAACGAAATCCCTGGAATAGAGTGACGCGTTTTTGCAATTATTTTATCTACTTTATATCCTGGTAATTGACCACCTTCACCCGGTTTAGCACCCTGTGCTATTTTAATCTGGAGTTCATCGGCATTTACCAAATATTCAGCAGTTACACCAAATCGACCGGAAGCAACTTGTTTAATAGCACTTCTGGTACTTAAACCATCTTCACGTTTTTTATAACGTTCAGGATCTTCGCCCCCTTCTCCTGTATTGCTTCGCCCACCTAATACGTTCATGGCCATTGCCATTGCCTCATGTGCATCCCGGCTAATTGAACCGTAAGACATTGCACCTGTAACGAATCGTCTTGTTATGTTTTCAATTGGTTCTACTTCGTTAATATCAATAGGATTTCGCTTATAGTCCATCAAGTCACGAATAAATATAGGCGTTGGTTTTTCGTCAACAGTCTTGGTATATTCTTTGAATTTCTCGTAACTATTTGTTTTTGTTGCAATTTGAAGTCGTGCTATTGATTCAGGATTCCACGCATGTTCTTCTCCATCCCTGCGATATGAGTAAAGGCCAAGATTTTTTAATTGTGAAGGATCACTTCCTTCCTGAGGATGAAATGCTTCAAGAAAAGGTTTTAGTACTTCATTGGCAACATCTTCCAGGTCAATGCCTTCTATTGCTGACGAGATTCCCTTAAAGTATTTATCCAGAAGTGAAGATGAAATGCCAATTGCTTCAAAAATATGGGCTCCTCGATAACTGCGCAGAGTAGAATTTCCCATTTTTGAAAGAACTTTTAATAATCCTTTGTTAACAGCTTTAATGTAATGCGATTTAGCTGTTGTAAAATCCATTTGGATATCACCCGACTTTGCTTTCTCATAAATAATTGCAAAAACCATATATGGATTAATAGCATTGGCTCCAAATCCAAATAAAAGTGCAAAATGCATTACTTCACGTGGTTCTGCAGTTTCAACCACTATATCAATTTGCATTCTTTTTCTTTTTTGGACTAAATAGAGATGCACTGCTGAAACAGCTAAAAGTGATGGGATTGGTGCATGGGTTGCATCAACTCCACGGTCACTTAAAACAATGTAATTTTTACCATCATCCACAGCTTTTTCAACTGACAGGCAAAGTTCCTGTATCGCTTTTTCAAGACCTTCTGAACCTGATTTAGGATCAAAAAGCATGGGAAGTGAAATTGTTGAAAAACCTTTATATTCTAAATTTAATAGAATGTCAAACTGTGTATTTGTAAGAACTGGACTTTTCAGTTTTACCATCTTGCAAATTTCGTTTGCAGGTTCCAGCAAATTTTGGTGTAAAGAGCCAACATAACCTGTTAAGGACATTACCAATTCTTCACGGATCGGATCAATTGGAGGATTTGTTACCTGAGCAAATTGTTGTCGGAAATAATTGAACAAACGCTGAGGCTTGTCCGAGAAAACTGACAACGCTGCATCATTTCCCATTGACGATGTAGGTTCATAGCCATCATTAGCCATGGGGAGGATTAGTCTCTCCAAATCTTCTTTTGAATAACCGAATGCGTTCAAAAGCGTTTGATAATTATTCAGGTCGTTTTTGACAGTTCGTCCGGATGTAATATTATCTAGATTAATACAATTTTTATTTAACCACTCCCGATAAGGAAATGCTTTAGCCAAACCTTCTTTTAATTCGTTATCATAATATATCTGACCTAATTCGGTATCTATCATGATCATCTTGCCAGGCTTTAAACGACCTTTGGCTTTGATCCTGGATGGTTCGAATTCAATAGTTCCGGTTTCAGAAGCTATGACCATCAAATCATCGTGGGTAACAAGATAACGCGCAGGGCGTAATCCATTTCTGTCAAGCATTCCTCCTGCATAGCGTCCATCACTAAAAAGCAATGTTGCTGGTCCATCCCATGGTTCCATGAAGGTACTGTGGTATTCATAGAATGCTCTTAGATTATCGGAAATTGGGTTTTTTGCATTCCAACTTTCAGGAACCAGCATAGCCATGGCATGTGGTAAACTCTTTCCCGACATGACCAGAAATTCAAGGACATTATCCAATGTGGCACTGTCACTCATTCCTGGTTGTACGATTGGATACAACTCTTGTAAATTCCCTAGTTGATCTGATTTTAAAACGCTTTCACGAGACTCCATCCATTGTCTGTTTCCACGAATTGTGTTTATTTCACCATTATGGCCTAGCATACGGAATGGTTGCGCCAGATCCCATGTCGGAAATGTATTTGTACTGAAACGGGAATGTACCAAGGCTATGCCGCTGGTGAAATTAATATTTGATAAATCAGGAAAATACTCACGTAATTGAAGCGAAGTAAGCATTCCTTTGTAAATCATCTGCTTCGTCGATAGACTTACAATATAAAAACTACGTTCTTTAGAAATATTTGATTTGGAAATTGAATTTTCAATTTTCTTACGGACAATATAAAGTTTACGCTCCAGTTCTTCCTGAGAAAAAGGACCTGTAATGAAAATTTGTTTTATATTTGGTTCGTTTGAGGCAGATATTTCTCCTAAAATTTCACTATTTACAGGAACGTCACGGATGGCTAGAAGATTTAGACCTTCATTATTGACGTTTTCTTTGATAACATTCAGGCAAAGTTGTGCTTTATTTTCGTCTTTTGGCAGGAATACAAGACCAGTCCCATATTTTCCTTTTGCAGGAACTGCTATACCTTGGAGCAATATAAATTCGTGCGGAATTTGAACTAAAATACCGGCACCATCGCCAGTTTTGTTATCGGCGCTCTCAGCTCCACGATGTACCATGTTTTCGAGAACCTGCAATCCATTCTCAACAATTTCATGGGACTTTTCACCATGAAGATTTAGTATTAAGCCAACACCACAGGCGTCGTGCTCGTTTTGTGGTGAATAGAGCGATTGCTGGTCATATTCGTCAGTTAATTTAGGGATTGTCATAGCTTCTTTTTTTATACGCTTAAAAACTGTTACTTTCAGCTAATTTATCGTGTTGTTTTGTTCTATTGTTATTTTGAAAATAGTGGGAAAACCTTTTAGGCTTTCCCACTATTCTAATTTATGAAAGTTGGTGTAAAACCTTTGTTTTAACGAATAAATAGTAATTCTCTATATTTAGGTAAAGTCCACATCTCATCGTCCACAATCATTTCTAATTTATCTGCATGATAACGAATCTCATCAAAATAGGGTAATATGTCATCATGATAAGATAGTGCTTTTTCATATTCACTGTCGATTTTATTCGCAACTTTACGAGCTTCTACCAGTGCATCCACATTTGTTTTAATGATAGAAATATGTTCTGCAATTTCCTCTATAATATCAGAATCCAGTTTAGATAATTTATCTGCTTTTTCAGCTGAATAAACTGCTTTAATTTTATAAACATTATCTAAAAGGAATGATTGATAACGTGTTGCTACCGGAATGACATGGTTAAGTGCTAAATCACCTAAGACACGAGCTTCAATTTGAATCTTTTTGATATAAGTTTCCCATTTCACTTCATTTCGTGCATGCAGTTCAACAGAGGTCATTACTCCTGTTTTTTGGAATAACTCAATGCTTGTTTTTGAAGTATAGGCTTTCAAAATTTTAGGCACGCTTGTTTCACAATCCAATCCACGTTCAGCTGCTTCTAATTTCCATTCATCACTATAACCGTTTCCATCAAAGCGAATTGCTTTCGATGATTTGATATAGGATTTTATTACATCGAAAATTGCTTTTTCTTTGGCCGTTCCGGTAGCAATTCTTGAATCAACATCAGCTTTAAATTGAGTTAATTGATCGGCAACGGCAGCATTTAATGTAGCCATAGCTGATGAACAGTTTGCTGAAGAACCTACGGCACGGAATTCAAAACGGTTTCCGGTAAAAGCAAACGGGGAAGTACGGTTACGATCCGTATTATCCAGGAATACTTCAGGAATATGAGCAATTCCTAAACTTAAGGTCTTTTTTGCCGTAACAACTATAGCTTCTTCACTTGAGCTTTTTTCTAATTTATCAAGAATAGCTGTCAATTGAGTTCCAAGGAATACAGATATAATTGCTGGAGGTGCTTCGTTAGCTCCCAGACGGTGCGCATTTTGAGCAGTCATAATCGATGCTTTCAATACAGCATTGTGTTTGCAAACAGCCTGCAAAATGTTGACTAAGAATGTGACGAATTGAAGATTTTCTTCTGGTGTTTTTCCCGGGGTCAATAATCCAACGCCGGTATCTGTTCCTAATGACCAGTTGTTATGTTTTCCTGAACCGTTAATTCCGGCAAAAGGCTTTTCGTGTAGTAACAGACGAAATCCATGACGACGTGCTATTTTTTTCATAATAGACATCATCAGCAGATTTTGATCCACTGATAAATTTGTTTCTCCAAAAATTGGAGCAAGTTCAAATTGATTAGGTGCTACCTCGTTATGGCGGGTCTTAGCAGGAATACCATATTTGTATGCTTCAAATTCAATATCTTTCATATATGCTGCAACACGACTTGGTATTGAGCCAAAATAATGGTCATCCAATTGTTGATTCTTTGCAGATTCATGTCCCAGTAAAGTGCGACCTGTTAATAATAAATCAGGACGGGTTGCATATAAACCTTCATCAACTAAGAAGTATTCTTGTTCCCAACCTAAAAAAGAGACTACTTTTTTTACACTTGGATCAAACATCTGACAAACAGCAGTAGCTGCTTTGTCTACTGCACTTAAAGCTTTCAATAACGGAGCCTTCAAATCCAGCGATTCACCGGTATAGGAAATGAAAATTGTAGGAATTACTAAGGTGTCATCTACTACAAATGCCGGTGACGAAGGATCCCATGCAGTATAACCGCGCGCTTCATAAGTGCTGCGAATACCTCCACTTGGAAAAGAAGATGCATCGGGTTCTTGTTGTGCTAATAACTTTCCTGAAAAATCTTCGATAATTACTTCTCCTGGTGCACCACCAACGTAGTCAATAAAAGAATCATGTTTTTCAGCAGTACTGTCTGTTAATGGTTGGAACCAGTGTGTGTAATGTGTTGCACCTAATTCCATGGCCCACATTCTCATACCTGCAGCTACATCATTAGCTATATCCAGGTTTAAAGTTGCACCTTTGTCAATCACGTTTTTAAGTGATTTCAACGTGTCTTTCGACAAGTATTTCGCCATTGTGGCACGATTGAAAACATATTTTCCGTAATAATCGGATGTAAACTTAGAGGGAGGGGTAACTTCAAGTGCTTTTTTCTTAAAAGCCTCTTCTACTGCTTTAAATCTCAATGATGACATAATTATATTTTTTGAGGGTTGTTTTTAATCGATATTTTTAAAATTTAGTTCAATTTTGTCGTAATGCTATAAAAACACTACAAAAATAATAAAAATGATAGTTTAAACATCATAATTTGGTTTCTTTGTGAAAAAAAAGATGATTCATGTTTAAATCGTCATATTTTTGCATTGATATATAATAGATTGTTACTTAAACGGCATAAATAATAACTATATCGTTATTATCTTAAAAATAATATATCTTGTATGATGTCAATATTAATTATTTTGAGTCTTACAAAGATACGCAATAAAATTGTGACAGTAATCATTTTTAATCTTCTCGGTAAACGATTTCTTTTACTTTTACTAAAAATGTTACATTTATGAATTATTATAAACTTAGTGTCAAAATGATAATCTGTTTAACAAAATGTTTTTGCAGTTTATGTAGCTTTAATCAAAGTTATTGTAGGCGTTTTCACCATGTTGAGTCTCATCCAGTCCAATAGCTTCTTGTTTGTCTGTTACGCGTATCCCAACAAGCTTGTTAGTCAGTTTAAAAAGTAAAAATGTACCGATTCCTGAATAGATTATTGTGGTAGCTACAGCTATAAATTGAACTAAGAGTTGCCTGTAGTTGCCATAAATAGCACCACTGTAGGCCGGTTGAATAAGAGGTGATGCTAACACTCCGGTTAAAATTGCTCCCAACATACCACCAATCCCGTGAACACCAAAAGCATCAAGCGAATCATCATATCCTAATTTGGGTTTTACGTAAGCCACCATACAGAAACATACGAGTGAAACAATAACACCTATCACCAGAGCTCCCGGGACTCCTACAAATCCTGCTGCCGGTGTAATGGCTACAAGACCTGCAACGGCACCTGTGCTTATTCCGACAATGGTCGGTCTCTTGTCAATAAACCAATCTAATAAAGCCCAGGTAATGGCAGCAGTGGCAGCAGCAATATGTGTTACCATAAGTGCATTCCCGGCTAAACCATCAGCTGCTAAACCGCTTCCGGCATTGAATCCAAACCAACCTACCCAAAGGAGTCCGGCACCCATAACTACATACGTGATATTGTGGGGTGGTATGGCATGATCTTTATAATCCCGGCGTTTACCAAGCATGATCGCTGTTACGATAGCGGCTACACCTGCGTTGACATGAACCACAGTGCCACCTGCGAAGTCTAAGGCTCCTAATTTAAACAACCACCCATCAGTCGACCATACCCAGTGAGCTACGGGGTTATAAATGAATAATGACCATAAAATGGTGAATACAAAAAATCCTTTGAAATTTATACGTTCAGCAAATGCACCGATAATTAATGCCGGAGTAATTACAGCAAACATGCATTGAAACATAATAAAAACCAGGTGAGGAATTGTACCTACTGCAACTCCGTTAAGACCCATTTGTGAATGTGAAATAAAGTAAGGGCTTAAGTCGGTAATTTTTATATTATTCAAAAATGCCCAGTCCAAACCACCTATGTAAGGAGCAAGGAATCCTGTTGAACTTCCGAATGATAAACTATACCCACAAACTACCCATTCAATGCTGATGGCTGCTGTGATAATAAAACACTGCATAAAAACATTTAATACATTTTTGCGGCGAACTAAACCTCCATAAAAAAGGGCTAATCCTGGAATCGTCATTAATAAAACAAAAGCAGTTGCAACAATCATCCATGCCGTATCACCGGCATTTATGGTCGGGGCTGCTGTTGAAGTTGTTGTTTGTGCTAATAATGTTGGAACAGATAACAAGGATAGCAGTGAAGTCAATACGATATTTCTTTTCATTTTTATTTGGTCTAAACTGTTGATTCTTTTATTGTTTTTTACTTACTCCTTATTGAATAATGCTTCAGGCCCTGATTCCCGTGTCCGGATGCGTATCGTGTCCTGAATGTCGTAAATAAAAATTTTGCCATCGCCTGTTTCGCCTGTCCAGGCTGAATTTAATATGGCATCAAGTGTTTTATCCAAATTAATGTCCCTAACCACAATTGAAATCATTCTTCTGTGTATATAGCTCGATTGAAAGACCTGTCCTCTTATAATTTGTTCTTCGGTTGATTTTCCCAGTCCGGTAATATCCCAATATGAAAACCATTCGATGCCTGCTTCATACAATGCCTCTTTGACATCTTCAAATTTTGACTTTCGAATTACTGCCTCAATCTTCTTCATGTTCTTTATTTTTAGTGTTTAGTTATATCGTTTGCCTGCTGATAAAAAACGAAATTAGGTTTACTCCTTGCTGTAAATGAAATAATTGACTGCCTGAAATATGATTGTTGATGATTTTTTCTCTCTTATTTTGGTACAAAAGTATATTAAACTTGTTGAATACAAAAGCAAATTGACAATAAAATACCTAAAAAAGCTACATTTAGGTATGATTTATTATTAAAATATACATTTATGTAGGGGTTTGTAACCGGAATTGGATATATCTGCTTAACAAAGAAGAAGAGAAATAAGTGCTTAAATGAAATAATTTCAATTATTGTTGGCTTGTTTTGCTAAATGTAATGTCGGGTGTTAGGTTTGTTTTTTTGACACAAAAAAAGCAGGCTTATTCCTTATGAAATAGCCTGCTGATATTTTAAAAGGAATAATTCTTGGTTTGTAGAATGACTTTTCCTGGCTAATTGGTCAGGATATTTTCATGTAAATAGAACAATTATTTTTTATTCAATACCATTCTCAGCATGAAATAGCCCAAAATTCCTGAAACTATGGACCCGATAATCACTCCCAGCTTTGCTTGATTAAGTAATTCGCTTCCAAGTGTATACGAAAGTCCTCCTAAAAACAAGGCTACTGTAAATCCAATCCCTCCCAATAATGATAATGCAAACATATTCTTCCAGGTCATTCCGGCAGATAAACGACCTATCTTTAATTTTACAGACAGCCAGGTAAACGAATAAATTCCTACCAGCTTCCCAACTACCAGGGCCAATATGATTGCAAAGGTTACTCCTGAAAATATAGTCGGATTTGATGTATTGAAAACGACTCCTGCATTTGCAAATGCAAAAAGTGGCATAATTAGATAGGTGACTAAATTGTTCAGATTGTTTTCAAAACCCTGTAAAGGACTAATGACCATGTTTGTGGCAGATTCTATTCGCGACAGGTATTTGATCTGCTTATTGCTCAAGACGACATCTCCTTTATTTTCTTTGCCATCAGTGGGTATAGTCTCACGTATTATACCTAAATCACGTTGAATGCCTTGCGTAAATCTTTTTACATTTAAATGGGGCTTGGCCGGTATAGTGAATGCTACGAGTACACCGGCAATAGTAGGATGGATACCAGCTTGCAGGAATAAGTACCAGATAGCTATGCCTACAATAGTATAAAACGGTTTGCTATTTATTCTCAATCGGTTGCCGATTATTAATATGCCGAAAAGAAAGACTGAAATAATTAAATAGATGAACGAAGCAGTGGTAAACTGGCTGTAAAAGATTGCAATCACAGCGATACCCCCAATATCATCTGCTGTTGCAAATGCCAGCAAGAAAATTTTAAGACTCAAAGGAACCCTTTTGCCCAACAAACTTAAAATGCCTAATGAAAAAGCAATATCTGTTGCCATTGGAATAGCAATTCCTCTCATTTCTTCGGGAGAAAACGCCTGAAATTTACCAACAGTCAAGAAAACTAATACCGGTACAATCATTCCTCCAAAAGCTGCTATAATCGGCAGGATGGCCTGACGAAACGATGATAATTCACCCACAAGTATTTCCCGCTTTATTTCAAGCCCTACTGTAAAAAAGAAAATCACCATGAGTGCATCGTTTACAAACTCCAGGGTGGTAAATGCATGCCCATGAGCACTAAATAGATTGAAATTCTCAGTTCCGAAAAATAGATTCGTCTTCCAGAGTGATTCATACCATTGATGCCAGTCTGAATTGGCAATGATCATAGTTATTAGTGCAACCAATAGGAGTAATACTCCTGGATTTATTCGCTTGACAAGCTCATCTAAAAATCCATGTATTTTTTCGATTTTTTGATTTTGATAATTAATTTCCATGATTATAGTTTTAAATATTTATTTACTGAAGTCGTCCTGACTTTTTTAAAATAGTGCTTCTAACTGAGCCTTGTATGAATACCAACTCGCGGTATTTCTGTAATCTTGCGAGTCAAGACTCGCAAGATACAATACAATACATAAAAAACATCCATAAAAGCAACATCGTTGAGAATATGAATCCAAATTATTAATAAAAAGTCAAGACGATTTCACTATGTCATTTTTTTAATTGATTTTTTTAACGAAATACTTCCCTGAGACTTTATTCTTGTGTCGCTAAACTAAGTATAATTTTGAAGAATGTATGCATGTCTTAAAAAACAACAGGCTATTTCGTTAGAAATAACCTGTTTTAAAGTAAATTTGACAACCTTTCGTTTTTTTTATCTCAGATTTATAAAACAGTTTTTTTTTGTATTCACGTTAACTCTAATGTAGATAGTATTTTTGTTGTATTTAAATTGTATTTTAATCCTTTCCGCGGATCTTGAAACTTTTGATGGAATAGCTTTTCAATGCTCATGTATACAAATGCTCTTTAGGTAAACCAATCATTTCAAAATTAAACACAGTTAAAATGAACTTCAGTATGTGTTTTATGATAATACTATACGAAAATCAGTTGTACTAAAATGTAGATAGGCAATAAGACAATCAACGAAAATTTCCACATATAAGCAAAGAAACTGGGCATTTTTATACCGCTCTCTTCGGCAATAGATTTTACCATAAAGTTTGGCCCGTTCCCAATATAAGTCATTGCTCCAAAAAATACTGACCCTACACATATTGCTTTTAATAGAATCTCCGGAATTCCGGCCATCATTGTTCCTGCAGATAATGATGCAGGTAGTCCGGCAACAACTAAACCTCGGGCTAAATCATAAAAAGCGACCGCAGTTGGTGTATTATCCAGAAAAGAACTCAGAGTACCGGATGCGTACAGAAAGTGCCAGGGCTCAGTTACTCCAAAGCTCGCTGCATTTTTTGCCAACCAAATCAAGGTTGGTGCCATGGTTACGAATATACCCAGAAAAAGATAAGCAACTTCAACAATAGGGTCCCAGGAGAACCTGTTGTTTTTGCGAATTTCTGTTTTGGTGTAGTATAAAGACATGACAGTAAGTAATACCAACACAATCTCCCGAAGGTACTTCAACCAGATGGAAGCATTTTCTTCTCCCATTTGAGGAATGTTTCCTTTATTGATGAAAGCAACTGCAATGACAACACCTGTTAGAAATAAAAAGTTGATGTTTCCGGTTACACGAATTGGTTTTACCTGAAGATAATCTTCCGCGATGTTTACCCAATCTTCTTTTTTGTAGTAATATCGATCCACAAAGTAATAAATTAACAACAACAATCCACCCGTGAATATCCATTCAGGAAACAAATTTAAAAACCATGAAAACTCAGCTCCTCGCAGGTAAAGCATAAATAACGGGGGATCACCAAGAGGCGTTAAAAGTCCTCCACAGTTAGCTACTGCTGCAATAAAAAATAATATCGTATGGGTAGTATACTTACGTTCCTGATTGGTCGTGATAACCGGGCGAATAAGAAGCATAGCTGCTCCGGTGGTGCCCATAATAGATGCCAGCACATACCCGATGCCCAAAAATAATGTGTTGTTTAGCGGGGTGGCTTTAATATCCCCGGATAGATGAATGCCTCCCGTAATAACAAATAATGAACCCAGCAAAATCATAAACGGAACATAATCATACATGATTGTGTCGCGCAGACTCTCGGAATGTCCGTTTACTAACATATAAATGGTTACTGGAATACCCAGAAAAAGGGAGACAAGCAACTTGTTCTTGTTTTGACCCCACCACCTTTCGGCAAGTAACGGTCCAATGGCAATAGCCAACAGCATTATAACAAAAGGAACTGAACACCACAAAGGAATATTGGAAATATCTTTCATTCGTATGATTTTTTTTCTAAACTGACTGTTCTAGTTCTTTTTATGTTTGCCTAAAATATAGAAGTAATACGAACAATATAATGTCGTATTTAAAGATTTTAAAGTTTCTATTTAAGAAATGCTATATTATATTATTTTCAATTTTTACTACATATCTAATTTTTCAAGCCTTTATGTTCTGTTGCAAAGATACAAAAATGCACGCATAGATAAAATAGTTCTCTCTATGATGGAAATGTAATTCGTGATTCATTTGGCTTGATTGATTTTAAGATGATGTGCGTTTAATAGATATGGCGTCCAAAAAAGTTTGCAGTCATTTGAATTATATAGCCCTAAAAATAAACAGGCCATTTCTCACGAAATAGCCTGTCTGAAACAATAAAACTAAAAAACACACGATTAGTTGTAAGCAGTTTCACCGTGTTTGAGTGAATTCTTTAAATAGAATAATATGAAATGGAACTCTACTACTGTAAATAACGGCATTTGCAAGATAATTTACCATCACAGAAAGTTCCATATATTTTTTAATTGTTACTTCAAATTTTAATAGAAACTCCTAATTGCGATTTGAACCAGGGGTTTCTGTTTTATTGGATGATCTATTCTTTCATATACAACGACTCGTCCCCTTTTTCCTTTGTCCGGATTCTGTAGGATTCATCAATCGTAGATACAAAAATCTTACCATCACCAACTTCTCCGGTATAGGCCTTTTCCAGAAGGCAGTCAACCGTTTTCTGCAGGTTTATATCCCGAACCACAATGGATAGCGATAGGCGAGAAATGAAATCCGTATTGGAGGATCCACGGAATATTTCTTTCTTTTTCCGTTCATTTCCTACCCCGAAAGTTTCAGAGTATGTGAAAAAATCGATATCAATGGCGTGTAACGCTGCTTTAACTTCATCAAATTTTGAGCGTCTGATTATTGCTTCTATTCTTTTCATAATAAATAATAATTTAATAATTTAATAATTTTGGTTAGTGTGACTCTTTATATATCAAAATTAGTCCTTTTGAATGAGAGTACATCACTTTCTTCGAAAATTAATTGATTTAAAACAAGAGTTTTTTAATTCTCTTATTTTAATCCAACTCTTATAGACTACTCATTATAAGCTTCTGCTCCATGCTCAAAGACATCCAATCCTCCGGGGCCGGTTTCCCCTTCAGGTTCAACGCGTAATTTAAACGGATAAGGTAATTTGCTTACAAAATACATTACGATAAACGAAACCAATAATGTTGCAACGGTAATCGTAAAACT
>Ga0302167_10000844_pt1 | contig 13953 bp, 10 predicted proteins | sample I_Fen_N1_1_FD_193496 | JGI IMG/M metagenome (GOLD analysis project Ga0302167, IMG submission 193496) | Peat permafrost microbial communities from Stordalen Mire near Abisko, Sweden - I_Fen_N1_1 | ecosystem: Environmental > Terrestrial > Soil > Wetlands > Permafrost | place: Sweden: Abisko...
CCGCAGCCCTGCTGCGCAAGGCTACCAACGGTCAAGCGCTGAACCTGGCCGCTATCGAGAAAGAGCGTCCACTGGTGCCGAACAACGCACCGCGTGGCGATCGTCCAGAGCGTTCCGGTGATCGTCCTGAGCGTGGTGACCGCGAGCGTCGCGCACCAATGCCTCTGGCCGAAGGTCGTGCTCGTTGCCGTACCGCGCTGGGCGCGCGTGATGGCATCGCGGCCAAGAACCTGCTGGGCGCCATCCTCAATGAAGGTGGCCTGGCTCGTGAAGCCATCGGTCGCATCCAGGTTCGTGACAGCTTCAGCCTCGTTGAGCTGCCGGAAGATGGTCTGGAGCGTCTGCTGACCAAGCTGAAGGACACTCGCGTTGCCGGTAAGCAGTTGAAGCTGCGTCGCTACCGCGAAGATTGATCCGCTTTCGGGCTGATTGATCGCACATAAAAAAATCCCCGACTGGTTCGGGGATTTTTTTTGTCCGGATGGCAGGGCGACTTGGTGTACCGGTCAGCCGAAACGATAGATGTCCATGCCCAGTGCACCCATCGTGAATCCTTGGTGGGCGATGCTGAAATCCCCCCCGGCCGCGCGGGCAAAGTACAGCGGCAGCAGGTGTTCATCGCTGGGATGATTGCGCACGGCATTTGGTGCCCGTTGGCGATAATCGTTCAGGGCTGCCTCGTCGTTGGCCGCAAGCTTTTCGACCATCCAGTCCCGGAACGCCTGTGCCCACGGCTCCACGCTCTCAGGGCCGGCATGCCAATCCAGTTCTCGCAGGTTATGGGTGATGCTGCCGGAGCCGATCAGCAGTACGCCGTGCTGGCGCAAGCTGCTCAGCGCCTGTCCGACGTGGGCCTGCAGGGCAGGGCCGCCACGGGTTGGCAGTGAAACCTGAACAATCGGGATGTCCGCCTGCGGATACATCAATGACAGCGGAACCCAAACACCATGATCGAAAGGTCGGTTGGAATCGATGCGGGCGGGAAGATTACTGGCCTTCAACAGTTCGACGACTTCGGCTGCCAGCTGTGGATCGCCGGGTGCCGGGTACTCGACCTCAAACAAGGCTTTAGGGAAACCGCCGAAATCATGCCAGGTATCAGGTCGTGGATGACCGCTGACCAACAGTTCATTGCTTTCCCAGTGCGCGGAGACAATTACGATGGCTTTGGGTTTTGGCAACTCGGCCGCCAGGCGAGCCAGGGCAGGCCCGCTGGCACCGGGTTCCAGGGCGAGCATCGGGGAACCATGGGATATGTACAGGCTGGGGAACATGAACGAGCTCCGGAGAGTTAAGATGGCACCATCTTCTGTCAGATCATTGATCTAAATCTAATATAAGTTTTAGGGTGTTTTGATCGAATTTTTGGGGTTACTTATGCAGCCGGAGTTTTGGCACAAGAAGTGGGCGTCGAATCAGATCGGCTTTCACTTGCCGCAAGTGAATCCTTATCTTCAACGGTTCTGGCCAGCGTTGGGCCTGGAAGAGGGCAGTCGCGTTCTGGTGCCCTTGTGTGGGAAGAGTCTGGATGTGTTGTGGCTCGCTCATCAGGGGCACGAGGTTCTGGGCGTCGAACTGTCGGAAAAAGCCATCGAGGACTTTTTCAGCGAGCATCACTTTGACCCCGCTGTGAGCGAGCAGGGGCCGTTCAAGGTTTATCGCGCAGGCTCCATCGAGCTTTGGTGCGGTGACTTCTTCGAGCTGACAGCCGGCGATGTGGCTGATTGCTCTGCGCTTTATGACCGGGCCGCATTGATTGCGCTTCCGCCATCAATGCGCGAGCAATATGCCACGCATTTGAAGCGGATCCTGCCCAAGGATTGCCATGGGCTTTTGATCACCCTCGATTATGACCAGGCTCAAATGGACGGCCCACCGTTTGCCGTGCTGGATGACGAAGTGCAGCGAATGTTTGGCCAGGCATGGTCGCTAAAAATCCTGGAGGATCAGGATGTGCTGAGCGAGAGCGGGAAATTTCTGGAGGCGGGGGTTACCCGGCTTGAGGAGCGGGTGTATCGGGTGTCCACCCGGTAATCCGTGAAGACCCAAAAAAAGGCCCGCATCACTGCGGGCCTTCTTGTTTGCCACGGAGTCTCTTAGCCCCGGCGACGAGCCAGCGCATCGATACGCTCTTCCAGCGGCGGGTGGCTCATGAACATGCGGGCGAAGCCCTGTTTGATGCCACCGTTGATGCCGAAAGCGTTCAGGGTGTCCGGCATGTGCACGGGCAGCCCCTGTTCCGCACGCAAGCGTTGCAGGGCGCCGATCATCGCAGCCGTACCGGCAAGTTGTGCACCGGCTTCGTCGGCGCGGAACTCGCGTTTGCGCGAGAACCACATGACGATGGCGCTGGCGAGGATACCCAGCACCAGTTCGGCGAAGATGGTCGCCACGTAGTAGGCGATGCCCTGACCTTCTTCGTTCTTGAAGATCACCTTGTCGACGAAGTTACCGATAATCCGTGCGAAGAACATTACGAAGGTGTTCACCACGCCCTGGATCAGTGCCAGCGTGACCATGTCGCCATTGGCCACGTGGCCGATTTCGTGGGCCAGTACGGCTTTCACTTCATCGGGCGAGAATCGTTCGAGCAAACCCTGGCTGACCGCGACCAGAGCGTCGTTCTTGTTCCAGCCGGTGGCGAAGGCGTTCGCTTCGTAGGCTGGGAAAATCCCGACTTCGGGCATCTTGATCCCGGCTTCGCGGGACAATTGCTCGACGGTTTGCAGTAGCCATTGTTCGTGACGAGTGCGTGGCTGGGTAATGATCTGGGTGCTGGTGCTCATCTTCGCCATCCACTTGGAGATGAACAGCGAGAACAGGGAACCGGCGAAACCAAAGACCGCACAGAAAATCAGCAGCTGATTGAGGTTGAGATCAACCCCGTTGGCCGCCATGAACCCGTTGAAGCCGAAAAGGCTCAGGGTGATGCTCGCAATCAGCACGACCGCCAGGTTAGTGGCCAAAAACAGCAGGATGCGCATCATGGTTGTAGAAATCTCCTTTTGCTAAAGATGTAGCGTACTGCGGGGTATATAAGGTGCTGCACCGGGGTATTCAACCAAGTGACTATTTCAAACTGTGTCTTACGGCATCAGCTTAGCTGCTTGAAGGGCATTTCCGATGGTTCGGCAGGAAGAGTTTGTAGGTCATTGGACGCCCCGAGCCCCGTAGCCGCTAGTCGTAGCCCGGCAAGTGCGTACAGGTGTGGGGTTGATACGTCGGTGAGCCGCAGGACGCAAGCATATGTTGCTGAATGAATCACCGTGCGACCCGTCAGGGCGTCGCACGGTGAAAATCCGCTTATTGGCGATAGGACTTCAGGAAGTTGCCAATGCGCCCGATGGCCATGTCCAGATCATCCACGCGCGGCAGGGTGACAACGCGGAAATGGTCAGGCCATGGCCAGTTGAAGGCCGTGCCTTGCACCACCAGCAGCTTCTCGGAGAGCAGCAGGTCGAGGACGAATTTCTCGTCGTTGTGAATCGGGCAGACTTTCGGATCGATGCGCGGGAACGCATACAGCGCGCCCATCGGCTTGACGCAGCTCACGCCCGGAATGTCGTTGAGCAGTTCCCAGGTGCGGTTGCGCTGCTCCAGCAGGCGTCCTGGCGGCAACACCAGATCGTTGATGCTCTGATATCCCCCCAGTGCGGTCTGGATCGCATGCTGGCTCGGCACGTTGGCGCACAGGCGCATGTTGGCCAGCATATCGATGCCTTCGATGTAGCTCTGGGCATGGTGTTTGGGGCCGGATATGGCGATCCAGCCGGAACGGAAGCCGGCCACCCGATAGGACTTGGACAGACCGTTGAAGGTCAGGCACAGCAGGTCTGGCGCCAGGGACGCCGTGCAGATGTGCACGGCGTCGTCGTACAGGATCTTGTCGTAGATCTCGTCGGAGAACACCACCAGATTATGCTGGCGGGCCAGTTCCAGCATGCCCAGCAGCACTTCTTTCGAGTACACCGCACCGGTGGGGTTGTTCGGGTTGATGATCACCAGCGCCTTGGTATTCGGGGTGATCTTGGCCTTGATATCGGCCAGGTCCGGCCACCAGTTGGCCTGCTCGTCGCACAGATAGTGCACCGGGCTTCCGCCCGACAGGCTGACCGCGGCGGTCCACAGCGGGTAGTCCGGCGCCGGGACCAGCACTTCGTCACCATTGTTGAGCAGGGCCTGCATCGACATCACGATCAGTTCGGAAACGCCATTGCCCAGGTAGATGTCTTCAATGCCGACACCTTCCACCTGCTTCTGTTGGTAGTACTGCATGACGGCCTTGCGTGCGCTGAACAGGCCTTTGGAATCGCTGTAACCCTGGGCGGTGGGCAGGTTGCGGATGACGTCCTGGAGGATTTCGTCCGGCGCTTCGAAACCAAAGGGCGCCGGGTTGCCGATGTTCAGCTTGAGGATGCGATGGCCTTCCTCTTCCAGGCGTTTGGCGTGCTTGAGCACTGGGCCGCGAATGTCGTAGCAGACGTTGGCGAGCTTGTTCGATTTGCTGACCTGCATGGCGATGTGTTCCCGAAAATGAACGATCCAGGCGGCGAATGACCAACCGTACTGGGAATCCTGCGTAATCACAGGTCTGAAGCCTTGAGAGGCAGCACCCATAAATCCGTTTGAATGCGCGTGGTCTGGCTGCCAGACTGGCGTTTGACGAGGCGCAATCATACGTGCCGCCCGATCCGTGGAAAAGGTACAGATCGGGCTTTTTCAGCTGCTGAGGTGTGACGATGGAAAAGTTGGAAAAAACCCTGGAAGAATGGAAAGCCATGCTCGATCCGGAGCAGTACAACGTATGCCGGCTCAAGGGCACCGAGCGCCCGTTCTCCGGCAAGTACAACGACACCAGGACCGACGGTGTCTACCACTGCATCTGCTGCAACGAACCGCTGTTCGACTCCAGGACCAAATTCGATTCCGGCTGCGGTTGGCCAAGCTTCTACGCACCGATCGCCGACAGCGCCATGATCGAGATTCGTGATGTCAGCCACGGCATGATCCGCACTGAAGTGGTCTGCGCCAGATGCGATGCGCACCTGGGACACGTATTTCCAGATGGCCCGCCACCGACCGGCCTGCGTTATTGCATCAATTCGGTGTGCCTGGACCTCGTCCCTCGAGACTGAACCGGGGCGTGGGGATGCCCTGCAGGTGCTGACAAGCCAGCGCTTGCAGGTTCGGGTTCTAGCGAACGAGCAGCGTCGATTGATTAATTAAATTGCACGCAATTCAATTGCTCGCTACTTTATGTTCACTTCCCTTCAATCGGTACCTCGAACATGAGCGATAACCTGCTGAGCATCCCTTGCACCACCATCAAGGGCGAGCAAAAGACCTTGGCGGATTTCGCCGGTAAAGCCGTGCTGGTGGTCAATACCGCGAGCAAGTGCGGTTTCACGCCTCAGTACAAAGGCCTTGAAGAGCTGTGGCAGACCTACAAGGATCAAGGCCTGGTCGTGCTGGGCTTTCCCTGCAATCAATTCGGCAAGCAGGAGCCGGGCAACGAAGGAGCGATCAGCGAGTTCTGCGAGCTCAACTACGGCGTTAGTTTCCCGCTGTTCAAGAAAATCGACGTCAACGGTGCCGGTGCTCACCCACTGTTCGTCCAGTTGAAAAAGCGCGCGCCGGGCGTGCTCGGCTCTCAGGGCATCAAGTGGAATTTCACCAAGTTCCTGATCGGCAAGGACGGCCAGTTGGTCAAGCGTTTCGCCCCGGCGACCAAGCCGCAGGACCTGAGCCGCGAGATTGAAGCCTTGCTCAAATGAACAGCTTGTCAGTCGATTCGCTGAATCTCGACAGCCAGCTCTGCTTCAAGCTATACGCCGCTTCCCGTGCAGTGATTCGTGCTTACAAGCCGATGCTCGATCAGTTGGGTCTGACTTATCCGCAATATCTGGTCATGCTGGTGTTGTGGGAATGGCAGGAAAAAGCACCCGAACAGCCGACGGTCAAAGCGCTGGGCGAGCGCCTGGCCCTGGATTCGGGCACGCTGACTCCGCTGCTCAAGCGCCTGGAGCAGTTGCAACTTGTGCAGCGTCAGCGCTCGGCGCGGGATGAGCGTGAGGTGCACCTGAGCCTGTCGCCAACCGGCCTGGCGCTGCGCGATCGGGTCGGGCCACTGAAGGCTCGCCTGCTTTGCGACAGCGGTGTGGATCTGGATCGATTGAATCAGCTGCGCGATGGCCTCGATCATCTGTTGGGGCAAATCAAGACACTGTCGTAAGGGGGATCCACACGTCGAGCAAGGCAGCCAGTTCTTCCCGGCTGAAGGGTTTGGCCAGGTAGTCGCTCATACCTGCAGCACGACATCGTTCGCGTTCCTCGGACATGGCGTTGGCGGTCAGGGCGACGATGGGAAGTTGTGGCCAGCGTCCGCTGCGGCGGATTTGCCGGCTGGCTTCATAGCCATCCATCACCGGCATGTTGCAGTCCATCAGCACCAGATCGAATTCCTTGTACTCCAGTTGATCCAGCGCCTCGGCACCGTGCGCAGCGACGGTGACATCGCAGCCGAGTTTCCCGAGCATGCCTTTGGCCACCAGTTGGTTGACCGGGTTGTCCTCAACCAGCAGCACCCGTCCGCGTCGTTGCGGTGAGTGGGTGTCGATATGGGGGGCATTGACGATGCTGGTATCCGGTTGAAGGATTCGTCGTAAGGTCTGGTGCAGTGCGTTGCGTGCCAAGGGGCGTGCCTGTTGTTGCAGGGGGGCGAGGGCGCTGACCTGATCGCTGGGCATGAAACTGCCGTAAGCGGTCACCAGCAAAATTGGCGCGGTGAAAGTGGGACGCAGGTTGAACAGGCATTCGGGGCAATCGGTAATCAGCACATCGGGCGCCAATCCGGTCAATGGGTCATCGATGGCGCACTGATGATATTCAACCCCCCATCCTGGCAACAAGCTGCCGAGCAATTCCGCCAAACCGCTGCTGGCCGCAGTGATTGCAACCACTCTGCCTTGCAGCGCCGGGATGGCGAGTGCCCGGGTGTGACGGGGGAGTGGCAATTCTGCGCAGAACTGGCTGCCGAAACCCGCTTCCGAACTGATGGTGAGGCGGCCCTGCATGGCTTCGCAGAGATTGTAGGTCAGGGCCAGCCCCAACCCGGTGCCGCCAAATTGCCGGGTGATGCCGGCACCGGCTTGAGTGAAGGGCTGGAAAATCTTGACTTGTGCGTCCTGCGGGATGCCGATGCCCGTATCGCAGACCTCGATTCTGACGCCGTCGTCAAAGGTAGACAGACGCACATCAACCCGACCGAACCGGGTGAATTTGAGCGCATTGGACAGCAAGTTGCTGACGATTTGCCGGACCCGGGTCGGATCGCCGAGCACCAGCGCCGGAAACTGCGGTTCGATCAGGCAGGTCAGTTCGACACTCGGCGCGGCGTTCTGCGACAGCAGGTTGGCGGTGTCTTCGATCAGCGAGGCGAGGTCGAACGGGATGTGTTCGAGTTCCAACTGACCGGCATCGAACTTCGACAGATCCAGGATATCGTTGAGCAACTCCACCAGAACCTTGCCCGAGTCATGGGCGATGGACAGTTGTTGCTGTTGCTCGGGATTCAGCGGGCCATCGAGGGACAGCGCGATCATCCCCAGCAGGCCATTGAGGGGCGTGCGAATTTCATGACTCATGTTGGCCAGGAACGCCGAGCGTGCTTCAGCCATGTCCAGGGCTGTGCTGCGAGCGGTTTCCAGTTCCTGGTTGGACTGGCTGAGCCGCGCATTGATCGCCTTGAGTTCCGCCGTGCGGGCCGAGACGATGTTTTCCAATTGGCCGAGATAGTCGGTCAGGCGGTTTTCGGCGTTGCGCCGCTGCTGGATTTCGGTGGCGACATTTTCAAACTGCTGGTTGGCCACTTTCACCAGTACGCCGATTTCATCGTCGGCGTGCCCCGCCGGACATTCCAGTGACGTCGGCTCCATACTGCGCGAATCGCGGCCACTGAGTTCGTGGATCAGGCGCACCAATGGTTTGGTCAGCATCACGTAGAACAGCGCCAGCAGGATGCCCGACAGGATCAGACTGCGGGCGAAGCCATTAAGCAGGGTCACCTCGGCCCGACGCAGGAAACGGTAGCCGAAGGAGTAAGTGTCGACGTCCAGTTGCAGCGTGCCAAGGGATTCGTTCGGCAAGTGATCCAGATACAAGCGGTCTTCGAACTGGCGATCGGCACCAAACAGGAAGTCGCTGAGCACCCGATAGCCGCTTTGCAAGCCCGGGCGTTTGACGTTGGCCAGCACGTTGCCGTTGTTGTCCGTCAGTTTCGCGCCGATGATCGCGGGTGAGCGCAGCAGGCCCAGTGTCAGTTCCTGAGCCAGTTCGGCATCGATGTTATAGGCGATGCGGGACGCGGGGTTGTGGCTGATTTCCAGTAAAGACTGTATTTCGCGGTTGATGGAAGCGTCTTCACTGGCATAATCGATGCCTATTTGCAGCAGGCTGAGCAGCATGCCCAGAATGAAACCGACCAGCACGGTAAGCCGCGCCTGTTTGTAAGACAGTCGGTTGGTGAATTTAATGTCCATGGGGTGTTGAACCACTTCCGTTTCCCTTCGCTGCTCAAGCATAGTCGATCATGCATGGATTCCGATGTGCCTGGCGAGCCCTTGCACACGGGGCTAACCGCTCATCGACCACCATGTTTCGTCGCTGTATCGCCATCATTACTGTGAACGTGCCCGAGGAAAAGACGTGGATTCCCGATTGAATGCTTTTCTTGAACGCGCCGATGCCGTTCTGGCTCGTATCGAGCCACTGTTGCCCACCCCTCGGCATGCCATCGACTGGACTCAGAGCCTGGCGGCGCGCTGGCAGCGTGAGGGTCGCAGCGGCTTTCTGTTGCCCCTGGAAGTCAGTCTCGACATGCGTCTTTCCGACCTGATCGGCGTCGATCGCCAAGTGGAGCAACTGGGGCGCAATACCCAACAGTTCCTTGATGGCATGCCGGCCAACCACGCATTGCTCTGGGGCTCGCGCGGTACCGGTAAATCCTCGCTGATTCGCGCCTTGCTGGCCGAGCACGCCAAGGCGGGTTTGCGTCTGATCGAAATCGAGCGCGATCACCTGGCCGATTTGCCGCGAGTCGTCGAACAAATCGCCAAACTGCCGCAACGTTTCGTGTTGTTCTGCGATGACCTGTCGTTCGAGTCGGGCGAAGGTGATTACCGCGTACTCAAGAGCGTACTCGACGGTTCGCTTGAGCAAGCACCGGATAATGTTTTGCTATACGCCACGTCCAACCGTCGCCACCTGGTGCCGGAAAAGGAAAGCGATAACGAAAACTGGAAGCGAGTCGACGGCGAACTGCATCCCAGCGAGGCGGTGGAAGACAAGATCGCGCTCTCGGACCGCTTCGGACTGTGGCTGTCGTTCTATCCGTTCACCCAGGAGCATTTCCTCAACGTGGTCGAACACTGGATCGGCCAACTGGCGGACAAGGCCGGCCTCAAGTGGCAACGCGACGAGCAACTGGACATCCTTGCGGTGCGTTGGGCCACCGGGCGCGGTAATCGTAACGGACGTTGCGCGTATCAATTTGCCCGCTATTGGGTTGGGCTGAAACTGTTGGAGCACAAGGCATGATCGATATACACAAGAGCGGCCAGGGCCTCGAAGGCTATGGCATGCTGCACGCGCAGCTTGAGTCGTTGCTGGCGGACGAGCGGGACTTCATCGCCAATGCCGCACAGTTTTCGGCCTTCCTGTTCAATCAGCTCGATGACCTGAACTGGGCCGGCTTCTATCTCAATCGCAATGAAGAGCTGGTGCTGGGCCCGTTTCAGGGGCAGATCGCTTGCGTGCGGATCCCGTTCGGCCGCGGCGTTTGCGGAACGGCGGCAGCGACCTTGCAGAGTCAACGGGTCGAAGACGTGCATGCGTTTGCAGGGCATATCGCCTGTGACAGCGCATCGAACAGCGAACTGGTCGTGCCGCTGATCAAGGACGGTCGTTTGATCGGCGTACTGGACCTCGACAGCCCGAAACTGGCGCGTTTCACCGCAGAGGATCAGGCCGGCATCGAGCAACTGGCGGCGATTTTCCTGCGCCTGACCGATTGCTGATCAAACCCGCAAGCCTGCCTTGATCAGCAGGCTTGACGCATCCACCGCATCGATTTGCCGTGGGTTAAGAAAACGCTCGGCGTACCGCAGATAGATGTGGTCGTTGATGAACAACCCGAATAATTCCGGATCGAGGTGAGCGTCCCGGCACATGTTGGCCATGATGCCCAGCGCTTCGCTCAGGGATTTGGCTTTCTTGTAGGGGCGGTCGGCAGCGGTCAGCGCCTCGAAAATATCGGCAATCGCCATCATCCGCGCCGGCAGGCTCATGTCTTCGCGCTTCAAGCGTTTGGGATAACCGGTGCCGTCCATTTTTTCATGATGGCCTCCGGCGATTTCCGGAACGTTGCGCAGGTGGCCGGGGAAGGGCAGGTGGTTGAGCATCAGGATCGTCTGCACCATGTGATGATTGATGATGTAGCGCTCTTCGTTCGTCAGGGTGCCTCGGGTAATGCTCAGGTTGTAGAGCTCGCCGCGATTGTATTTGTAGTGCGGCACATCGAGCTTGAATCCCAAGGGATTGTCCGGGCCAATGAGTTCGGCGTCGATGCGTTCGAACAAATGCTCGGGTTTGTCCGCCAGCAGCGGCTCGCTGACCGGCAATGTCGGTGCCGGGGTGCGTTCCTGCCGCCGGTTCTCTTCCCAGGAAACGCCCAACCGGTCATCCAGGGTTCGGGTCCAGGTGCGTTGTCCAATGCTGCGTAGTCGTTGCAGGTCGGCTTCTGCCATCGCTTCACCGCCAAGGTTGCACCGGGCAATAAAGGCGAAATCATCATCGAGCGCCGTCAGCGTGGCATCGCGCAATAGCGACAGGTCTTGCTCGTCCCCCCCCATTGCAACGGCTTGCCAATAGCGGACCCAGGCATCGCGCTTGAGCACTTCGAAACGGGTGCGGATTTCGTGGATGCGGTCGTTCAACGTTTCCAGTTTCGTGGCTTTATCGACGACGTATTCAGGTGTGGTGACCTTGCCACAGTCATGCAACCAGGCTGCAATGTGCAGCGCCTCCCATTCATCCTCGGTGGGGCGATAACCGCTGAAGGCTGGATCCTGACTGGCCGCGGCAGCCTGGGCAATCATCAGTGCCAGGGCCGGTACTCGCTGGCAATGCCCTCCGGTGTAGGGGCTTTTGGCGTCAATCGCGCCGGCCAGCAGTTTAATGAAGGCATCCAGCAGGTTTTTTTGTCGGGCTTGCAGGCGCTGGCTTTCAATACTCACGGCTGCCGCACCGGACACCGCCTGCAGAAACGCGATACGGTCGGGCCGGAGTTTTTCCAGGTCACTCTGGTTACCGCTGTCGGCCAATAAAAACACCAGCAGGCCCACGGTTTCGTTATGACGATTGTGCAAGCGGATACCGATCAGATGAACCCGAGGGCAAGCCAGTGCGAGCAACACTTTTTGCAAATCCCCCGCCTGTTCGAAGCCGAAATGGCTGACGACATTGTCGGCGGTCGAAAGCTGTTGCATCCAGGCTGGAGTTTTCGGGTCTTGAAGATCATGCCCGTGGATATCGAATGACGACAGCGTTTCAGCGGTGTCATTGATGACCAGACCCTGGGGCTCCATGCGATCACCGTCTCCTTCGCGCAGGTAAATCAGACCGGCCTGGGCCTGGCCGATTTTCACGGTTTCAAATAACACCCGCTCCATCAGCGGCGCAAAACGGGTCTCGGCGCTCAGGCTGTCGGTGATCTGGAAGAAGCTTGCCAGCGTGTCTTTCATGCGCGCCATCGACACGCTCAGTTGATCGACTTCCAGCACCGGGGAGCGACGGGAAACCGGGAAATTGAAGTCGAAGCTGCGAATCGCATCCGCTTCCTGTACCAACGCGCGCAGGGGTTTGACCAGCACCCTCGACGTCAGCCATCCCAGAGGAACGCACAACAGTAGTGTCGCCAGAGTAATCAGCGCACCTTGCCAGCGCATGCGGTAGGCATCGGTCAGCAATTCGTCTTCCGGCACCAGCAGTGCCAACTGCAGACCTTGGGGACCGCCTTCCTGCATGTTGCTGCGGGCCACGATCCATTGGCGACCGCCGACATTCAAACGATTGCCCGCGGGGGGGCTGTTGAGCAGAGCGCCGAGGCTGGGGCTCAGGTCGGCGGCCTTGATCAGACGCGCCGTTTGGTCGTCGACGATCAGACGACTGCTGTCGGGATACGCGATGGCATTGCCTTGGGCATCGAACAGCACGATCTCGGTGGCGGGCGTCACTACATGTTTGGCCAGGGTGGCGCTGAGTTCCTCCAGGGTCAGGTCGGCGCCCATCACGGCATGGTCGCCGCTGCGCAGGGCCAGCGTGGTGCCGACGTTGTGGGTAGAGAAAAAAACATAGGGTTCGGTGGTGATCTGGGTGCTGTCGCGGCTGGCGCTGGAAAACCAGGCGCGGCTACGTGGGTCGTAGGTGTCGGCGGGGTCTTCGTGACGACCGATGAGGGTCAGGTCCTGATCGAAAAACAACGATTGGGAATGAGCCTGACCGCGGGTGTCTCTCTCGATGCTCCACACTTGGTAAGCCGCTGCTTCCGGGGCGTTGAGCAGCGTTTTCAGCTGAGGGGCGCGCAGCGGGCGAACCATGAAAAAATCACCGTTGCCATAGCCCAGATACAGGGATGCCAGATCCGGGTTATCCCGCAGCGACTGACTGAAGGGTTTGAGCAGCGCCAGGCGTTGCTGAAGGTCGGAACCTTGCACGGCGGGGTTGAGCACCAACAAGCTGAGCAGATGGCGAATCGGCTCGTAGGTAGCCTGCAGATCCAGGCGGACATCCTGCTCGATGCGATTGAAGAGCTTTTCGCTGCTGGAAAGAATGATCTGCGTGGTTTGACGGTAATTGAAAATGCCCAACACCACCCCGGTCAGCAACAACAGCAGGGTGAACATCACACTGATATGAACGTGCAGGGGAAACCGCCGTTGATCCGGGCGCAGTGGGTTGGGCATGCAGTTCACTCCATGATGGTTAACGCACTGCTCAGCGTCCAAGCATAGTTAAGGCTCTGTGATTTTGCTTCCGTCGTTTTGCCCAATTTGCTGCAGCAATGCCTGGTCCAATTCGAGCATGGCGCTCTCGATGGCCTTGCAGCATTCGGCCGTCCTGCCTGGCTCGAACAGGCTGCGGCAGGCCGCTTCGAGCGCTTCGCAGGTGTCGATCAATCGGGAGGCTTGAACGATTCGGGCGGCACCTTTGATCTTGTGGGCGATATCGAGAAAAACCTGCGGATCCGTGGACCCGGATAACGCCAGCAAGCTTTGTCGGTCCAGACCATTGCTATTGATCAGTTCGGTCAACAATCGTCGGTTCAGTGCGGGATTGCCTCCCGTCATCAGCTCGAATCCTTGCAGGCTGAAAACGGGGGCGAGGTCCATGGGCTCCATGCCCTCAACCCATTGACTCAAGGCCGTCAGGGTCAGCGGTTTGAACAGGCAATCGTCCATCCCGGCTTGTTTGCAACGTTGAATCTCTTCCGGCTGTGCATTGGCCGTAAATCCCAGTACGGTGCACGGGCGTTGTTGCGTTTGGCATTCCTGGCGGCGAATGGCGCGGGCTAGCTCGTAACCATTCATGACTGGCATGTTGCAATCGGCAATGACCAGATCGAAGGTGCCGGCTTTCCATACCTCGAATCCTGCCTGACCATCCTCAGCGACGCTGAATCGATGGCCCAGAAACTCCAGCTGCTGACACATGAGCAGGCGATTGGCCGCGTGATCATCGACTACCAGTACATTCAAGGGAGTTAATGCCGCGGGTGTTTCTGTTTCAACCATTTTCGGCCCAGGTTCACGTGGCAATGTGGGCAGGTGCAAGGTAATGCCCACTTGAGTGCCCAGCCCCGGCTGACTGCGTAACTGCAGGCTGCCCCCCATCCTTTCG
>Ga0302167_10000846_pt1 | contig 13943 bp, 15 predicted proteins | sample I_Fen_N1_1_FD_193496 | JGI IMG/M metagenome (GOLD analysis project Ga0302167, IMG submission 193496) | Peat permafrost microbial communities from Stordalen Mire near Abisko, Sweden - I_Fen_N1_1 | ecosystem: Environmental > Terrestrial > Soil > Wetlands > Permafrost | place: Sweden: Abisko...
AAGGAAGAGCGCAAAGCACTAATAAAGCAATTTTCTTAAACATATTATTTCTATTTTGAGTTTTATTTATTTGAAAATGGACTGCAAATGTATAAATTTATTTTGAATATCCCAATTTTTTGAGAACCACATCACTGACATCTAATTTTGGGGAAGTAAATATTACATTCATCGAAGAACTTTTGTCAAAAACGAGTTCTAAACCTTGATCCTTACTTATCTGTTGAATGGTGGAATATACTTCGTCCTGAATAGGTTTCATTAAGCTCTGGCGTTTTTTAAAGAGTTCGCCTTCAGGTCCAAAGTAGGTTCTTTTTAATTCCTGAGCAGCTTTTTCTTTTGCTACGATTTCTTCTTCCCTTTTAGTTTTCATTTCATCCGAGAGAAAAACCAGCTCAGTCTGATAGTTTTTATACAACTTCTGAACTTCCTGCAATTTTTCTTCTACTTCAGATTGCCATTTTTTTGATATCTGATTTAACTGATCATTGGCAGTTTCGTAAGAAGGAATATTTTTCATGATATATTCCATATCTACCATTGCAAACTTTTGTGCATTCCCAGTAAAGGTTATTGCTGCCAATAAACAAAGGGCAATAATTATTTTTTTCATGTTTTTTTCATTAGATTGTTGAACAATAATTTCTGATTTCAATTATGTATTACAAAATCTCTGCCAAAATATTACCTCTATTAAGAATACACATTAAAGCTCTTGTCCAAGAACGAAGTGGAACTGGCTACCACTCTTTTTACCGGTATTATCTATGTCAAAACCATATCCCCAGTCAACCCCCATCATCCCAAACATTGGAAGGAAAATACGAACACCAATACCTGCCGAACGTTTCAAATTGAATGGGTTGAAGTCTGATATTTTATTAAAACAGTTTCCCGCTTCAACAAAAGTAAGCGCGTATATCGTTGCAGACTGTTCAAGTGATAGTGGATAACGTAATTCCATTGTGAATTTATCATACAAATATCCAACATTAGTGCCAATTTTAGGATCGTATGGGGTTATTGAGCCACTAGTATAACCTCTCATCGAGATATAATCTGTTCCGTAAGTGGTGTAGTTTGACATTCCATCACCTCCCATTACAAATGTTTCAAAAGGAGAACGGACGTTTTTATTGTAGCTTCCAAGATATGAGAACAATGCTCGTCCCATCAATACCAGTTTATCGCCAGCTACTGGCGTAAATGTTTTTCCGGTAAATGTCCATTTATGATATTCTAGGAACTTATAACGTTCGGCATTAGTCATATTCGAGCTACCATAATCTTTCCCATTTATCAATGAATATGGTGGAGTAATCTTTAATCCTAAAGAGAATGATGAACCGCTACGGGTATAAATTGGATTGTCGATAGAATTACGACTTAGTGTTAGGTTTACACTGAAATTATTGTAGTTACCATCGGTCAATGGAGGCAAATAGTACCATTTGCTCAGCATGAATAACTGATATGAAAGTTCTCCCTGAAATACAAAATAATCATCCGGCCAGCTAAGTCGTTTTCCGTAACCAAGTGATGCTCCTATGGTTCGCATGTATTTAGTTGGGTCCATCTCGCTTTGGTATTGGGTGCTATAGCTATTGTTTCCATAACCACCGTATCCGCTACCGTATCCGCTACCATATCCACCTCCGTATCCGCTATACATTTGGTTTATGTAGTTGCTATAGTTTGCGGAGTAACGATCACTTACTGTTGATTGGGTGGAGTAGTAAATAGATGCTGACAATGAGTTTGGGCGTTTACCGCCAAGCCATGGTTCCAAAAATGATAAGCTTACTGATGAATATGATTGTCCACTAGTTCTACCGTTTATCGTAAGCGTCTGTCCTTCTCCTTGAGGTACAATTCTGTATGTATCAGGCTTGAATAGGTTTTGTATAGCGAAGTTGCTGAATTTTAATCCAATACTACCAACTACACCAGTTGAACCCCAACCTGCAGAAAATTCCACTTGGTCGCTACCTTTTGTTTCAAGTTTATATGTTATATCCACGGTTCCGTTTTCGGCATCAGGCTGTACATCAGGCACAATTTTTTCAGGATCAAAGTGACCCATTTGAGCCAACTCGCGCATGGTACGCATAATATCATCCTGACTGTATAATTGGCCCGGTTTTGTGCGTAATTCTCTTCTTATTACGTGTTCGTAAACGCGGGTATTACCTTTTATTCCTATTTCGTTAATAGTGGCAGGTTTCCCCTCTATTACTCTCATTTCAAAATCAATCGAATCATTATCGACTTGCACTTCTACCGGATCAATCTGCGAAAACAAATATCCGTTGTTTTGATAAAGTTTGCTCACTGCATCGCCTTCATCTGTTACTAGTCTGGCCATCAGTTTTTTGTGATTGTATATATCACCTTTCTTTATCCCTAATAAGGCTTCAAGCTTTTGGTAAGGGTAAATGGTGTTACCTATCCATTTGATATTTCTGTAATAATACTTCTTACCTTCATTTACGGTTAAATATACGTCTACAGTTTTGTCGTCATAGCGTACTACGCTATCTGAAGCAATAAACGCATCTCTGTAACCAATTTCATTGTACTTTTCTATAAGAGCTATCTTATCTTTTTCATACTCTTCACGAACAAATTTCTTGGTTCTGAAAAAATTTCTCCAATTATTATCATTGGTTTTTTTCATGGCTCTGTTTATCTGATTATGGCTCAAAGCAACATTTCCAGTGTAATATAATTTGTGAACTTTGGTCTTAAGCTTTTTATCCACGTTTATATCTACTATAACATAGCCAGGTTTGTTTGGATCATTACGTTGATATACAGTAACTTGAACGTTAAGGAATCCTTTTTCTTCCATGTACTTGTCAATGACTTTTTTCGCTATGTCAGAGATGTTAGGAGTAATCTGATTTCCTTTTGTGATACCAACCCGTTGTTCAAGGTCTTCTTTTTCGCTTTTCTTTAGTCCGTTATAATTTACTTCCGATACACGGGGACGTTCTTTTAAATCTATGGTTAGCCAGACTTTCCCATCTTTTATTTTGGTTGCCAAAATTTTAACTTGAGAGAACAAACCTTGTTTCCAAAACTTCTTCACTGCATTTGTGATAACAGTTCCAGGCACATTGATAGTCTGGCCTACATTTAAGCCTGAGTAACCAATAAGAGTAAGGTCATCGTAATTACTAGCTCCAGAAACCTTTATTTCGGCTATTTCATACCTTGGTGTGGTATTGGCGTATTCTATAATTGGTAAATTTGTTGTGTCTTGTACTGAAACAGTTTGCGCTACAAGAAGTTGGCTAAAAACAAATAGCAGGGAAAAAGTAAAAAGCGTTTTGTATTGCATAATTTATTTGGAGTGTCGAGTTACGATAGTATTTGGTGTAATTTTAATTATTTACCAAAACGGCGTTCTCTTTGTTGAAATTTATAAATAGCTTGGTAAAAATTTTCATTTCGGAATTCCGGCCAATGTGTTTCTGTAAAATATAATTCTGTGTAGGCAATTTGCCATAATAAAAAATTACTGATACGTTCTTCTCCACTGGTTCTTATTAGTAAATCCGGGTCTGGTATTGAATTGGTAGTTAAATATGTACTAATAAGATCTTCATTAATATCTTTATCACTTACTTTTCCGGCAGATATATCTTTACAAATGTTTTTTAGAGCATTTGTAATTTCCCAACGTGAAGAGTAGCTTAAAGCAAGTACAAGGGAGAGACCTGTATTATTAGCTGTTTGAAGAATGCAACGTTTAAGTTTTTCAGTGGCATTTCCTGGTAATCTGTTAATGTCACCTATAGCCAGCAGTCGCACATTATTTTTATTTAGCGTTGGTGTTTCTTTCTCAATGGTGTCTATTAAGAGTTCCATTAATGCATCTACTTCATACTGTGGTCTTCCCCAGTTTTCGGTAGAAAAAGCATATAGAGTAAGATACTCAATTCCTATCTCAGCAGCCGCTTCAGTCGTTTCACGAACAGAAGTAACACCATTCTGATGTCCGAAAATTCGATCATATCCACGTTCTTTAGCCCAACGCCCATTTCCGTCCATTATGATGGCAATGTGTTTTGGAAGTCTGGATTTATCTATTTTTTCAAAATATGATGACATATATTATTTGATGGTGAATTTATTTATACGTATTATTCAGGCAATTACATTTCTTTTTCCAGAAATCGAAACTCACACCAACAGTAAGTGTCGAGAGCAAATCATTATTAAATATGTTAGAACCATTCAGGTTCTGAGGATTGTTATACTTTGACATATTTTCCATATTATCCGAAGATAGCAGCAATTTATTAGACCATTGAGCTGTTAAGTTCCAGCGTTCTGCTAATTTTACTTTCAATCCGAATCCAAAAGGAATAAAAGGTTCCGGTTGTTTTTGTTTTATATATAAATCAGTCATCATTCCGGCTCCTACAAATATGTATGGAGAAAAAAAACGACTGTTTCTTTTATAAGGATCATGTTCCAAATCAAAAAAATTGAATTCTAAGCAGAGATCACCAACATTGATTGTATCGTTCACAAATGAGTTGTTTGGTCCTACAATTTTAGAGATTCTTGAAAACTCTGCTTTAACTGCAAAACGAGTGTCAATTCTGTATCGAATAAACGCACCGTATGTAAACTGCATATTATTGAAGAGCTTACTGTTTGCATCACCTAAATACGATGACCCACCGCCTGATATTCCTATCTCGGCACGATATAAATCTTGCGCGAAAGTGTTGACATGCATTGTTATACAGGCAACGAATACACAAAGTTTTATAAGTTTTATATTCATAGCCATTCCTAAATAAGAATCAGTAATTAGAGACTAAAAGAGTTTCTTAAGATTAAATCTAGATGTTTCAAACAGAATACAGCAACAAAAGTAGTGATAATCTTTTAATGATAATAAAATGCCTCCAAAGTGAGGGCTATATTTAACATATTATTGCAAAAATAGTGAGTTAATAGCAGAACTGGTTTGATTAATGATAAAGAAGCTTAAAATGCTTTTAGATAGACAAAGTTTGAAGTGCCAGATTCTCTTTATTTGTCATTTCAGCTCTTAATTCGGGAGTATTGTCGGCCTGTCCGCAGAGGTGTAAAATGCCATGAATCAAAATTCGTTTAAGCTCATCGTCAAAACTCACTTTAAATTCTTCAGCATTGCTCTTTACAGTGTCAATACTTATAAATATATCTCCTGAAATAACAGAGGATTCACTGTAGTCAAAGGTTATTATATCTGTGTAGTAATCGTGATTCAGATATTGTTTGTTTATTTCCAGTATGCGCTTATCAGAACAAAAAACATAAGCAATTTCACCAACTTTTTTTCCGTAAAAAGCTGCTGTATTTTTTATCCAACTATTGATTTTTTGCTTAGGTATAGAGGGAGCTTTAATGTCATCAACAATATATTGAATCATGTTCTCGGGTTTTTAAAATACAAGTTTTAAAATCAATGGAAAAATAGATATCCGAGTAAGATGGCTGCTATAATTCCAGCCAGATCGGCTAAAAGGCCACAAGCCAAAGCATAGCGGGTATTTTTGATATTTACTGAGCCAAAATATACGGCTAAAATAAAGAAAGTAGTATCAGCCGAGCCCTGAATTATGCAAGACAAACGACCTACAAATGAATCGGCACCATGAATTTTCATTGCATCAACCATCATGCCTCTGGCACCGCTTCCACTCAAAGGTTTCATTAATGCAGTCGGCAGTGCCTCTACAAAATCAGTATTAATTCCCGTAAGCGAAACCAGATATTTTATTCCTAATATCAAATAGTCCATAGCGCCTGATGCACGAAACATAGCAATTGCGACTAATATACCAATAAGATAAGGAACTATTCCTATTGCCACTTGAAATCCTTCTTTAGCTCCATCTATGAATGACTCATATACATTGGTTTTGCTTCTTAATGCTATGCTAATGAATATGATAATGATGCTGAAAAGAATAAAATATGCAGCAAAATTCGAATATTTAGAGATGTCTGCTTTGGGAAGTCTGCTCAGAACATATATCAACGTACCGATTAACGTGATCATACCCCCGAGGGTTAAAAGAACAACGCGATTCAACAGATTGATTTTTTGGATAACAGATACAGTTATAAGACCGGTTAGTGCAGCGCAAAAAGTCGCAATCAGTATTGGTAGAAATACGTCAGCCGGATTAGCAGCCCCCAGTTGCTGACGAAAGGTAAGTATGCTTACTGGCACCAACATAAGGCCTGCAGTATTAAGTACCAAAAACATGATCATTGGATTAGACGCTTTTTCTTTGTCCGGATTAATTTCCTGCAGTTCGCGCATGGCTTTTAGACCCAGCGGAGTAGCAGCATTGTCAAGTCCGAGCATGTTGGCCGAGAGATTCATGAAGATGCTTCCCATGGCCGGATGTCCTTTGGGAATGTCGGGAAATATTTTTGAGAAAAATGGAGCGACCATGCGGGAAATGATATTGATAGCTCCACCTCTTTCGCCTATTTTAAGAATGCCTAACCATAATGACAGCATTCCGGTTAATCCAATAGAAATTTCAAAACCTGTTTTAGCAGAACCAAATGCAGACTGCATGACGTCCATAAAGATATTGGTATTGCCGGTAACAAAAAATTGTATGCATGCTACTACGAACGCAATGAGAATAAATCCAATCCAAATGTAGTTTAATATCATAATCAATAAATTCCTGTCGTGTTAACATTCCAAATCAAGTCAGACCCACAAAGTTGCAAAAGTACGTTTTTTTTTGTTTTGTTCAACAATTATTCAGATCAGTGATTATTTCTTTTAAATCACAAGTCTAAACCAATTTTATACTAGCTAGAATGTGCTTTAAAATAGTAGCAGACTTTTATATCTGATTAAATAGCATATAATCAGATAGTTGTCCGTGAGCTGGATTTTGCATTGAAATAATCAATAAAAATATCTTACAAATATGTTCATAATGACATAAAAATGAGTAATTTTGCAGATAAAAGTGTGTTATATCTTAGTTGATGTGTCAAAATGGTATAAAATAAAGATTTTATGGAAACGTTGTGTAAGTTTAATGGTTCCGATTGTTATGGAGCTAAAGAGTTGGAAGTACTTCTTGAATTAAGTTCTTTATTAAGTAATAAAGAAATTGATTTAAATGAAGTCTTGAGAATATTGGCTGAACACTTAAAAGCTGAGCGAATTATTCTGACCATACTGAATCGCGAAAATTCTCAGATCACGATTGAGGGCGCTTATGGAATTGATGAAAAAAAGATAAAAGATGCAGTATACCATTTAGGACATGGAATAATTGGTCGGGTGATAGAAACCGGTAAACAAATTTTCATACCCAAAATTGCTTCTTCTCACGAGTTTTTGAATCTCACCGACGCTGCTACTGTAATTGACGGGGTGGATGTTTCATTTATTTGTACTCCGATACGTTATAAAGATGAAATAATCGGCACACTAAGTCAGCATAAAGTTTACAAACGAATAGTTTCCTTTGATTATGATTTGAGATTGCTGAAAATTGTTGGATCAATGATTGGACGTACTTTGCGGCGCAGACAAGAATATGCCGAAGAGCTTGAACAACTGCGCAGCGAGAATATGAATCTAAGAGGAGAACTCAGAAACCGCATTATGCCCGACAGAATAAAAGGAAACTCCGGAAAGATGAACGAAGTGTTCTCGCTTATTGATAGCGTGGCACCAACCGATGCTACGGTTTTGATTCGTGGAGAAAGTGGAGTCGGGAAGGAGCTAGTGGCTGATGCCATCCATTATAGCAGCGCCCGTACAAACAAACCTTTTATCAAAGTGAATTGTGCAGCATTACCAGAGAGTTTGATTGAAAGCGAACTTTTCGGTCATGAAAAGGGATCATTTACCGGAGCATCCACAACTCGTATAGGTCGATTTGAGGCAGCCAATGGAGGAACAATATTTTTGGATGAGTTTGGTGATATTCCTGCTTCAACTCAGGTAAAGTTATTACGGGTTTTGCAGGAGAGGGAAATTGAGCGAATTGGTAGCACTAAACCTATAAAGGTAGATGTTCGCATATTGTGTGCTACTAATAGAAACTTAGAGGAACTTATTAGTAAAGATCAGTTTAGAGAGGATTTGTATTATAGAATAAATGTGTTTCCGATATACATACCGGCTTTGCGCGAACGAATCAATGATATTCCAATATTAACGGATTTTTTTATTGATAAGTTCAATAAAAAGCACGGAAAAAATATCAAAAGAATCACTTCTATGGCAATAGATACCTTAATGGTTTATCATTGGCCGGGGAATATCCGTGAACTGGAAAATTGTATTGAGCGAGCTTGTATTTTGAGTACCGATCAAGTAATACGCACTCACAATTTACCAGCATCTCTTCAAACAGCCTCTACTTCAGAAACTATGCAAAGTGGTACTTTGGATATCATTTTAGGAAAAATGGAGCAACAGATTATTATCGATGCGTTGATTTCGACTAAGGGAAACTGTGTAAAGGCAGCGGAGCAATTAGGAATTACAGAACGAATGATGGGTATTAGAATAAAGAAATATGAAATTGAACCCAAAAGGTTTAAAGTGTAATGCTGTACTTGTTTTAGTGACTTATTTTTTAGCATAGAATTGTTTAATGAACTCAATATCTTTTGAATTTTGCGATTTTGAAAATCCAGCACATTTAACTGCACTGGCAGAACTTCTTAATATGTACATGGCTGATCCAATGGGTGATGCACCGCAGCTGAGTAAGTTGCAGCAATTGAGACTTGTAGATGGATTGGCGAACCATCCTTCATCTTTTGTTCTTTTTCAGATTTATGATGATGAAGTGGTTGGATTGGCCACTTGTTTTATAAATTTTTCGACCTTCAAGGTAAAGCCATATCTTAATATCCACGATTTTTTTGTACGTCCTGAGTACAGAGGTAAGGGTCTTTCAAAGAGCTTAATGCAAGAATTAATATCAATTTCAACATCCAGAGACTACTGCAAAATAACCCTTGAAGTAAGAGAAGATAATATCGTAGCTCAGGCATTATACAGTAGTATGGGTTTTGAAGAGTGTCAACCTAATATGTTGTTCTGGACCAAGAAATTATAGATGTTATGATTCTTGTCGGTGAGTGATATCAATAATAGTTTAATTATTCCTATACAATTATGAAAATAGCTATTCCCGTGATTGATAAAGAAATGCAGTGCAATCGTATAGCCAGTAGTCTGAGCGTTGTAGGTTGTTTGTGCATTTATGATACTGATAAGCATGAGGGAAGTTGGATAAAGACATTGGATTTGGCTCCTAATATGGGTGAACTTCTTCCGGCTCTTGAGCGAAATAATGTATTCACCATTATTACTAAACAATTGCAACCAATGGCATTAAAAGTGCTGGTTAATAAGGGTTTTTCTGTGTTTAAATCTATAGGAGATGATCTGGATATAAATATCAGGTTTCTTGCCAATAATGAACTATCGCCTTTTAATATGGATTCTGCAATGGAATTTGCAACTATATGTGGTGGAGAATGTAGTGATTGTAAGTCGGAGTGTGATGATGAAAAGAAGATTTAAATAATTAACCGCTAAAGTTTTATAAATGAGTTTGCAGAATGCCATTAATTTTATATCCAAAGTAGATTCGGACGCAGATTTCAGAAAATCGTGTTATGTGTGTAAATCACAGTCGGAACTACAGGAAATGCTGAAGAAGCAAAATTTGGGTTTTACCCATGATGAGATAGAAGATGCTTTTAATGTACTGGAACTAAAATGCCAGACTTACGAACAAGCCGGCAGGGTACACGAAGTGAAAGCTTGGTATACTTTGTTTCGGAAAGATTGAACCTAACGAAAAAATACCAACATAAATTAATATGTTGGTATCCTCCCGTTTAAAAATTACTGATTTGTGTGATTTTATCTGATAATATTACGAGGTTACTTAATAAGCATTGTTGAAATATAGTGCTTCTAGATGAAGTAGATTAAATTTACATGCTATGATGAAAATCGTTTCTTTCGAAACGATGAATAAACTCACCAATAAGGTTTTTCTTACTTTGCAGAACTTAATGATACTGCGTTGCCAGGAAAAACAATTTTCTGTCGAATTTAAAAATAACGGCTTCACATATTGTGAAACAAACCGATGCTTAGACAATTAATTTGTTTTTTCGACACTAGTTGTCACCTCTGCAATTCGTTTTTCAACTAAATTTTTGATTGCGGCTATCCCTGTTGCCATTGCTTCCAGTTCTTCTGTTGATGGCGTTCGATATCCAAATCCGTCTAACGAGCAGATAGCTTCAAATTTACCAATAAGAATAGCTGTTTGCTTCATTTCTTCGGTTAGTTCCGGCTCGAATGAAAGTGCTTCTTTGTAGAGTGCAATGGGCATGTGGTGCTCGGCATTCCAATCGAAACGAGCCAGTAACGCAACAAAATACTTTTCTACACTCATAACTGCAAAATTGTAAAGTAAATCGTTGTCAAAGCGAGACTTTTCATTGTTCAGGCTTTTTTGAAAGGTGGAAAAGAAGCTGTTAGCATATCGTAAGCTGGATATTGCTAGTGCTTTCATTTCATCATTGGGGATTATAACTGTTGACATAAATATTCTTTTTACGATTTGTAATTTACAATTGAATGATGCTGATTTGAATATATTTCAAGATATATATCCAATAATTCTTCTTTGGTGATTGCCCGCTTCAGAGCGTCAGCACATTCTTTTACCCTCTCAAGTAGTGATGAGCAGTCTTCATCGGTGTACGGAAGATTCGCTTCGGATAAATAGTGCATTATTGTTGCCTTGCCGCTGTGCTTGCCAATCAAAAATTTTTGTTCTTTTTTCCCAATTTTCTCAGCTGATATCAGTTGATAAGTACTTCGGTTTTTCAGCAAACAGCTTGTGTGAATGCCGCTTTCGTGAGTCAATACCAAACTTCCGGTAATGGGTTTACTTTCACTTAGCTGGCGGTTTGAGACTTTAGCAATGTAATCGCTGAGCTCCGAAAAACTTTCAGTACGTAAATTGCTTGCAACTCCTGCACTTAATTCGAGTGCCATAGCCACTTCTTCCATTGCTGCATTCCCGGCTCTCTCACCCAGTCCATTTACTGTAGTACTCAGGCAGTTTGCGCCGGCCATATATGCTGCCAATGTATTGGCAGTGGCCATTCCCAAGTCATTGTGCGCATGGATTTCGAGTGGAAGATCTTTCTCTGTGCTGCGAATAGAAGAAACCATCTCAAATGTGGTAATGGGATTTAGCACGCCCACTGTATCGGCTAAACGAACCCGTGCAGCACCAAATGCATTGGCAGCATTTACAAATTCTTTCAGAAAATTTGATTCCGCCCTAGATGCATCCTGAGCTCCAATGGTTACATAATCGAACATGGGGTAAGCAAATTCTATGAGTTCCTGCATTTGTTGAATAACCCATGTAGTATTTTTTTCCATAGCTTTCATGAGTATTGGCGATACAGGGAAAGAAATATGCACTCCATTGGTTCCGGCAAGTGAAGCCGACCGAATATCATTTTTTTTTGCCCTGCACCACGAAAGAGTTTTAAAGCCAAATCCCATCTCACAAATTGTTCTGATATCGTTCATTTCAGTTTCGCCTATAGCTGGTGTTCCTATTTCAATTTCAGGAACACCTGCGCCATCCAATAACGCAGCAATACGAATCTTCTCGGAAAGAGAAAATACAACGCCGGGCGATTGTTCGCCGTCGCGGAGTGTGGTGTCGATGAAGTATGGTAGATGACCCCTAGCCCCTAAAGGGAAATCTACCCCTAGCCCCTGAAGGGGAACTGAGTTAGTTTTGTCTGTCATGTTTTTTTGTATTCTTCATATTCAAACTTTCAGTAATCGGTTGTAATATTTTAGGGGCAAGGGGGTTTTATTTAATCTGCAATCGAATACTTTTCGCAAAGTTCGCTTTCTTCCAATGCATCAAATATTTCATCAATTACAGCTTCCGACTCTACGCCACCATACCAAAAATTATTTGGATGGATGACCATGACCGGTCCTTGAGAACATACGTTCAAACATGCGGTAGTGCTAACTGCTACGTCCAATCCGCGGTCTGAAGCCTCTTCTGAAATGTACTGAAGTAAGTCAGTTGCTCCTTTTTTGTTACATGCACCTTGTGCGTCTCCGGCAATCCTGAATGAATTACATACTAAAATGTGATAATCTGGTTTTTTCATATTTTTTTTGAGTTACGAGTTACAAGTTACGAGTTACAAGTTTTGAAAACGAGTTGACAAGTAAACGAGTAAACTCAAAGTTATTAATTGTGAATTATAAATTATGACTTGATTAACCGCATCCTTGTGCGTTTCCTTTACAGCTGCTTCCACACTTAAATGCATCCGGTTTGGCTATGGAACGAATCACTTTATTGTTGTAAACGCCTTCGAGACCTTCATCAATTAGTCCTGTCATTTCCACTACATGTAAACCACATCCTTTGAGCATGGCTTTGGGATTTTCACCTACGCCACTCACGAGTATTGCACGACAATCTTTCAACTCACGAGCCATGTTCAACCAGCGCTCATCTCCACTTCCTTTCGGAGGCATATCGCGTACTTCCACGTTTTTGAATCCATTTTTGGTTTGTTCGAAAATGTAAACGTTACGTGCCTCTCCAAGATGCTGGTTTACCAATAAACCTTCGTTGGTAGCAACAGCTACATATGGTCTTTCAGTGGTATCCATTTCCTCGGCACGCGAAGAATATTCTTTGAGCAGAACGTGTGTTTCGCTTAAATCCTGTCCGAGTAATCCGGCAGCATCAGCACGACATCTGGCGCAGTGGCTCATTATTTTCAGGTGATCCGAACACAAGGTTCGAACCTTGAATATCATTTTAGTATCCGGTTTTTCAACAGTCTCAAATGGAGTTTCTGCAGTTGGAATCAAAGGAATACAGTTGATTACATCGGCACCTAACTCAGCACACACCCGTGCAACTTCAGGAATATGATCTTCGTTAACGCCAGGAATGATAATGGAATTAATTTTTACAGTTATTCCACGAGCTTTCAACTTGGGAATACAAGCCAACTGGCGTTCCAATAGAATAGCTGCACCTTCCTCGCCACGATATACTTTCTTATTGAAGCGAACCCATTTGTAGATCTGGGCGGTAATTTTGGGATCAATAGCATTGATAGTCAGTGTCACATGCGACACGTTCAACTCTGCAATGTCATCAATATACGGTTCTAAGTCTAATCCGTTGGTGGAAAGACAAAAGATTTTATCAGGAAACTCGGCGCTCACTTTACGCATAGTATCGAGCGTTTCCTTTGGATTGGCAAACGGATCGCCCGGACCGGCAATACCTATAACTGCAAGATTTTCAATTCTTCGATCTAAATCTTTCAAATATTCAACAGCCTGAAATGGTGCTAAAACAGACGATGTTACACCCGGGCGACTTTCATTTACGCAGTCATATTTCCGATTGCAGTAGTTACACTGTATGTTACATTTGGGAGCTACTGGCAGGTGAACACGTGCATTGGTATGCTTTGCTTCTTCATTGAAACAAGGATGTGCTTGTTTTCTTTCTTCGGTCATTTCCATAACGTCTCTGTTTTAAAGACTACCCCTAGCCCCTAAAGGGGAACTAAGTTACTTCGTCTTGTTTATTTTATTTTTCTTCAATACTGAAATACACTTCAGTTTCAGAATCTGTTTCTTAAAGCCCCTTTAGGCTTCGGCGTGAGCTCAGTCGAACGGGGTTTTGGGTAGTCTGTTATAAATATTTATACCCTATCGGTGAATTTTCTTGTTTGTAATCTATCAATGCATTCACTACCATGTCGAAAAGTTCCTGCGTGCCGCGGTAACCAATGTGGTGAATGCGTGTTGCACCGAAGCGATCGTGAATAGG